>SL_3KL_010_SEDDRAFT_10004118_pt1 | contig 13162 bp, 12 predicted proteins | sample SodLakKL_010_SED_2_FD_10381 | JGI IMG/M metagenome (IMG submission 10381)
AAAGAAGGCTTTTTAAATTCATGGAATCCCTACAGTTATAACTATTGGGGATATATGACTTCTTTTTTCTTTGCTCCTGAATCTGTTTATGCATCAGGTAACAATAAAGAAATTAATGGCTACAACACTAATGCAGTCACTGAATTTAAACAGCTTGTAAAAACCCTCCATAGCCATGGCATAACCGTACTTATGGATGTGGTTTACAATCACACGTCTCTTTTTGATCTGAATCCGTTAACACATCTTTGCCCGCACACATATCTGCGGACTAATGATAAAGGTGAACTTCTGAACCGAAGCGGTACTGGAAATGAATATCGCTCGGAAAATCCCCAGGCACGTCAGCTCATTATCGATTCACTTCGCTACTGGATAGAAGAGTTTCACATTGATGGATTCCGGTTCGACCTTGCGGCACTGCTGGATCGAAAGACTTGGGATGGTATAAAAAATGAATTAACAAAAATTGATCCCCGCGTAGTACTCATTGCTGAACCATGGGGCGGACATTACGCACCTCAAGCATTTTCTGACCATGGCTGGGCCTCCTGGAATGACAGAATTCGAAACTCAATAAAAGGTTCGGATCCGCTGCACGACCGGGGTTATATTTTTTCTGACTGGCAATATGAAACCAGCCGCGAACGTCTCGAAAATCTTTTCCGCGGTACATTGAGAGATCAGGAAGGTGGTTTATATCACACATCCCAGCATAGTGTAAATTACCTCGAAAGCCATGACGGATACACACTTGGAGATTTTATCCGAATTGGTTTAAAACCCGAACTATCTGACTCGGTAATAAAAGATCGAAATAAGGTTGTGGAGTTAAACGACCGTGAGTTGAGATTAAATAAATTTGCAGCTCTTTCTCTTTTTTGTGCGCAGGGAACCGTGATGATCCACGCCGGACAAGAGCTTGCAAGGGCAAAAATTGTAGCCGGCAACCCCGAAGACGTTGACAGCGGCAAACTGGATCACAACAGTTACCAAAAAGACGATGAAACCAACTGGATAAATTTTGATGAATTAAAGGTAAATAAGCAATTGTTTAACTATTATCGGGGCTTGATAAATATCCGTAAAAGTTCACCGGCTCTGTGTAAAGCAGGAAGCAATGCTGTCAGATTCGACCATTACGACAATCCGCTTATTCTCTGTTTCATCATAAATGGAAATGAAGTTGAAGATAATTACGATTATTACGTAATATTGAACGGCGCAAGAGCTTACTCAGCAACTGTTGATCTGCCACCCGGTCAGTGGGAACTGCTTGCTAACAGCGAAATTGCTACCGATCAAACAATTGATATTATCAGAGGTTCTGTAACCGTCCCTGAAATCAGCGGAATGTTATTTAGACAGTTGCGTCATTAGTTTTCAGCGAATATTTTATACCCGTTTTACTAAACTCTAATTAACCTACGCAAACATTGGCTACTTCAACCACACCCAATCGCGGCAAATGGAATTCTAAATTAGGCTTTATTCTTGCAGCTGCGGGATCGGCAGTAGGCTTGGGTAATATTTGGCGCTTTCCTACAGTTATGGCCGAAAATGGCGGTGCCGCTTTTCTATTCATATACGCATTACTTGTTTTTATCATCGGGTATCCGGTTATGGTAGCCGAGCTAAGTATGGGCCGACGCGCCGAAAAAAATCCTGTTGGAACATTCAAATCGCTCAGCAGCAATAAAATATTTACACTTGCCGGATTTTGGTGTGTTATTTGTGGTATCGCAATACTCTCTTTCTACATTATTGTTGCAGGCTGGACCATCAGCTACTTTTTTGAACAAATTTTCCATTACCTGGGATTTGAAGGGGCTGCTGCATTTGTGGCCGATACTGACAACGGCTGGCTGAACGCAATCGTTGCCGTAATATTTATGGCTGCCACGATAAGCATCAATATTGCCGGTATCAGCCAGGGAATTGAACGGGCTGTAAGGTTATTGATGCCCATGCTGGTGGTGATCATTTTGATATTAATCGTATATGTAATGTTCCAGCCCGGTGCAGGAGAAGGCTTACGCGAATATCTNGTGCCCGATTTCAGTGCCATCAATACTGATCTGATACTGGCCGCGATGGGTCAGGCATTTTTCTCGCTCTCNCTGGGTATGGGGGCACTCATCACATATGGTTCATATTTAAGCAAGCGCGAAAATATCCCGGANGCTGCTGCCTACGTAACTGTGTTTGATGTGGGTATTGCCTTTTTAGCGGGTATGCTTGTTATGCCAACTATTTATATGGCACAAGCTCAGGGCCTTGTAGTTTTTGATGAAGACGGAAGCCTGTTAGCAGGTGCTGCACTTATCTTCCAGGTATTACCCGAACTGTTTCATGAAATGGGTGGTTTAGTGGGGCTGATATTCGGAGCAACATTTTTCTTTCTCCTGAGTATTGCAGCTCTTACTTCGTCGATTTCTCTGCTTGAAGTTCCAACATCATATGTAATTGATGAACATAAGGTTTCAAGAAAAAAGGCAGCTATAGTTGTTGGCTCAGTTGTAACATTTATTTCACTTTTTATTGCGTTCGATACCTCCCTCATCGGCCCTATAGACCAAATATTTAGTGATATTGGTTTACCACTGGGTGGGTTTTTGGTTTGTATATTTCTTGCCTACTTCTGGAAAACACAAAATGCAAAGCTTGAAGTAAGGCAGGGTTTCGAAAATATAGACGACCACTGGTTCTGGCCAGTTTGGGTTGTGTTCATTAAATATATATGCCCCATACTCATTGCTTTGATTTTGGGATCAACTATTTATGGGATATTTCGGTAAGTATTCATTAATACCCGGTCAGGAATATCTGCCGGGTTTTTCTTTTTACAGAAACAAAAGACAGGAATTTGTTATAGAACTGCGCCTGATGTATTTTTGGAGCAAAATTTTAACTAATTGATGTATGGCAAAAGTTAGCACTTCAGATTTCAGAAATGGAATGAATATCATTGTGGATAATGAAATCTACACGATAGTTGAATTCCAGCATGTAAAACCGGGAAAAGGCCCCGCATTTATCAGAACCAAATTGAAGGGAGTTGAAAACGAAAAAAATATCGAGAAAACGTTTCGTTCAGGCGAAAATGTAGAATCGGTTCGCGTTGAACGTCAACAATTCCAATTTCTCTATGCTGATGGCGAATTGTTCCATTTTATGAACCAGGACACCTACGAACAGATACCGCTCGAAGCGAAGAAAGTGGAGAAAAAAGAGTTTATTTCGGATGGAATGGTTTGTACACTTGTAGTAGATGTGGAAAATGAAAATATTTTGTATGCTGAACCACCCGATCAAATTGTGGCGGAAGTTGTGCAAACAGATCCGGGCGTACGCGGTGATACCGCTCAGGGTGGAAGTAAACCTGCAACCATTACCGGAGGAGCAACTGTACAGGTGCCGCTGTTTATAAATGAAGGCGAACAAATACGGGTAGATACCAGAACCGGTGAATATCTTGAACGAGCAAAATCTAATTAATTCATTATGGACTTAAAACTTGTAAAAAAACTGCTTGATCTGATCTCTGAGAGCGATGCTAATGAAGTATCGGTTGAAGAGGGAGATTTTAAATTAAAAGTAAAAAAAGTAACTACTGATTCACAATCAGTGCAATATCAGGTGCCTGCTTCACAACCTGCAGCTGCTCCTCAGCCTGCTCCAAATCCGCAGCCGGCGCAAAGTGAATCAACAGAAAAAGCAAGTTCAGACTCTAAGCCAGATGGCGATGTTGTTAAATCACCTATTGTGGGTACATTTTATGAAGCACCCTCACCCGACTCTGATCCATTTGTTTCGGTTGGTGATACCGTTAAGCAGGGACAAACTCTTTGCATAGTGGAAGCAATGAAGATCATGAACGAAATTGAAGCTGAATTCAACGGTACCGTCCAGAAAATTTTAGTCGATAACGGGCAGCCTGTTGAGTTCGATCAGCCTCTTTTCATCATCAAAAAAGCTTAATTAAACACGAATGTTTAATAAAATTCTGATTGCCAACAGGGGCGAAATTGCACTTCGCATCATCCGTACCTGTAAAGAGATGGGAATAAAAACCGTTGCAGTTTATTCAACAGCGGACCAGGACAGCCTGCATGTTAAATTTGCAGATGAATGTGTATGTATAGGCCCACCCGCAGGTAAAGAAAGTTATTTGAAGATTCCTTCAATTCTTGCAGCTGCCGAAATTACGAATGCTGAAGCTATACATCCCGGATACGGCTTCCTGGCAGAAAACGCTGAATTTAGCCGAATATGTGCCGAACATAACCTGAAATTTATCGGCCCTTCACCCGAGATGATCAGCACCATGGGCGATAAGGCAACGGCAAAAGCTACAATGACCAAAAACAAGGTGCCGGTAGTTCCAGGTTCCGACGGCGTTGTAGATTCGCTGGATGAAGCCAAAAAAATTGCCGATGAGATCGGATATCCGCTGATTATCAAAGCAAGTGCGGGTGGTGGCGGACGAGGAATGCGTGTGGTACATGAACCTGCCAATTTTGAAAACTCGTTTAAAACCTGTAGAAACGAAGCAGAGACTGCCTTCAACAACCCGGCTGTGTATATAGAAAAGTTTATTGTAGATCCCCGGCATATTGAAATACAAATTCTGGGAGATCAGCACGGTAATGTGATCCATCTTGGTGAGCGCGAATGCTCACTGCAGCGGCGTCACCAAAAAATTCTTGAGGAAGCTCCATCTCCTGTAATGACCCCGGAAGTTCGTGAAAAAATGGGCGAAGCTGCCGTGAATGCCGGAAAAGCGATCAATTATGAAGGAGCAGGTACGGTTGAGTTCATCGCCGACAAAGATCTGAATTTCTACTTTATGGAGATGAATACACGTATACAGGTAGAGCATCCGGTTACGGAAGAAATCACCTACTGTGATCTTGTGAAAGAGCAAATTCGTGTAGCTGCAGGTGAGAAAATTGATACCAAACCGCTGAAAATGCGCGGACATGCAATTGAATGCCGTATCAACGCAGAAGATCCTGCTTTTAACTTCAGACCCAGTGCCGGTAAAATTACCGCCTTTAACATTCCGGGCGGGCACAGCACTCGTGTGGATACACACGCCTATGCAGGCTATGTGATTCCGCCACATTACGATTCAATGATTGCTAAACTGATTGTGAGTGCACCAACGCGTGAGGAAGCGATAAAGCGAATGCGGCGTGCATTGGAAGAATTTGTTGTTGAAGGAATAAAAACGACGATTCCCTACCACCTGCAGATTATGGACGATCCCAATTTCCAGAGTGGAAATTTTAACACTCAGTATCTAGAAAAATCATTCAAATTTAATCCAGATAAAACCTAAGTGAACCTGATATGAACATTCCTGCTGAACTGAAATACACCCGAGAACATGAATGGGTAAAAGATAATGGTGATGGCACGGTAACAGTTGGAATTACCGATTTTGCCCAAAGTGAACTGGGTGATATCGTTTTTGTTGAACTGGATGAAGTAGGTTCAACCTATGATCAGGAAGATGTATTTGGAACTGTTGAAGCAGTGAAAACCGTATCAGAACTATTTGCACCCGTAAGCGGTGAACTAACAGAAGTAAATGCTGAGCTGGAAGATGATCCTGAATTGGTGAACAATGAACCTTATGGCGCCGGGTGGATGGCAAAATTCAAATTATCAGACAGTACAGAACTCGACTCTCTTCTCTCTGCTGAAGATTACCAGGATATAACCGGTTAAGATATAGGCAATTATGCAACATCATCAAGGTGAGTGGATACTCATCCTCGACTTTGGCTCACAGTACACCCAACTAATTGCCCGCAGAGTTCGTGAATTGAATGTGTACTGTGAAATCTATCCCTTTAATGAGCTGCCGGATCAATTTAAAACAAACCCGCCACGTGGTATCATACTTTCCGGCGGCCCCAACAGCGTGTACGATACTAATGCCCCCCGGCTGAACCTTGACTATCTTGAAATGGGAGTTCCGGTTTTGGGCATCTGCTATGGCCTGCAGTCGCTGGCTCACGCAATTGAACCGGGAAGTGTTGAAAAAGCCGATAAAAGAGAGTTTGGCCGTGCCAGCTTACTGGTTGATGATAAGAGTGACCTGCTGAAAAACCTAAGTGAAAAATCTACGGTTTGGATGAGCCATGGCGATCATATCAAAACACTTCCCAAACCGTATAAAGTGATTGCTCATACCGAAAATGCTCCGGTTGCCGCAGTAAAGCATGAGCACAAAAATATTTTCGGAGTACAATTTCATCCCGAAGTTGTACATACTGATGAGGGAACAACGATTTTGAAAAATTTTGTGGCAGATATTTGCGACTGCTCTCAAAGCTGGACAGCTTCATCATTTATTGAAACTGAAATTGAAGAGATTCGCCGAAAAGTCGGTAATCAAAGAGTATTATGCGGACTTTCAGGCGGGGTTGATTCTACCGTTGTTGCAACACTTGTTCATAAAGCAATCGGAGATCAGCTGCAGTGTGTTTTTGTTGATAACGGCCTGTTGAGAAAAGATGAATTTGAAACGGTTTTAAAGACTTATAGAGATCAGCTTTCACTCCCTGTAAAAGGAGTGGATGCCTCCGGAATATTTCTGAAACGCCTCACAGGTGTCAGCGATCCGGAAGAAAAAAGAGTAATTATCGGGAATACCTTTATTGAAGTATTTGATAAGGAAATTTCTGAAGAGAATGATTATAAATTCCTTGCACAGGGAACCCTTTATCCTGATGTGATTGAAAGTGTTTCGTTTAAAGGTCCCTCAGCTACTATTAAGTCGCATCATAACGTTGGCGGATTGCCGGAAAAGATGAACCTGAAACTTCTTGAACCGGTTCGTGAATTATTTAAAGATGAAGTGCGCGAAGTTGGCCGCGAACTTGGAATTCCAAACTCTTTTATATCACGGCACCCATTCCCCGGCCCGGGGCTTGGTATCAGAATAATCGGGGCAATAACCCCTGAAAAACTTGAACTGCTTAAAGAAGCAGATTCAATTTTTATTGAATCGCTCAGAAAGTTTAACTTGTACGACAGTGTTTGGCAGGCACTTGCTGTTTTACTTCCTGTTCAGTCAGTGGGTGTGATGGGCGATGAGCGCACCTACGAGTTTACAATTGCTTTGCGGGCTGTAACAAGTCTTGATGGCATGACTGCCGACTGGGCCCACTTACCGCCCGAGTTTCTTTCGGAGGTTAGTAACAGAATTATAAATGAAGTTAGAGGTATCAACAGGGTTGTTTACGATATCAGTTCAAAACCACCCTCTACCATAGAGTGGGAATAAACAGGGAACCCAACTATGGCTTTTAAGTATTAATAAAGTTTTTAACAGAGAAATAGTTTTGCAGATGAAACAATTAACGATACTTGTCGCTTTCATTTTTATTTCAGTTCCCTTATATGCTCAAAGCTTTAACGAGGGAATCGATCTGTTTGAAAATGGGGAATTTGAAGAAGCTATTGAGGTTTTTGCTTCGCTGGATGATGAGAGATCACAGCTTTTTGCTGCAAAAAGTTTTTTTAACCTTCATCAATATCAGCCGGCACTGCGCCATTTAAAACCATTGCAGCAAAGCTCTGACAGAACGATAAGGCAGGAAGCCATTTACACAAATGCTCTTACCCAATTCAGGCTAAGAAATTATGCTCAAAGCCTGGATCTGATTTATGAATTATTATCAGAAGAGAGCCGCACCGGAATACAGGTTGATGCACGTCGCTTTTACAGGCAGCTGATGAATTATCTTACGCTCGAAGAACGGTTTAAGGTCCAGAGACAAACAAATTATTTACAGGTTGCAAAAGATCTTGCCATAAGCGGCCGTAACCGGCTGGATGACAGTTCTTACCAGATACTGGTTCGGGAGATCCTGAAAATGGCACCTGATTCTGCAGCATATCACTCTGCAAAAGAAGAACTGCTGGCAGAAACCGAATTGCAGCCGCTATTTTCTGCATTCCCAAGTGCTCCGCAGGGAATGGTTTACAATATTGGCATTATTTTACCAACTTTTGGTGAAGAGTCTCCGGAGTTTACAATCCCAAGAAATCTGTACTTTGGAATTACACATGCCGCAGAGGAGTTCAACACACGCAACGCAGATAAAAAAGTAAAACTCCATTTTAAGCCATCGGGGCAAAACCCTGATACAACAGCAGCAGCATTTACTGAATTAGTTTGGAGTTATAACGCAGATGCCGTGATCGGGCCTCTCTTTTCTGATCCTGCAAAAAAAATGGCTCAACTTGCTGAGGAGTTCAGAGTACCCATGCTTGCCCCTCTTGCAAATGCTGATGACATCAACATCGATTATAACTATACATTTCAAATTAATCCCACATTTGAGATGCATGGAAAAAATATGGCACGGTTTGCAGTGCGGGAACTCGGGCTTGATTCCCTGGCTGTAATAACCCAGGCTAATGCTCTTGGAACAGCTTCAGCATTGGGGTTCAGGCATGAAGCCGAGAGATTGGGCGCTCATATCTCTTACTATTTTGAAGAGGATTTCGCTGCGATTGGTTATAACATTGCCGATTACACAGAGGTATTTACCTCGGATGAAGAGCTTGCCGATTCGCTTGGGTTCAGACCTACACAGGGAATTTATGCACCTTTCACTGGCCAGGCCGCTCGCACCCTAATCAATTTGTTACTGACCGATATTGAAGTACTTGGCAGTGATTTAGTTATTATGGGAAGTGAAGAGTGGGAAGATGCCAACATCAGTAACTGGCAAATGCGCAACATGGAAATCTATTACACCAAAGCGTTTGCCGAAGCCGCAGACTCTGCAACTGTAGCCTTTATAACCGAAGATTTTGAATCCCGTTTTGGTATTGAGGCCGATCAATTTGCAAAAATTGGTTTTGATACCGCAAACTATCTCTTTCAGAATCTCGAAAGAGCCGGAAATCCTGCTTATCTGAAAAAAGCACTGAAAGAAAGTTCAGCGTATGACGGGCTGGCTGTACGGATTGATTTTGATGATAAGAGAGTTAATCAGCATGTATTTTTCAGGCCGTTAAGTAACCCTGCCAAAGACAGAATGAATGACAGCCAGCGATTACGCAGGTTTTTGGAGTAACAATTAATCTCTGCTCTGTTCCTGTTCCTGCTGCTCTCTTTCGCGCTGCCGTTGAATTCTGTACTGTTCCCTGATCCAGCTTCTCCATTCAGCACTTGCACGGCGATGTTCTTCGAACGTGCGGCTGAAAACATGACTCCCATCCGGAGCGGCCACCATATACAGATAATCGTGATCTTCCGGTTGAAGTACCGCTCTGATAGACGCTTCATCAGGATTTGTGATTGGCCCCGGCGGCAGACCCCTGATTCTGTAAGTGTTGTAAGGATGGTCAATTCTGTAATCTTCAAACAAAACTCTGCGGCGCTCGCCTAAAGCGTAGAGAACTGTCGGGTCAGCCTGTAACATCATATTACGGTTTAACCTGTTTATGTAAAGGCCGCTAATAATCGGTTTCTCTTCGGCATGCCGGGCTTCCCATTCAACAATTGAGGCAAGAATAACAATTTCATTTATATCAAATTGGCTTTGAGCAATTAAACCCTGTAAACGATTTTCAATGTTACTTTGAAATTCTCTGTAGATGCGGCGGACAATATTTTGCGGAGATGACGTCCAGTAGACCTGGTATGTGTTTGGCAGCATTCGTGAAAATAACTCTTCGCCTGTGTATCCAAGATCAATTGCAACTGCTGAGCTGTCGTGGAATTGTGCGGCAATGGATGCCGAATCAGCCTGAACCTGGGCTGCTAAGTGTCTTGAAAACCTCCCGATATCAGTACCCGGCAGTACGGTTACATTGCCCGGAGTTTGGATACCCCTTGCCAGATCAGAAAGAAATTTTTCGTACGAATATCTGTCTTTTAATTCATATCTGCCTGCACGAAAGAATCTCCAGCCTAATAGCCTTCCTGCCCAAATCATCTCTCTTCTGTCGAACCGAATGGGGAGCTCTTCCAGTTTATCAGCAAGCTGCTCCAGATTAGTTCTTTCATCTAAAAATAAAATAGTTTGCTGTTGAGCAGATACAGCGCCTGCGTTATAAAGTCTGTATGTTCTTGAACTGAATACAAAAGCAGCAACAACCAAAAATAAAATCGCGGCTGTTATAAACTCATTTTTAGAGAAAGGTGACATCAACTAACTTTATGCATATTAATGGGATCAACAAATATAACAGTTTTTGCAGTTGTATTATCAGAAAGTTGGATTAAACCTTATCCAAAGATTAGGAGTTGAATCAAAAGTTCGCAGCGGCCAGGCTACTTCTAATCGAAATGCTCCGGTACCGATTCCCACACCTGCATCGTGTTGAACAGCGTCAAAATCAAAATTTCCAAAACCTTCGAATGGTGTATCTGCATTAACCAGATCCTCATTGAAGGTGATCCATCCTGAATCGAGAAACACCAATAAATGTAAATTATAATTTCTGAGCCACGTGCCCCGTGTTGTTCCCGGAGTGCCCAGTTTCATCTCCAGGTTACTCGCTAACATCTGGTTACCGCTGAAAATCTTAAATGGAGAACCCCGAAGTGTTCCTATTCCGCCAAGATAAAAAGCTTTCACATCCGGTGCATTACCGGTGATACTGCCGGCAGAAAATCTCCATCGCAAAACCGTACCCGGCTCAAGGTTATAAAAAAACTGTACCTCTCCCCGATATTTGTTATACCTGTAATCCCGGTCAGTACGGGCATTATTTGCCAGTTCCATATATCCGGTAGCTGAAAAAGTAAAACGGTCAAACATCAATGCACGGCGCGGGTTTATTCCCAGGCTAAAATTGTAGCGATCCAAATTGATCAGGTCAGACTCTGCATCCACCGGCGGATTTGGACGGTAATTGCCTGAAGAGCCAAAAAATGAAAATCCGGTATTCTGTTCAAGAGATGAAATTTCATCATTGTTGTAAGAAAAAGCCGCTTCTATCCATCTTCCGGAACGATGAACGGCATACATTCCAAATCCTTCGAGCATAAAGTAATCATGGAAATCATATGCGCTGAATAGCGAAGTTAGGGTATTTTCAATAAGGCCTGTACGGCGATAATCTTCAGTTGCTGTACCTTTATAAAACTCGGCACCTACCATCAGCCACTCATTTTTGCCAAATTTTCTTTCAAGGCCAAAACCGTATTCCCATTCGCGCGATGCCGTCCCATATCCAAGAAAACCGTGAGGCTGAATCTCCGGAATGGTCAAGAACGTAGAATGGCGGTGCCATTGCATCCGTTCTGTCCGGATGCCAAGAAATAATCCATTTACCCGGTTATATCGTAATGTAGACAGATTTGGATACTGATTATAAAGAGGATTTGAATAATAAGGGCCTGCTTCAAAGCCGCCTCCCAGGTCCAGGCCGGTATTGGTAAGATGCCGCGCTACCTGCTCAGCCCTCACTTCATCGTAATAATCAAAAATTTCGCCTTCAAGCAGTTCATCAATTGTAGGAGCATAAACAAACTCTCTTATAAACGGATCAGATTCATCATCGTTGTCATTTTCGTCTCCGTTTTGATCCTGTGCAATTGCTAATACAGGAATCAGCATAATTAAAATCAATAATTTTAAAACACGGTCCGGCTGGGTATGGATAGCAGCAGATCTATTTTTCATAATCTCATGAATATTTTTTCAGTAGTAATAGATGTATAACTGTTATTAACTGAAAATCATGTTTCTATGTCAAATTAATTTATTTTCCAAAAACGGAAATCAGAAACTGTATATGATCGGCAAGAGATTTATCGATTAATTCAGCTCCCTGATAAATATCATCTCGCGGAACATTTTCAGCAAATCGTTTATCCTTTAGCTTTTTTCTGACTGATTTAACTTTCATATCTGAAAAACCGTTTGGTCGCATCAATGAAACGGCATTCATAAAACCTGATAGTTCATCACATGCAAAGAGATAGCGCTCAATTTCTGTTTCCGGTTTTTTGCCAGTACGTTCAGGTGCATGTGCTTTTACAGCGTTTATAACACTTTCACTGTAACCGGCTTGCGGTAAAATTTCATTCACTGCTTTGTTTGGGTGCTCATCAGGGTATTTTTCCCAGTCAAGATCGTGTAATAAACCGGCAGTCCACCACTCTTCGATTTCCGTTTTATCTTTTTCAAGGCTCTCTGCATAAGCCTGCATTGCTTCGGCTACCATAAAGCAATGCTTTTGGAGGTTTTCTGACTCAATGTACGTATCTAACAGTTTTTTGGAAGATTCTCTGGAAACAGTCATCGTAAATTCATTTGCTGTAAAATTTCACGTGCTCTTTCACGGTTATACTCAAAAGCAAAATTTTTGTAGTTCACCATATCAACAATTGTGCCTATAAAACATAAACCGGCAGTAAAAAAATATAGTATTCCCATCCCGATATGACCCACAAAAAATCGATGTATTCCCGCTACACCTAAAAGCCCAATTAATGCAAGGATTAAAATTAACATAGGATCTTTACGCCTCGATCGATATGCAAATTTAAACTTCTCAAGACTATCCTCGTCCATGTTTTCGATTACTTTTGCAATGTATCGCATTTCATCGCCGTCAAGTTCGGGAAAATGATCAAACACGCGGTTCATATAGCTTCTCCTCAGTTATTTTTTTGTTTCTGTTAAAAATTTGAATAATCCGGGATATCAAAATAAAAACTGCCGGTATACCTGCCGGATGAAATGCAAAAGAAGCTGCAACATCACCCCTAAATAGTAGTGCGACAGATCTGCCAAAACCCTCGCCGGGACAAAATCCGATACCTGCCAATTCAGCTAAACAAAATGAATACCCGGCTGAATAAGGATTGATGAAGATCATCAGAAGTAATGCCGCTGATAATACAATCCATTCGAAGTGTAAAAAAAAGAAATATCTTGTCTTTTCAGCGAATTTCATTTCTTAACTTATGGTTCGTTACTAAAAGCTTAATCTACATCAACGTTACGAATGTTTCTAAAAAAAGTTTTTTTTACTGCAATTTTATCACTTTTCGTCTATTCAACATTACATGCCCAGGCCGAGGCTGACACTTTACGAGGGGTATTGGATGAGATAACTATTGAGGCGACCTACTCCCCCATTACCCTTGGCAATGCCCCGATGGCATTCAGTTACA
>SL_3KL_010_SEDDRAFT_10004119_pt1 | contig 13159 bp, 11 predicted proteins | sample SodLakKL_010_SED_2_FD_10381 | JGI IMG/M metagenome (IMG submission 10381)
GCCTCTGCCTCGACCACGCGCGCACGCATTTCCTCGACCCTTGCGCGATATTCCTGCTCGGATGCAACAGCCATCGCACGCCTGCCTTCGGCTTTTGCCTGAGCAATTTTCATGTCCGCAGCAGCCTGATCCGCCTGGAGTTTTGCACCGATGTTTTCCCCGACGTCCACATCTGCTATATCAATTGATAATATCTCATATGCAGTACCCGCGTCAAGACCCTTTTCAAGGACAAGCCTGGAAATCCGGTCGGGATTCTCCAGAACAAGTTTGTGGGTTTCCGATGATCCGATTGTCGTGACAATTCCCTCGCCGACCCGTGCGAGAATTGTCTCTTCACCTGCACCGCCGACGAGGCGTTCGATATTGGCGCGCACGGTTATACGGCTTGTTGCTTTTACCTGGATACCGTCTTTTGCGACTGCCGCAACCATTGGTGAGTTGATCACCTTGGGATTAACGCTCACCTTTACCGCCTCAAGTACATCCCGCCCGGCAAGATCTATTGCCGTTGCTCTTTCAAAAGTGAGCGGGATGTTTGCGCGATCGGCGGAGATGAGAGCGTGAACTACTTTTTGTACGCTCCCGCCCGCGAGATAGTGAGCTTCAAGTTTACCGATATCTACCTCGACGCCTGCCTTGGAAGCGGTAATTTTTGATTGAACAATTGCCGGCGGCGGCACATTACGCAACCGCATGCCGACAAGATCCTTAAATATTCTTACCTTTACTCCGGAGAAAATTGCTTTTATCCAGAGTCCGACGGGGATAAAATAGGTAAAAAGAATAAGTAAAAAGATGAAGCCGATTATTATCAATACGGCCATTAAAAGTAAACCTTCTTCCATGATTGCTCCATATGTAAGTTATTGAGAGTGGTTTGTTAATTGTTACTGTAAAAACGGTGAACGCAGCCGAAGCGGTAGTGTGATGGAAAATATTGTTCCGCTTCCTTCCTTACTTTCTAAATCTATTATGCCGTTGTGTTCTTCGATTATCTTTTTAACAATCGACAGGCCGAGTCCGGTACTGTCCTTTCTCCCGAAGGTATAGAAGGGATTGAATATCTTGTTCCGGATTTGTACCGGTATCCCCGCCCCGGTATCCCGGAAAGAAATCTGTATATTATCATTTGTGCTTTCGGTCGCTATCGTTAATTGTTTTGTATCGCTTGACTCCATTGCTTCGATGGCGTTGTGTATGATATTATGAAAGACGCATTCCATCTTTTCGGGGTCGAGTACACAAGCTCCGGTATAGTCAAGCTGTAGGTTGAGGTCGATTCGGTTTTTTTCAAGGTCGGGACCTACATCTGAAATAACCGTATCGATGAGGGTACCGATTTGAATGTTTTTCATATTTGTTGAGCTGACGCTGCGGCAGTAATCGAAAATCTCCTGAACCATTGCGGCCAAACGGTTCATCTGACTTCCGATTTTACCGGCAAGTTCTGTGGCATCTTTACTACCGGAAGAATTTTTGAATGAATCCGTGTATATCTTTAATGTGTTCATCGGATTTTTCATGTCGTGTAACAATGAACCGGCCAGTTTGCCGACGGTTGAAAATTGTTCCTGCAAGACCATCTCCCGGGTTGTCTGTGCGTTCTCAATAGCGATAGATGCATGTGCCGAAAGGGCTTCCAGGAACTTCTCATCTTCGGTTCGGAACAATTCGGGCAATTTGTTAATGATCTGAAATACACCGATGATCTTGCCGTTTTTATCTTTCATCGGCATGCAGAGCATACTGCGTGTTTTGTAGCCTGAAATTCTATCGATTTCGGAGTTGAAACGGGGATCTTTATATGCGTCTTCGGTGTAAATGACATCGCCGGTTGCGGCGACATAGCCGGCAATACCCTTGCCCAGAGGCAGACGGATCTCGGATATGGCCTCACCCTTTAGAACCTTCGACCATATTTCATCTTTTTCATAATCGACCAAATACAACGTGCCGCGGTCCGCGTTTGTTCCCAGGATAGCTGTTTCGAGGATGAGATCCAGTAATTCATCGAGATCAAGTGCACTATTCAGTTTTTGAGTCGATTCAACAAGGAAGGTCAGTATATTAATACGCTCCTGGGCTGTTTTTCTGGTTGCCTCGACCTGTTTAACAACGGTTTCGTTCGTTCTTCGAAGACGTTTACTCAGCTGTTTGAGAACGTTGAGAACCACAGTATGGTTTTCTTCGAGTAACATATGGAAAGTATCGTAATCGAGTTTCAATATTTCGGTTTTTGTCAATGCTTTGGCGTTTGCCGATCTCGGAAGGCCGTCTATTAACTCAAATTCACCGAAGAATTCATCTTTCTCGAGCACCGTCAACTCGGTGTCTTCTCCGAATGAGGTTACTTTTGAGATCGATACCATACCCTCGGCAATCAGGCAGAGTGCGTTATCGGTGTCACCCTCTTTAAAAATAAAATCACCCGGCGCATAGAGCTGTTCACGAAACATATAGGATAGTTCGTGCAATTGATTTGTCGGGACGGTAATAAACAATCTGTTTGTCCTGAGTTTCGAGTATAATTTCTCTGTATTTGATGAGGTCTTTTTCATAAACTTTTTCCTAATTGTGAAAATTCGGCACTGTGAGTGAACCATGCGGCAAATAGTNTATCAGAGGAGATGTGCCGCGTGTATCGCATACGGTATCGATAGCCGTTTGAATCGATGAAATCGGTTTTATACCCATCCGNGAAACAATACCATCATCCAGCCCGGATAATAATGAAATTTCGTTACGCTTTACTTTCATCCGTAACGATAATGCGGTATGTCCGTTAAGGGAGTATTCGGACAGCAAATGTTCACCCAGTGACTGTTCGGGGATGTCGAACCATTGCAAGAAAGTTGATGAACCGATCCCGTCATTACACGCTGCCGCCACGATTATCCCGCCACCGGGTTTGACCGCGTAATGTGCGTGATGGATTGCCTTGTGAGATTGAATAAATGTGCTGTCGTGAGGTGCCCCCCCCGGACTTACTATCACCAGGTCTGCTAATGCATCAACGGGAACCTCGTGTAATTTCGATGCTAAAACGGTACCTCTCCTGTGAGCGAAAACAATATCACCGCTGAAAAATCCGGCCGGTTTGTTGTCAGAATCGAGCACAACGTTAATCGAGAAAATATTCGGGATATGCCGTATCGCCTCGACAATGTCAAGATAGACCGGATTGGTGTCGAGGTGACCGTCACGACAGGCAGGGTGGAATTCCCCCGTACCGGTGATTGTGTAACTATGATTTATTTTTGCAGTCTCGTAACCCGCAACACCGGGAATAAGGAGTTTGGAGCCCCCTCCGTATCCGGCAAAATAATGATGCAGTATGCCTCCCACAGTCAATACGATATCGGCTTCACGGACGAGTTTGTTAATAAACACCGGTGTTCCGCGCGAAGTGGTGGTAATATATTCCAATGCCCCCGGGTTATTTGCATCGTGCTGTTCGATACGGAACGTTCTTCGGATATCCGGACCGACTATGTGATCGATTTCTTCTCCGGTTTGGTTTTGATGAGTTCCGTTTGCAAACAGAATAGTAATGTTCTCCGTTTGGACACCGTAATCGCCGAGATATCCGACAATAATAGGCAGTAATTGGTCAAGAATGCACTGTCTGGTTTTATCGGGGACAATAATAAGGACCGTTGTTCCGGCCGATAAAGTTGAACAAAGCGGATTCGCCTCAATCGGATCGTTCAATGATGAAATGAGTGCTTTCTTCAGAGGAATCTCCGGTACATCGTTCAGAGGCGTGAGTACCTGTGTCCGGATGGTATCGGGAATGTGGAATTCTAGTGTGCTATTACCGTATTTTATCTTAATTTTCATGCTCCACAATGCGGTGTTGCCGTAAGACAAGAAAGACGACTCACGCAACATCGAATAAAATAATATTTGATTATTATAACTAAAGTGTTTGATTTTGTCAAGGTAATACATTATAAGTTTGAGTATACTATAATAAGTATGATTCAAAATAGATAGCCAAGCCTGCGGCAGGCAGGCATGGCATTACTTAACTTTTAGGAGTTGACTCAGTTTTAACTTGCATATTGAAAAAATTTTTTATATAATCAACAAATAATTATAAGCTTTATATGGTAAGTATATAAACTTTTGGTTTAACGGCGCACACGATATATAAACCCAAACCATTGAAATTATTTAACATAAACCGGTTTTCATTTGTTGATAACCGGTGGATAACTTACAGCTCTCGTTTTCGCTGTGTCGCTAAGTTCAATAATAACAAAGGCTTAGTATTTGTTGGCCCGAGATGAAACTTTTGACAGGTTGTTGATTGTTGAGTGTGTTAAATTGGCAGATAAATATCGATTGAATTGTAATCTTTCGAATGGATTAGGAATACCGGTGATCTCGGCAGATTTATTTTTCCTCTTTAAGAAATAACAGCACTCATTCACCACGGATAAACATCAATGTTTAAAGTATCAAAAGCGACAATAGATTGGCTGCTGGAATCCATCGGTGATCGGACTGTTCATCCTGTTGTATATCTTACACTTACGAATATACTCGACAAAACACATCGTGCAACCAAAGTCAGGGAAGCATATAACAGAATTAATGAATATCCGCCGATTAAAAAGATTCTCACAAAAGCACCCTTTTTCTGGCGTCCCGGCGAATTTCTTTACAGAAAATATGAGGGTGGATTTTGGCAGCTATCTTTTCTAGCGGATTTGTATGCGAATCCCGACCACCCCGAAATTAAACGAGGCATAGAATTTATACTGGGGCGGGCAGATGAGGACGGATTTTACAGTGTGCACTGCCTTTCGGCAAATTTATACCGGGCGATGATGCAGTTTGGATATGAACGCGACGAACGGGTTTTACGGGGAATTGAATATCAATGTGAGCGGATCATCGAACACAACGGGGCTGATTGTTTTGTCATGGATTATTCATTGCTCCCGACCTGTCACATGACGCTTCCGAAAATTTTACTCGCACTCAGTTTCGTTCCCGAAGACCGGTTTACGCCCGTCATGAAACGTGCGAAGAATATTCTGCTGAAAGAAATGCGCGATACGAAAGTTTATATCTATGTACCGACAAATAACCAAAAATATAAAAAGACCGTCGAAGAGTTCAGCGAAAGCGTTCCCGTCACCAGGCGCCGATCATTGCGTGATGAAATACTTGCGCTTAAACGTGAGTATCAAAAATCACCGGGTCTCGGTAAACGTCTGGAAAAAACCGAATGGTTTACCTTTGGCTATCCGAATAGTTATAATTCAGATCTGCTGGATGTCATGAGATCTCTTGCGGCAGTCGGTGCACGGCGACACAAGGAGTTCAAAAAAGCACTCGATACTATCAGAAAAAAAGTGCAGACCGATAGAGACGGCAAACAATACTGGGTTATGGGAAATAGCCTTAACGACAGAATGATAGCTGCAGTAGAGGAGCACGGAAAACCAAGCAAGTGGTTGACATACCACGCATTGTATGTACTGAAATATTTTGAAGGATTATCGGTCGAAAAATGAACGTGTTACACCCTGATCCTGTGAGGGTTGCAGTCGGTATCATAATCCGGGAAGGGCACGTACTATGCTGTCAACGAAAAAAGGATGCACGGTACGGCTTGCAGTGGGAGTTCCCCGGGGGAAAGATGCAACCGGGTGAAGAAGCACGGGATTGCCTGAAACGGGAACTTCGTGAAGAACTGGCTATCAACGTCGAAACTATTGAACCTTACGACACCCATTTACAATCGTATGCCGATAACGGTATTTTTGAGGTGCATTATTTCCTGATTAAAGAATACCGTGGTGAGGTAAAAAATAAAGTGTTCGAATCGATACGCTGGCTCCCGCCGGATAAGTTTGACACACTTGACTTTCTTCAGGGGAATAAACCAATGTTGGACCGTTTACAAAGAGCGTATGCAGGAAGAGCTGACCGAACTATATTCTAAAAGAAAAAAAGAAATCAAAAAGAGGTTACGGGAATTCCGGAATGTTTCACCGGAAGAATATTTCTATGAGATGGCGTATTGTATCCTCACCCCTCAGACAAGCGCCGTGAACGCGGAAAAAGCAGTTACTAATTTAATGAAGCACGGCTTTCGTGAACGGGATATCGACCCTTTGCCATATCTTTATTGTAAGGATTATTATATACGTTTCCATCATACAAAGGCAAAACGGTTACGGGCACTGAAAACTGTCATCGCCTCCGTTCATGGTTTCCTGCTGGATGAAAAAATTTCCGCGTTCGAAAAACGTGAGTTACTTATAACATACGTTCCGGGATATGGATTAAAAGAGGCAACACATTTTTTACGTAATATCGGAAAGAATGAAAGTCTCGCAATTCTTGATCGTCATATTCTCCGGAATTTATATACCTACGGGGCAATCTCCGCGATTCCGGAAAATATACCGAAAAAAACATACTACCGCATCGAGAACCAGTTTAAGGAATTTGCCGAAAATGTCGGTATACCGCTTGATGAGCTTGATTTATTGTTCTGGAGTTTGGAAACCGGCATTATTTTGAAATAAATGAACCCGTATCCGTTGATTTTCCTTATTAATTTCATTATTATTTTGTAAGTTTTAGCATTTGCTTAAACTATTACTTTAGGTCGAGAGGCGATGAAAATTCTTGTTCTTGGTTCCGGGTGGATGGGCAGTGCAATCGCATACGATATTGTACGATTTGGCAAGGATCATCAACTTGGACTTGCAGATCAAAATGATGATAATCTGAAAAGTACCGCCCTGAAACTGGGTGGAAAACCGGAATTACATTCGGTTCATTGTCAGGACAATGCTGCGGTTGCCGCTCTCATACAGAATTATGATATAGTTATCAGTGCGTTGCCCTACGGGTTTAATGCAAGACTTACATCCATTGCTATAGAGACAAAAACTCATTTACTCGATCTTGGCGGGAATAGTGATATAGTTCGCGAACAGCTTAGCTGCTCGAAGAAAGCACATTCAGCGGGCGTTATTATCATTCCGAATTGCGGACTCGCTCCCGGCATGTCAAATATCTTTGCGATGACGGGGTTTAATCAATTTGAGAATGTAGATTCCATAAAAGCCCGGGTAGGAGGGTTGCCGCAGCATCCGCGTCCGCCGCTTATGTATCAGCTAATGTTTTCCGTTGAGGGACTATTGAACGAGTATGTCGAAAACGCTGAAATTATCGAGCAGGGGGTGCGAAAATTCGTTCCGTCGCTGACCGGTTTGGAATCGCTATCGTTCGGAGATGCATATGGGGAACTGGAAGCTTTCTATACTTCAGGCGGGATGTCTCTGTTGCCGGAAATGCTCGAGGGCAAAGTGGACCACCTTTCGTATAAAACTATTCGGTATAAGGGTCATTGTGAAAAATTCAGGACGTTACTGGATCTTGGATTCGCAGGTTCGGAACCGGTGATGGTCGGCGGGGGAGTGCATACCAGCCGGGAATTATTCACCGAGCTCTTACGGAAAAAGCTGACGGGTTCGGATCAGGATGTCGTTCTGTTTCGCGTGGATATCAAAGGCAAAAGAAACGGAAGGGTTGCAGTCCTACGATATGAAATGACAGACCGGTACGATAAGGAAGCAAGAATAACGGCAATGATGCGAACGACGGCATATCCGACATCGGTGATCGCACTGATGCTTGCCGACGGTGAGATAGCGGAACGGGGTGTTTATCTGCCCGAGCAAATAATCCATGGTGATCGATTAACAAATGAATTGAATAAGCGAAATTTAGGAATCTCAAAATCGTTCAAAGAGATACGATGAGTCAACCGCATGACACTATAAAGAGAGTGATCGATAAAATTCCGGGATTAGCATTATGCAATGTTCTTTTAAGTGTGGCGATACACTCTAAAATGTTCCATATGGTAAGCGAGAAGTCAAAGGAAATGGAATTACTCTGGAAACACTCGTTAGCGTGTGCCCATATATCCAGATCAATTGCAACGAAATTACAAATTCATACTGCGGGTCGTGAATACATAGCCGGCTTGCTTCACGATATCGGGAAAATAGTTTTAATAGAGTATTACGATAGAGAGTTGGAACAAATATGCATGCTTATTGAAAAAGAGCACGTATCCGATATCGATGCAGAAAAATTGAATAACAATACTATCAAAGAGAAATGAACGGAAGGATTGCGATGATGCGAACGGCAGTACTTGTTATCACTTTTATCCTCTTATGCTCATATGCAACCATGGCTCAGACGTCCCGCGTTTTGATGGAGGGCAGGGACAACAGACCGCTGATAGCGACATTTACGGAGCATTCTATTATATACGGATCAATGCGTGATGTCGCCGAAGCACTCGACCTTGGTTTTTATTATGCTGAACAAACCAGGAAAATCGAGCTCAAAACTACGCGGTTTCGGTTAAAGGCAACGGGCGATAACCCGTTTGTTGTCGTGACTGATATTGTCACCGGATCCCAGTCGGTGTATCAGCTTCCGGTAAACGTGATCGTGGCAGGGAATGATCTTTTTGTTCCGCTTCACGATTTTGCGACGTTTCTGGATATTGTACTTCCCGCCGATGTTACATTTGAGCATACCGGTCGTGAATTGAAGGTCAGTGAATTCCGTCCGGATCACTATGTCGATGTTACCGGATTGGAAGTCGAGGAACGCAAAAACGGCTACCTCCTCAGGATCAAAAGCAATAATCCGATCAAGGATTTTTCCGGGTTTTACCGCGAGGACGGCTGGTTCTATTTAACCGTTGTGGGGGCACGCGCAGATATGAATGCGTTCAAAAATTTCCGATCGGTCACTCCGGTCAGACGTGTGCTTCCCGAACAAACACCCACTGCATTCCAGCTATCCATTCAGTTAAACAGAGATGTACACTCGACCGATATTTTTCGTGACACGCAAAGCAATGATATCATCGTTGCATTACATAAGAGGGTCGATCCGTCCGAAATAACTCAAACCCATCTCGAATCCAGTATGCAACAAGCGCTCGCACGTGAGCGCGATCGATGGAAGCTTGATGTGATTGTCATCGATGCGGGACACGGTGGCAGGGATCCCGGAACAATCGGTGTACGGGGTACGCGTGAAAAGGATGTGACGTTAGCTGTTTCAAAGAAACTCGGTGATCTTATCAAAAATAATATGCCCGGGACAAAAGTAGTTTATACGCGTGAGACGGATGAGTTTATCGAATTAGATCGCCGCGGTCAGATTGCAAATGAAGCGGGAGGAAAGTTATTTATAAGTATTCACGCAAATTCTACCCGGCGTAAACCGGCACCTCAGAGAGGATTTGAAATTTATCTTCTTCGTCCGGGAAGAACCGAAGAAGCCATCCGGATAGCTGAACGTGAGAATTCGGTGATCCGGTTTGAGGAAGACCACGAGCAACGATATGCACACCTGACCGATGAAAATTTTATACTCGTTTCGATGGCGCATAGTGTGTATGCCCGATATAGTGAGCAGTTTGCAGATATATTGCAGAATAAAATGGTGGAAAATACCACGGTAAACAATCGCGGTATTCGTCAGGCAGGGTTCTATGTCCTTGTCGGAGCGTCAATGCCGAGCGTGCTTTTTGAAATAGGGTATCTGTCAAATGCAGACGAAGAACGTTTCCTTGCCAGTGCCCGGGGGCAGCAGCAGATAGCAGAAGCAATTTTCAAGGCGGTTGAAAAATACAGCAAGGAGTATGAGGCGATGTTCGAAACGGCGGCGGGTTTTTGATTCAATACCGTCTGCGGTATAGAATTACCGGACTTTCATACTCACACCTTTCTTACCATAACACGTGTCGTAGCCGTTTCGTCCAGCGTGTATGTATTTTCCGCGACCTGTATATGCATAGTGCCGTTGTCCCGGTCTGTTACCGTTAACTGTACGTTGGGAACCAGTCCGGCTTTCCATAGAGTTGCGAGCACTTCGGGTAACTGGTCGCTGACCCGGGTAATCACTCCCGATTCTCCAATATCTAATGACGCCAGAGGGTAATCATCGGTTTCTCGTATTGTGCCGTCTTTTTGAGGTATCGGTGCGCCGTGCGGATCGTGTTGCGGATAACCGAGGCGCCGGTCTATTTCATCGACGAGATCGTCGGGGAGTTCATGCTCAAGACGTTCGGCTTCTTCATCGACATGTTCCCATCCAAGACCGGTCTGCTCGGCGAGATATGTTTCCCAAAGGCGGTGAGACCGGATTAACTTCAGTGCGTGTTTTTCTCCGTCCGCGGTGAGATGTATGGTGTTATTATCCGTGCTTTCCACAAGCTTTTTTCGTTTTATACTCCTAAGCATTTTTTGCAGAACCGGTACAGAGAGTCCGAGATATTCAGCAATACGGGACTGATTTGTTACTTCCTTATCTTTTGTAAGATGGTACACTGCTTTGACAATGTCGTCTCGTATGTATCGTTTCTGGGCGTGTTTTCGCTGTAAGGATTTGATTAAAATACCCTGTTTTGGTGCGAAAACAAGTGTTAATAAGAATAGCAATGTTACGACGATGACCATTGCCGCACCCGATGAGTAATTCATCCAGTAGGAGATGTACATTCCCGTGACGGCTGCAAAAGCACCGATAAAAGATGCAAGAACGATCATCCTCGGCAATCTGTCGGTCAGTAAATATGCTGTTGCACCCGGCGTGATCAGCATTGCAACGACAAGAATGATACCGACCGCCTGCAGAGATGCCACGATCGTCATTGATAGAATTCCCATGAGGAAATAATGAACGAGAGCGGTGTTCATACCGATTGCCGTTGCCATGATCGGATCGAAAGACGACAGCTGCAATTGTTTGTAAAAAAGAGTGATCGATAAAAGAATGATGATTCCTATAATGCCGGTCAGATACAGGTCTGCGGGAGAAACTCCGAGCGGGTCACCGAAAAGAAAATGCTGCAGATCGAGGTGCACGGCATGTAGCCTGCTTATCAAAAGAACGCCGAGAGCAAACATACCGATGAATATGACACCGATTGCGGAATCCTCCTTGATCCGGCTGTTGCGATTAACAAATCCGATGAGGAGCGCCGTAACCACTCCGGCAAAAACCGCTCCGAGAAAAAGTGCAATGTTGCCTTTGCCGGCGAGAATAAATGCGATGACGACACCCGGTAAAACCGCATGTGAGAGCGCATCACCGATAAAGGCCATCCGCCGCAGGATGATAAAACAACCGAGTGCTCCGTTGATAATGCCGACAAGCACCGATGCGATCAATGCTCGTTGCACGAACTGATATTGCAGGGGTTCTATGAATAAGTCGTACATCATTTCGCTATGTTGAACAAACGTTCGGATTTTTGAAGTATCGTCAGTCGTCCGCCATATGTTTTACTCAGCAGTTCAGGTTGAAAGACTTCACGGGTCGGACCATATGCAATCAGCCACTGGTTTATCATGATGAGATATTGAAAATATTCCTGCACTTTGCCGAGATCATGATTGACGACAATCACCATTTTCCCCTCTTTGTTGAGTCCGTGCATCAGATCGATTATCGCTTGCTCGGTTGCTGCATCAACTCCCACAAACGGTTCATCGAGTAATAAAATTTCAGATTCCTGCGCTAATGCACGGGCGAGAAATACTCTCTGTTGCTGTCCACCGGAGAGATTACCGATTTGCTGATTTTTATATTCCACCATATTGACTTTTTCAATCGCGGACTCGACAATTTTTCGGTCACGCGGACCGGGACGCTCGAATGTCCCGAGGTGTACGTATCTTCCCATCATAACGACATCATACACGTTGACCGGGAAATCCCAGTCGATTATTTCTTTTTGCGGTACGTATGAAATCTTCTGACGGACTCTGTCTACCGGCTCACCATATACCCGAACCGAACCGTGTTCGATCGGCACGAGTCCGAGAATAGCTTTCAGAAGAGTAGATTTACCCGCACCGTTCGGACCGATCACACCGATGATGCCGTGATCCTGAAGTTTCAGACTGATTGCCCGTATCGCCGGAGTACGGTGGTACGAAACGGTTAAATTCTGTATTTCAATTAACGGTCCCGATTGCATGTTATTTACCTGTCATCGATTCTATTTTCATGGCATCGACAAACGTGCGGACATTATGACGGACCATGCCGAGATATGTGCCCCCCTCGTGGTCGGGGTGTCCTAACGAATCGGAGAACAATTCCCCGGCTATCCGGGCACCGGCATCGCGTGCTATCTGCTCGAGCATTTTCGGGTTTACGCTTGTTTCTATGAATACTGCCGGTATATCATACTTCTGTAGAGTTTGCACCAGTTGAACAACGTCCTTTGTTTGCGGTTGCGCTTCGGTACTGATGCCCTGTAATGCCATGACACGAACGTTGTATGCTTCACCGAAATATCGGAAAGCATCATGGCTGGTAACCAGAATTCGGCGTTCGTCGGGCAGCGTTTCAATTTGTTCGCGAACCCATGCGTCGAGTTCGTCGAGTTTCAATTTATATTCATCCGCACGGCCGGTATAATATGCTTCTCCCTCGGGATCGATTTTTAATAATCCCCGCACAATATTCTCAACGTAATAATGCATATTCCGTACATCCGACCAGGCGTGAGGATCGGGTTCTCCACGACGATCTTCATCTACGAGCGGTGTGATTCCTTCAGTTACTTCGATCATGGGTCGCGTTCCGCCCGCATGACGTACGAGATCTGTAAGCCAGCCCTCCAGTTGAAGACCGTTTAATAGAACCAGATCCGAACGGACGATCATACGTGCGTCGCCCGGTACCGGTTGATACACGTGCGGATCGCCGCCGATTGGCATAATGCCATATACCTCAACCCGATCACCGGCTATTTCCTGAGCAATATCCGCAATAATGGTTGTTGTAGCGATTACAAGCGGTTTATTGCGTTTACCACCCTCACTCTGGCCGCTGCATCCCGGCAAAATGAAAAAAAATAATGCCAGTCCGGTTAATACAAATATTGTTCTCAATACCATTAACATTATCCTCCCGTAAATAATCTCCATATTTGCGCAACAAAAAAGCAGACGGCGATTCCCATACCAAGCGGAATGACCGTTGCCATCGTTGTCCATTTCATGCTGCCTGTCTCTTTGTAGATTGTGTATAATGTCGTCGAACACGGATTATGTATCAGACTGAAAAGCATAAGATT
>SL_3KL_010_SEDDRAFT_10004120_pt1 | contig 13157 bp, 7 predicted proteins | sample SodLakKL_010_SED_2_FD_10381 | JGI IMG/M metagenome (IMG submission 10381)
TGCAGGGGGTAAAACTCCTGCATTTTTTATAGTTTTGTTTTCAATTGACGGTGACTGATTTATTTAAAAACAAGAAAGCTCTTCATTGATCCTCCGAATTGTTTTATTTTCTGTTGTTGACATCAGATGTCAACAGCCATTTTTATTTTTCAAGGTTTTTTTATTTATTAGCAATCTTCCACACTCCTTTTTCTCGAAATGCAGGAATGGTTTGCCTTAAGGCGGCATTGGTTAATGAAGAAGAAGAAAGATTGTTCTTTTTAATATACTCTGCTAAAGGAATAATGTCTTTCCCTTTAAGATAAGCTAATCTTTTGTTAAAAGACTCAGATACTGCAAGGAAAATTATCTTCTCCATCGTCTTAGTGTTGTTTTTTGCTATATATTCTTTGAAAGCCTGATAATAGTTTTTCTTTTCTTTGTTTCGAATAATAACACGAGGAAAACCAAACTGTAAAAGCTGAAAGTTAATAAGAGCTCTTCCGATACGCCCGTTGCCATCACAAAAAGGATGTATTTTCTCAAAATCAAGATGGAATTTTACGATTCGATCTAAGAAATAAACATCTAAATTATTTAAATAATCTAATATAGTGTTTTCTATCATTTTTTCTACTTTCTCTGGTGGTGGTGCGATATATGTTCCAACTCTCACATATTCTCCTTTTTTCCGAAAACGACCGGCGATCTTATCGTTGATTCCTCCGATAAGCATTTCGTGGAGGAAAATAATAAGATTCTTATTCAAGTCTTCTTTCTCAGCTTTTTTCTTTTTATACTCAACAACTCTTGCTAGGTTTTTTGCTTCAAAGACCTCTCTTAAAGAAACTTCTCTAGAAATATCCATTTCTAAAAGAATCTTTTCTGTTTCATTTAGAGTCAAAGTAGAGTTTTCAATAGCATTAGAGTTATAAACATTCTCAGGAAGCTCCACTTCATCAATCATATTCAGGAGAGGCTCTTTTCCTTTTTTTAAACTATCGTACTCAAGCTTTAACTCTTGAATCTTTTTTTTATTTTTATTGTTTATAGGCATATCTCTCCATTTGTATCAAATTCACGCAAAATTGTCAATTATCCGTGAATATGTTCAAAAAACAGCACTAATTCACGTATTTTAAACAAAGAGAATAATAAAAAATCCTTCTCTTTCAAGGGCTATATTATTTTTTCTTTTTAAATTTATTTTTTATACAACAAGAGTAATCAAAAATTGCTTGAGTTTGCATAGGTCGCACCTTGGTAAATATCTCTTGGTAAATATTTAAGAGTCATTCTGGGCGAAGTGAAGAATCTCATCAAGCTCTTTGCCATTCTGAATCTCTTTTTTGGTCATTCTGAGGCTCTTTTTTTTTGGTCATTCTGAGGCGTAGCCGAAGAATCTCTTCCTGTTTTGAAGGGGTCCCTCGACAAGCTCGGGATGACTGGGGTTTTGAAGAGATTCCTCTCTTCTTGCAGGGGGTAAAGCCCCATAGCTTACTTGGGTTGATTCTTTAGATAAGTGGTGCTATAATAGGGAGGCTTAAAAATTGAAAAAGATAAAAAATGAGATCATATGAATTAAATTATCTTATCACTCCGTCTCTTACTGAAGAAGAAGCTATCTCATATCATGAAAAGATAAAAGAGGCTATAAAGAAAGAGGGTGGTATGATAGAAAAAGAGCATATGCCTATCAAAAAAAAGTTGGCATATGATATAGACAAAAAATCTGAGGCCTACCTTACTGCCGTAGATTTTGGTATTACAGAAGAAAAGATAAAAAAGATAAAGGAGAAGATAGGCGATGAGTCAAACATTCTTCGTACTCTGCTTATTAAAAAAGAGGTAGGTAGAAAAGATGAAGATGAGGAGCCGAAGAGAAAGCGAAGATCTCTAAAGCCGGAAAAGGCAAAACTAAAAGAGATTGACGCAAAAATAGATGAGATGCTATAAAAATAATAAGGTGTATTTATAAATTAATAGGTAATCTATATGAATCTCAATAAAGTTTTTATAGTAGGTCGTCTTACAAGAGATCCGGAAAAAAGAACAATTCCGGAAAGTGGAACAAGCGTCGTAAATATCGGAGTTGCTACAAATAGCTACTTCACGGACAAATCCGGAACAAGGCAAGAAAAAACAGAATTTCATAATATTGTCTGTTTTGGAAATCTTGCCGATACAACCTCTCAGTACCTAAAAAAGGGTTCTCTTGCTCTTTTTGAAGGGAGAATGCAAACAAGTTCATGGGATGATAAGGACGGAAACAAGAGATACAAAACTGAGATAGTTGCTGAAAAAGTACAATTTGGTCCAAAAAATGAAGGAGAGACAGGAGGTAGAAAAGAATCTAACCCTGACACAAGCTCTCAAAAAAGAGAAATCCCAGTAATAGACGAAGACGATGATATCGATGTAGAAGATATCCCGTTCTAAATTATTTTCTAAAAAATATATGCAGTGTTATTTTTGTCAAAACAATATAAAAAAAATAGATTTCAAGAATACAGAGATTATTGTGCGCTTTATGTCTGATATGCATAAGATAAGACCAAAAAGAAAGACTGGTGTCTGTTCAAAACACCAGAAAAAACTTGTTAAGGCTATAAAGAGGGCCCGCTATATGGCTCTTGTCCCATACACTAATTTATAGCTTCTTGATTTTTTAGCTTTGCTATTATCTCTTCCTCGATCTTTTTCGTAAGATCGGGGTTTTCTTTTAGGAATTGCTTTGATTGCTCCATTCCCTGTCCCAGCTTTTTGTCTCCGTAATTATACCAAGCACCTGTTCTTGTAACTATTTTTTCTTTTAGTCCTAAATTGATTAATTCTCCGTGTTTGGAAATGCCCTCATTATAATAGATATCAAACTCGCCCCCTCTAAATGGAGCTCCTACTTTGTTCTTTACAACCTTTGCTCTAATTCTATTTCCTATAATATCTTCTTTGCTCTTTATTTGAGCTATTTGAGTAAGATTTATTCTAACAGAAGCATAAAATTTTAAGGCAAGTCCACCAGAAGTAGTTTGAGGGTTTCCAAACCTCTGACCAATATTTACTCTCGTCTGATTAAGAAATATAACGACCGTCCCTGTTTCTGATATTATTTTGGAAAGTTTTCTTAGTGCAGAAGACATAAGTCGTGCCTGAAGTCCAATATGATGGTCACCAATCTCGCCTGCTATTTCTGCTTTAGGAGCAAGGGCAGCAACAGAGTCCACCACTATAACATCGACTTCTCCGGAACGGACCAATGTTTCTACTATTTGTAAGGCTTGTTCCCCAGAATCGGGCTGAGAAATAAGAAGATCTTCTATCTTTACGCCTATTCTTTTTGCATATTGAGGGTCTAGTGCATTTTCTACATCAATAAAGGCTCCCACCCCTCCTTCTTCTTGCGCCTTTGCAAGTATATGAAGAGAAAGGGTTGTTTTTCCGGTAGAAGCGCTTCCAAAAATTTCAACAACTCTGCCTCTTGGGACTCCATTTATTCCCAAAGCCATATCTAGAGATAATGATCCTGTAGAGATACTATCAACTTCTACATTTTTCACTTCATCAAGCTTCATTAGTGAGCCTTCCCCAAATTGTTGCTTTATCTCTTCTATCGTCTCTGTTAATCTTTTATTAACCTTTTCTTCCTTCTTTTCTCCCTTCTTCTCTTTTTTCTTACTCATAATAATTTTTTATTTTTTTATAATAGTATCTTTTATAAATTAAACTTCTTCCCAGCTACTTCCCTCATTTTTCTTGTCTTCACCGGTCTCTTCTTTCTCGTCTTCATCAATTTCTTCTTCATATTCTTCTACTCTTTCACCATAAACATCTCTTGGCTTTGCTCCTTCTGCAGGTCCAATAACTCCTCTATTTTCTAAAATATCAAGTAGTCGTGCTGCCCTAGCATAACCGACTCTTAGTCTTCTCTGAAGTAAAGACGCCGAAGCCTTCTTTGCAGAGATAACAACCTCTTTAGCATCTTCATATAATACATCTTCATCTTCGTTTGTGTCAAAGTTATCGTCCTTTTGGCTACTCTTTTCTAAAACCTCTTCTAAATTTTCCGCTAAAGGATCTTCATCTGCAATTGATTTATTTTCAACTAGCCAAGAGATAATGCTTTTTGCTTCTTTTTCTGATATATATGGCGCCTGAATACGTCTCGGCTTTGCATTTTCCGTGGATAAAAACAACATATCTCCTGAGCCCAATAATTTCTCTGCTCCCGCCATATCGAGAATTGTCCGAGAATCGACTTGTGAAGCGACTCTAAAACTTGCTCTAGCGGTAATATTTGCCTTAATTAGTCCTGTAATCACTTCCACAGATGGTCTTTGTGTCGCAAGGACAAGATGAATTCCTACCGCTCTTGCCATCTGCGCGACCCTAACAATTCCTCCTTCTATTTCATTTCCTTTGGTCGCCATCAAGTCTGCAAGCTCATCAACAATAAGAATAATATACGGCATTGGCTCCAACTCTTTGTTTGTTTTGCATGTCTCTTGGTAGCTTAATATATTTCTTGAACCTATTTCTGACAAAACCTTAAATCTTCTCTCCATCTCACCAATGAGCCACGATAGTGCATTTGATGTTTTTTCAGCATCAAATATTACAGGTGTAAGTAGGTGCGGGATATTAGCATAAAATGAAAACTCCACTCTCTTTGGGTCTACAAGTATTAATCTTAGCTCGTTTGGAGAATTTTTATATATCAGGCTAAGGAGAAAGGTGTTTAAAAATATTGTCTTACCGCTTCCCGTAGATCCGGCTACAAGCATATGAGGCATCTTTGCAAGGTCAGAATAGACACAACTTCCCGAAACATCTTTCCCAACAGCAAAAGAGAGGGGAAGACCTGAGAGATGTTCTTTTCTTTTAACAAGAGAGCCCAATGTAATTTTTGCTCTTTTTCTGTTCGGAACCTCTATTCCTACAAGCGATTTACCGGGAATAGGGGCTTCTGTTCTTACCGGGTGCATCGCCAAGGAGAGAGCTAAGTCATCAGACAGTGATGTAATACGTGAAAGCTTTACTCCTTCTGCGGGCTTTAATGTATATTGAGTTACCGCAGGGCCAACATTAACCTCTCCCATGCTAACAGATATATCAAAATCACCAAACGTCTTTTTTATAACATTTGCATTTCTTTTGACATCTCCCGGGTCAGGATTTTCGTCTCCGTTATATAAGAGATCAAGCGGGGGAATTAAGCGCTTCACGTCTCCTTTGCTCTTAATGCCTGCTCCTTCTTTTTTCTCTTCTTTTTCTTTCTTTTTCTCTTCTTCTTCTCTTTTTTCTTCTCTTTTTGCCTCTCTCTTTTCTTCTCTTTCCGGAGAAGAGAATATCTTCTTTACCGTAGAAATTTCTACATCTTCTCCTCTAGTAAAAAGCTCTTTTAAAAAAGCTAAAATAGAAAAATCTCTATTTAGCAGAGTTGTTATGATAAGAGAGCCTATAAAGATAAGTGCTAAAAATATTATAACTGTCGCGGGAAAGCCTATGATATTTATAAGAGGGCTACTTGTTATACTTCCCCACCATCCACCAAGATTTCCATTTTTTAATTCTTCTCCCAATATATCCGTATGCTCTGCAACAGAGCTCACAACTCCTGAAATTCCGGAGATAATCATAAGTATAGATACACAAAGTGGAAAAAGAAAGTTTTCATACTCTGTTCTGATATATACCATCCCGGAGAGGAAGATTAAAAACGGTACAATTATGGCGATATTTTCACCTAATAAAAATTCAAACAGATACTTTGAAATCTCTCCGCCCTTTCCAGCAATATCAAAAAAGCCAAAAAGAACAATCAGAGAGAGCAAAAGAAGTAGTGATCCTATAATAATCTTTTTAATGTTTTCAGGGATTATCTCTTTCCTTTCTTTTACTTCTTTCTTTTCTTTTTTATCATTCCTTTTTTTCTTTTTTCTAAACATAGCTCTTCCATTTTAGCATATTATTTTTAAAAAAAAATAGGAGTTATATAAAAGCTGTAGCGTTCATAATCGCTACAGCTTAAAAATGACTATTCCATCAAAATAATAGCTTTATTTCTCTTTAAATCCGGTTCCTGAAGGAATAAGTTTTCCAATAATTACATTTTCTTTTAGCCCTCTTAGCTTGTCTGATTTTCCTTCTAAACAAGCATCTATAAGCACTTTTGATGTCTGTTGAAATGATGCTGCAGAAAGGAAAGAATCTGTTGTGAGAGCAACCTTAGATATTCCAAGAAGAATATCTTCCGCCCTCGGGATTCTTCCTCCCTTCTTCTTTATATCTTCTACGGCTGCTAGATATTGTTCTCTTTCCACCATCTCTTTTAAGGTAAATGTGCTATCTCCCGGCTCAACTATACTGACTCTGGAAAACATCTGTCTTGTTATAACCTCTATATGTTTATCATGAATATCAACTCCCTGAGACACATAGACTCTTTGTGCTTCTTTTAATATATATCGCTGTGTTTCCAATCTTCCTCTTAGCTTAAATAATCGATTAATATCAAGATTTCCTTCACAAAGAGGGTCTCCTTTTTTGACCTCGTCACCGACATTCACATACATCGCCTTTTTTGGCTCTATCTGATACTTTATCGTCTTTTTCTTTCCTTCTTTTGGCTTTATCTTTATAACCCTATCATCTGTTATTTCTATAACTTTTCCATCTACATCAGAGATATCCGCCCTTCCTTTGGGAACTCTTCTTTCAAAAATCTCTTGTATTCTCGGAAGCCCAAGAGTAATGTCTGCTCCACCGGCAACTCCTCCCGTATGAAAAGTTCTCATTGTGAGCTGTGTTCCCGGCTCTCCAATTGCTTGAGCTGCAATAATTCCAACCGCATCTCCTTTTTTTACCATTTCGTTTAGTCCCAAATCCCAGCCATAGCAGGCAGCACATATCCCGTTAATTGTCTTGCAAGATAGAGCTGACCTTATCTTTACAGATGCTATCTCCGATTTTTCTATCTCTTTTGCCTTTTTTGTACTAATAACCTCTCCCTTTTTTACCACAATATCTCCACCAATCTTTATATCTTCAAGAACAGTTCTTCCAATAATCTTAAAAAACATATCTTGGTCTATCTCTTCTGCTTCAGAACGAAGAACAGCAAGTCCTTCCTTGTCTTTGCAGTCATCTTCAGTAATTAAAACCTCATGACTAACATCAATAAGTCTTCTTGTGAGATATCCTGCCTGAGCCGTACGAAGAGCAGTATCTACTGTTCCTTTTCTGGCCCCGTGTGTTGAAAGAAAGTATTCAAGAGCATCAAATCCTTCTTTGTAAGAACTCTTAATCGGTAATTCTATAATTTCTCCCGAAGGATTTACCACCAATCCCTTCATTCCTGCCATCTGTATCGGCTGAGACCACGACCCTCTGGATCCGGAATCCGTTATAATAAAAGCTGACCCGTTCTGTGGTAATGCTTCAGGAACTCTCTTTTCTATATCTCCTTTTGCTTTTGTCCATATCTCTACTATCTTTTCTTTCTTTTCTTCAGCAGAAAAGAATCCTTGTTCAAAATAACTCTCTACCTTCTCTCGTTCTTTTTCCGCCTCCTTTACTATATCACCCTTTTCTTCGGGCGTTATAAGGTCATCCATTCCCCAAGAGACTCCCGATACTGTTGCATATTCAAAGCCAAGGTCCTTTATCTTATCAAGCAATAGATGAGCCTCTCCATCCTTATATTCTTGAATGATATCCGCTACCATCTTTTTTAAGTCTCGCGACTTCATTGTCATATTACAAAAAGAGGTATTTTCTGGCAAAGCTCTGTTAAAAATCACTCTTCCGACTGTAGTTTCCAAAATTTCATCTTTTATACGCACCTTTACTTTTGCATTAATATCTATATCTCCTTTTTCTAAGGCAAGCATCGCTTCCGATCTTGATGAAAAGACTTTGCCCTCTCCCTTTACTCCCTCCCTAATCATTGTAAGATAATAACATCCCAGAATAATATCTTGAGAAGGGGATACTATTGGGAGCCCTGTAGCAGGCTTTAGGAGGTTGAGAGAAGATAGCATCTTTGTTCTTGCCTCTTCCTGTGCTTTCTCAGATAGTGGTAAATGAACTGCCATCTGATCTCCATCAAAATCAGCATTAAATGCCTCACAAACAAAGGGGTGAATTCTAATCGCCATTCCTTCTATTAATACCGGCCTGAATGCCTGAATTCCTAAACGATGTAGTGTCGGTGCACGGTTTAGAAGAACTGTCTTATCTTTTACAACATCCTCTAATATAGCCCAAACATCATCTCCTCCATCTTCAATTACTCTTGACGCTCCTTTTATATTGTATGCCAATTTTTGATCCAAAATTCGGGCAATAACAAACGGCTTAAATATCTCTAAGGCCATCTGCTTTGGTATTCCACACTGATCCAGCCTTAATCCCGGTCCAATAACAATCACAGAACGGCCCGAATAATCTACTCTCTTTCCTAACAAATTTTGTCTAAATCGTCCTTGTTTTCCCTTTAACATGTCAGCAAGAGACTTTAATAATCTCTTTCCTCCCGTTGATGCTTGCGTGACAACACCCTTTCTCATCTGGTTGTCCAAAAGAGCATCAACCGCTTCTTGAAGCATTCTTTTTTCATTCCTTACGATAACCTCAGGCGCACTTATTTCTAGCAGATATTTAAGACGGCTATTACGATTTATGACTCTTCTATAGAGGTCATTTAAGTCAGAAGAAGCATATCTTCCTCCGTCAAGCTGAATGATCGGTCTTAATTCGGGAGGAAGAACGGGGAGAACGGTGACAAACATCCACTCAGGCTTAATTCCTACATTTTTCATTCCTTGCAGAAGGCGCAAGCGCTGTAATACTTTTTTCTTTTTTGCGGATGATGTTGTCTTTTCTTTTTCTTTATTTAACTCTTCTATCTCCTTTGATAGGTCAATTTTTTCAAATATCTTCCTTAAAGACTCGGCACCTGTTTCGGCTTCAAATATCTCACCATACTTTATAGAAAGGCGATGATACTCAACTTCCGAAAAGATAGCTAACTCTTTTATCTGCTTTAATTCCTCGCGAACATCTTCTCTCTTCTTGCTTAGTTTTTGAAGCTCTTCTTCCAGTATCTCTCCTTTTAGCTCTTCTTTCTTTGTCTTTATCGTCTTTTTATACTCCTTATCTATCTCTTTTAATAATTCTTTTTTTCTCTCTTCATCAACTTCAGTAATTATATATGCGGTAAAATAGACAACTCTCTCTATCTTCTTCATCGGTATATCCAAGATAAGTCCCATGCGTGAAGGGATTCCTCTTAGAAACCAGATATGTGAAACGGGACAAGCAAGCTTTATATGCCCCATTCTTTCTCTTCTTACAGAGGCCTTGGTAACCTCTACTCCACAACGGTCACAGACAATTCCTTTAAATCTAACTTTTCGATACTTGCCACAATAACACTTATAGTCTTTTTCCGGCCCAAATATCTTTTCACAAAAGAGACCATCCTTTTCTGGTTTTTGATTGCGATAATTTATAGTTTCTGCCTCTAGAACTTCTCCGTAAGACCACCCCAATACATCATCTGGAGAAGCAAGTTTGATTCTAATGGCAATAAGGTCTTCTACACGCATATATTAAAGAGTTTTAATTATTAATATTTTTATTTTAATTTATTTCTCTTGCTTTTTTCTTCACTTCTACATTTATTCCCATCGCTTTCATCTCTGCAACCAATAACTCAAAAGAAGCGGGAACATTAGGTGTCTGTATCGGTTCATCTTTTAGAATTGCTTCATAAGTAGCTGCTCTCCCTGCAACATCATCCGACTTTATAGTAAGCATCTCTTGCAATATATGAGCAGTTCCATATCCTTCAAGTGCCCACACCTCCATTTCTCCAAATCTCTGCCCTCCAAATTGAGCTCTTCCTCCAAGTGGTTGTTGTGTGATAAGAGAGTATGGACCAATTGAACGCATATGGATTTTATCTTCAACCATATGTTCTAGCTTCATCATATAGATATATCCGACCGTAATTTTTTCGGGCAATTCTTTTCCTGTCTGTCCATCAAACACCCTCATCTTTCCATCTTCTGACAAGTTTTCATTTTTAAGTTCATTTCTTATATCTTCAACATTGGCTCCGGAAAAAGAAGGGGTTACTGCAATGTATCCTCCTTTTTTTGCTGCAAGACCAAGATGTGTTTCCAATATCTGCCCCAAGTTCATTCTTGAAACAACCGATAATGGATTTAGTATTATATCAACAGGAGTTCCATCTTCTAGGAAAGGCATCTCTTCCTCGGGTAAAACCTGAGAAATAATTCCTTTATTTCCATGTCTTCCTGCCAACTTATCTCCCGCTCTGATTTTTCTCATCTGAGCAACTTTTACCTCTACTCTTTTAACAACACCCGTATCTAGCTTGTGCCCTTCGTCACGAGTAAAGACCTTAACGTCGATAACTCTCCCTCTTTTTCCATGCTCCATTACAAGAGAAGCATCTTTCACATCTTTAGCTTTTTCACCAAAAATTGCTTTTAATAGTCTCTCTTCCGATGTGAGGTCAGTCTTTCCTTTCGGCGATATCTTTCCTACCAAGATATCGTTAGGACCTACCTCCGCACCGATACGCACAATTCCTTCTTCATCAAGATCTTTTAATTTCTTTTCAGAGACATTTGGAATATCGGAAGTAGTAACCTCTGGTCCAAGCTTTGTCTCTCTTACATCACAAGCAAAATTTTCTATATGAATAGATGTATATGAATCGTTCTTAACTAACTTTTCCGAGATAATGACAGCATCTTCAAAGTTTCTTCCTCTCCAAGACATAAAGGCGACCAAGACATTCTTTCCTAATGCGACTCTGCCGTTTTCAATTGCTCCTCCATCACTTAGAAATTGTCCTTTTTTTACTTTTTCTCCTTTTTTTACTATCGGTTTCTGATGAAAACAGCTGTACTGATTTGTTTCTTGAAAGATGTCTAATTCATACCTTATCTCTTTGCTCCTAGTTTTTAATACGATATGATTCCCATCTACCTCTTTTATCTCTCCGGCATCATCGGCAATAACAGCGTGACCACAATCACGAGCAACTCTTTCTTCTATTCCCGTAGAAACAAGAGGTGCTTCCGGACTTAGTAGAGGAACCGATTGTCTCTGCATATTAGAACCCATAAGCGCTCTATTTGCATCATCGTTTTGTAAAAAAGGAATCATCGCTGCAGCTGCAGAGATAAGTTGCTCTGCTGACACATCGATAAACTCCACTTCTTCCCTTTCAAAAACTCCCGGCCTACCGTTTTTTCGAGCCTCTACCTTTTGTGAAACAATTTTTCCCTTATCATCAGTCTTTACTCCTCCGTGTGCAATAACATATTTTTCTTCTTCGTGTGCATTTAAGTATAGCATCTCTGATTTAACCTTTCCTTTTTCCACCTTAAAATATGGTGTTTCCAAAAAGCCATATCTATTTACTTTTGCATAAAGCGCGAGATGACTAACAAGTCCCACATTTTGCCCTTCCGGCGTCTGAATAGGACATATTCTCCCATAGTGAGATGATTGTACATCTCTCGCTTCAAATCCCGCCCTTTCTCTCTTTAGCCCTCCGGGACCGGTCGCTGTAAAGCGTCTCTTGTGTTCCAGTTCAGACAGGGGATTATCACAATCCATAAATTGAGATATCTGAGATGAGGAAAAAAATCTCTGAACCGTTGCAGCAAATGGACGTGAATTAACTAGCTTTACCGGATTGATATTTACAGAATCAGCAATTGACATCTTGTCTTTGATATTTCTTTCTATTCTGGTTAATCCTAACCGAAGAGAGTTTTCCAAAAGTTCGGTAAAAGGTCTTACACGCCTATTTCCCAAATGGTCAATCTCATCTTCTCTTGCTTCAGGATCATTGTTTAATCTTATTATCTCTCTAAGAACAGCAACTATATCTTCCGGATAAAGAAGTCTGTCATCTATCTTTATATCTTCTTTCTCCTCTAGCTCAGAAAGACGTTGCCACATCCTCCATCTACCAACCTCGGAAAGATCGTATCTTTCAAAGTTAAAAAATGTATTTTCTACAAGCTCTCTTGCTGTTTCGGGAGTAACTACATCTCCTGGCCTTATCCTTTTATATATTTCAACAAGAGCCGATTCTCTGTCTTTTGAGTTGTCTCTCTCTATCGTTTTTCCTATATACTTCTTTTCACCAACATCAATATCCTTAAAAAGCTCTATTAGTTCTTCATCCTTTGCTCCTTTGAGATCTGGATATGTCATGCTGGGAAGCCCTATTGCTCTAAGCAAGGTAGTAACAGGAACCTTTCTTCTTCTATCTATCTTTACACCAATAAGTCCTGTCGGTTCTGTTTGAAACTCGAGCCAAGTTCCTCGGTTTGGAATAATTTTTGCCCCAAAACATTTTACTCCTCGTATCATTTGTGCAGTAAAAAATGCTCCGGGAGATCTAATTAGTTGTGAGACAGCGACTCTCTCTACACCGTTAATAATAAAAGTTCCTCTTTCTGTCATAAGAGGAAAATCACACAAAAAAATCTCTTGCTTTTTTGACTTTTTTGTCTTTAGGTTGCGAAGCTCTATCTCTACCTTTAGTGGAGCATCATATGAATCGTTGCTATCCTTTGCATCTTTTCCTTTCTTATACTTTGGCTTACCTAGTTTGTAGTCCAAAAAATATAGCTCCCACTCTTTTCCCGTATAATCACGGATAGGAGAGATATCTGAAAAGAGATTCTTAATTTTTTCATCCCAAAATCTTTTCCAAGAATCTTTTTGGAGACTCAAGAGATAGGGAGCAGGAAGAGAAGTTTTCTTTTTGCCAAAGTCTTTAACTTTTTGCATATCCTTATTTAAAAAGTTAGTAATTAATATTTATAATTTTCCTTAAAGAGAGCATTAAACAAAATAAAAATGCCCTACTTTTTTTATTAGGGTTTTACTCCTTTGTATAAGGGTTATGTGGAAATGAGTTCAATCAAGGGTTTAAATTATTATAAACAAGACCAAAAAACAGGGGTCTTGTTGTGGACCTATCATATATTAGTGGGTTAATAATACATATTTAAACTTTTTTGTCAAATTCAAAAATATATTGTTAATCCGGTATGATAGTGTACATCTAAAAAAAGTCCCTGCCATCCTGAACCCCCCTGTCATCCTTGAACCATCCCTGT
>SL_3KL_010_SEDDRAFT_10004122_pt1 | contig 13149 bp, 12 predicted proteins | sample SodLakKL_010_SED_2_FD_10381 | JGI IMG/M metagenome (IMG submission 10381)
TCTGCCATGTCAAGACAGCGCTCTAACCAACTGAGCTAATCGCCCATCGCGACAAGCCGGCAAGAATAGCAAAAGCCACCGATTCCGACAAGACCATTTTTACCCCCTCGAAACCGAACTCGAGCCGTCTGACTCGGCATCACCCTTGGTAAAATAGCCGGTTTAAGCGCTCCAAGCTTTGATGACCCAGTCCTTTTCCATCCTCAACCCGCCCCGCACCGAGCATGAGCGTATCGACTGGCCGTTGCTGGACGGGTTTGCCCTGGCGCTGGCCCTGTCGACACTGGCTGCCCGAAAAGGCGGGCCATTACTGGTGGTCGCCGCCGACGGTTACAGCGCCCGGCGTCTGCGTGATGATCTCAACCAGCTCGACGGACCACCCGCCGAGTTGTTCCCGGACTGGGAAACCCTGCCCTATGATCTGTATTCACCCCACCCGGACCTGGTCTCGCGGCGCCTGAATTTGCTGGCGCGCCTGCCGGGCATGAGTTCGGGCATCGTCATTGCCCCGATCAACGCCCTGATGCAACGCCTGGCCCCGGTCGCCTGGGTACAGGGTCAGAGCCTGGATCTTTCGGTGGGTCAGTCGATCGAGCCGATGGCATTCCGCAATACCTTGCACGAGGCCGGATATGCGGTCTCCGACCAGGTCTGGCAGCCGGGGCAGTTCGCCGTTCGCGGTGCGGTGCTGGACCTGTGGCCCATGGGTCGGCCCGACCCCTACCGCATCGAATTGTTTGACGATGAGATCGAGTCGATCCGCACCTTCGACCCGGAAAGCCAGCGATCCGTTGAAAAGATTGAACGCATCGCCATGCTGCCGGCGCGCGAGTACCCCTTCGACGAGCAGGCCCGCCAGGATTTCCGGCGCCGTTTTCGCACGAGATTCGATGTCGACCTGCGCGGCGCCCTGCCCTACCAGGAAGTCGGCGAGAGTATCCACGGCCAGGGGCTGGAGCAATACCTGCCGTTGTTCTTTGAAAAAACCTGCTCGCTGATCGACTACCTGCCCTCGACCCACCGGCTGGTGCTGCTGCCCGGCATCGACGAGGCCGCCGAGGAACAGTCCGGGCAGATTCGCTTTCGGTTCGAACAACGCCAGGGCGATCGCGAAAGGCCGGTGCTTGAACCCGACGAGTTGTTCTTCCCGGCCCGCGAATTGCTGGCCACGCTGCAAGAGGACTGCGCCGTGCGGATTACCCGCAGAGCCCCGGCACGCAGCGTGGTCGAACCCCCGGAAGCCATTGACCTGGACCATGGCGCAGAAGCGGCGGTGGCGGCCTTGCGCGAACATCCCGATCGCATCCTGCTGGCCGCCGATACCCCCGGCCGACGCGAATTGATTGGCGACGGCCTGCGCGGGGCCGGTCTCAAGCCAACCCCGGTCGAATCCTGGGCAGCGTTCATGAGCGGCTCCGAGCAACTATGCCTGGCGGTCATGCCGGTCTCCGGCGGTTGCCGCCTGCCCGATCGCGGCCTGACCATCCTGAGTGAGTCCGAGCTGTTTCCCGGGCATACCCGCACCATCCGGCGCGACAAGCGCAGCGGCCAGGACCCGGAAAGCCTGGTCAAGAGCTTGGCCGATCTGCAATCCGGGGCGCTGGTGGTTCACATGGAACACGGCATCGGCCGATATCTGGGCCTGGAAGTGCTCGAGGTCGGTGATTCGACCGGTGAATACCTGACCCTGGAATACGACGGCGGCGACAAGCTGTACGTGCCGGTCACCGACCTGCACCTGGTCAGCCGCTACACCGGCGCCGACCCGGACCAGGTCAGTCTCCACAAGCTCGGATCGGAGCAGTGGAAAAAGACCCGTCGCAAGGCCGCCGAAAAAGTCCGCGACGTGGCCGCCGAACTGCTCAACCTGCAGGCCCGGCGCGCCTCGCGCCAGGGTCATGCCTTTGAACTCGAGCGCGGCATGTACGCTCGCTTCGCCGCCGGATTCGAATACGAGGAAACCGATGATCAGCAGGTCGCGATCGACGCCGTGCTGGCCGACCTGGCTTCCGACCAACCCATGGACCGGGTGGTGTGCGGCGATGTCGGCTTTGGCAAGACCGAGGTCGCCTTGCGCGCCGCCTTTTCCGTGGTCGTATCGGGCGGCCAGGTCGCGATGCTTGCGCCCACCACCTTGCTGGCCGAGCAGCACTACCGGACCTTTACCGATCGCTTTGCCGACTGGCCGGTCAATATCGCCCTGCTCTCACGGACAGGCAAGCAGACCACCAAGACCGTCGAAGGTCTCAATACCGGCAATGTCGATATCGTCATCGGCACCCACAAGCTGCTGCAAAAAGATATCGCCTTCAACAACCTCGGCCTGGTCATCATCGACGAGGAACAGCGCTTCGGCGTGCGCCAGAAGGAGCGATTGAAGGCACTGCGCGCCGAGGTCGATCTGCTGACCCTGACCGCCACCCCCATTCCACGCACGCTCAACATGGCCATGACCGGCCTTCGCGAGCTGTCCATCATCGCCACCCCGCCGGCCCGGCGCCTGGCGGTCAAGACCTTTGTCAGTGAATGGGACTCGGCCACCATCCGTGACGCCGTCAGTCGCGAATTCCAACGCGGCGGCCAGGTGTATTTCCTGCACAACGAAGTTCGGAACATGGCGCGCATGGTCTCGGAACTCGAAGAGATGTTTCCGCGTGCCCGTATCGGCATGGCCCACGGCCAGATGCCGCCCGGCGAGATGGAGCGCACCATGCGCGATTTCTATGCCCGGCGCATCAACCTGCTGGTCTGCTCGACCATCATCGAAAACGGCATCGATGTGCCGACCGCCAACACCATCATCATCAACCGCGCCGACAAGTTCGGCCTGGCCCAGCTTCACCAGCTCAGGGGCCGGGTCGGTCGTTCCCATCACCTGGCCTATGCCTACCTGATCACCCCGCACAAGAAGGCCATGACCCGCGACGCCATCAAGCGCCTGGAAGCCATCCAGTCGATGGAGGAACTGGGCGCGGGCTTCACCCTGGCCAGCCATGACCTGGAAATCCGCGGCGCCGGTGAACTGCTGGGCGAAGATCAATCCGGCCAGATCGAGGCGATCGGCTTTTCGCTCTATTCCGACATGCTCAATCGCGCCGTCGAGGCGCTCAAGGCCGGCATCGAGCCCGATCTGGACGAACCACTGTCCCTGACCAGCGAGGTCGACCTGCATTCGACCGCGATGATCCCGCCGGACTACCTGCCCGACGTCCACCAGCGCCTGGTGCTCTACAAGCGCATCAGCCAGGCCGAGAACGACAAATCCCTGCACAAGCTCCAGGTCGAAATGATCGACCGTTTCGGCCTGCTGCCGCCGGAAGTCAAGCAACTGTTTGTCACCGCCGAGCTTCGCCTGAAAGCCAGAAAGCTCGGCATGCGCCGCCTGGAAGTCGGCCCGGCCGGCGGCCGGGTGGAGTTCGTGACGAAGCCGGACATCAACATCGAAGAGTTACTCAAGATGATCCAGAAGGAAGCCCACACCTTCGAGCTACCGGCCAACGATAAGCTGCGCGTCAAGGGCGAGTTCGAATCGCCGGAAGCACGCCTGGCCATGGCCACTGAGCTGCTTGATCGGCTGACGCCGAAAAAGCGGGCCGCGGCCTGATTGACCGGTCCGAACTGGCCCTGCATTGTCACAATCTGGACTCGATTTGCGTAAGCTGGGGGTACACTCAAGAATCGGAAAAGCCAACCATCGTTATGTTTTCATTAAGGAATTCTTCCATCGCCGCCATTGCCACTTTCGGACTGACCTTCGGCCTGGCGCCCCAGGCCATGGCCGACGACTGCGCCTGCCTGGAGGCCCATGCCGACAATTCCGCACGGCTGGTCAGCCAGGAGGTGATGCAGGCCATGGCGGAACGATTCGGCCCGGACGATGCCACTTTCGAGCCGCAGTTCGATCCCGATCAGGACTTTGGCGGGCCTTATTCCTTCATCATATCCTTGGGCCGATTCGAGGAGTCGATGGATGGCGTGACCCTGACTTCCACCGCGCAGCTCGCCGTGGCTCTGAATCACCTGCGCTCTCGCGAGCAGATTGAATCCGAGGAACAGGTCATGCGTGACCTCGAGATGGAACCCGGCGACGATGTCATCGGGGCCATTGCACGTGCGCCCAGGGGGCCGTTCGGCGAGCCCTACGATTACCAAGAAATCGATGGCCCCGGCGATCTGGCGATCTTGCACCATTCACCCGAGGAGTTGCTGATGATCACCTGTGGTGATGCCCTCATAGAAGTGGCCGTCGGCCTTCATGGCCTGCCCGAGGAAGCTCCGGACGATGCTCCGAAGGCGATGACGGCCAGCGAGCAGGACATCATGGTTGCTTTCGCTGAAAAGCTGATCGAGCACTGCCCGGAAGCGGCGGAATAGGGACACACGCCTGACCCATTTCCAGCCTTGACCCGCCTCCGGCCTATTCCATCAGATCTCGCTAATATGTGATATAGTGACATTGGAGTTGCCGTTGTTACGGCCTTGTGTTCTTGTCACTGACTGGAGATCCTCCAATGCCAAATATCAAGTATCTGCCGATCGTCCTCTTTCTCGCAGTTGCCATGGCGCCAATGGCCTTGTCAGCCGCCTCTCATGGCGACCAGGAAAGTGCAGACCAGGTGCTGGTCACCGTCACTTCTGATCGCCCGCAAACCCAGGCCATGGCCATGATCCTGAGCCGCCAGATGGTGGAGCGAGGTTCAGAGGTCCGTATCCTGCTTTGTAGCGATGGCGGTGTCTTGGGCACCAAGGCATTCGAAGGACCGACCCTGGCCGGCCCTGATGCCAATGCTCAACAAATCATGAAGGGCCTGATCAAGGCAGGTGCCCAGGTCGATGTCTGCGCCATCTTTTTACCCAACACCGACTTCACCGAAGATGATTTGATCGACGGTGTCGGTGTGACCATGCCAGACGACGTCGGCGCGTTCATGGAGGGTGATACCCGCTTCTTTACCTTCTGAATCCCCAATCGTGGGATCAAGGCATTCGGCACGGCCCGCGAATCAATTTCGCGGGCCGTGCCCGCCAAGCTGATCAGTAATTTTCACCGCGCCGGCGCAGAACAAAGCCGGCGGCGAGCAGCAGAATCAACGCGAGTATCGTCCAGGACACCATTGATCCGGCCGGAACCGAGATGGGGGTGTCCGTTGTCGGGGGTGGCGGCGCGTCAAGCCCCAGCGGGGCGAGCCCGTACATCTGGATTCCGTTATTGCCGCTTTCCACGACCGATTCAGTATCCGGATTCCAGAGAAACCAGTCGCCGTTGGTACAACCAAGTGCAAGCAGACCGCCAGCGGCCGGGGCAATCCCCGTGCCGTTGAAATCGCAGGTTCCGGTGGTCGGCGAACTGACCGCATCGATCTGGTCACCGGTGGTGTCGTCGATCAGAAACAGACCTTGGTTACACAACAGCCACAATCCGCCAGCCCCATCGCTTGCCATGCCCTCGAGCCCGGAGCAACTGAAATCCAGGTCCAGGGTACGGGTCACGTCGCCGTCGGCCGGGTCGAGAAAGGCGATATCAACTGTATCTCCGTTGATTGCCAGTTCGTTGGTGCTTTCGATATAGGTCAGTGCCTGGAGGCTATCGACCTCGGGATTGCTCCACCTGAAGACCTCGGTGCCATCCTCCTCATAGGCGATCATTTCAGCGCTTCCGAAGTGTCCCGAGTAGATGTACTGGCCATCGAAGGCGATTCCGTTCGGGTTCGACGCCCCGGCAGCAAAATCGCTGATCGATTCAAAGTCCGCATCAAGCAGGTGGATCCGGTCATCGTCCCAGCTGGCAGCGACGTATTCCGCAGTCTGGGCGACTGCACTGACCGAAAACAGGCTTGCGAGCAGCATACTGCTCATGAATTTTAGAAAGCGTGGCATGAAAATCCCCATCGGTGACAAGTCGCTAAAGTATATCCTGTTCAAGGCTGAAAAAAAACCGGGACACCGATCTACAGCCTCAAGCGGCTTCCCATATCGTCCAGGCACCTGGTCGTCAGGCGCGCGCAGGACATACAATCCTCATGCCCCCAACTGCCCGAAGTATCTCGGACTGCGGCAACCGAAGCAGTTCGGGAATCAGCCGGGACTGGTTCGCTTCGACAGTCCCCGGTCCCAGGCCAGCATTCCCGCGACCATGGCCAACAGGTACGGTACGGCCTCGGCCGGGTTGACAGCCAGTGCCGCAAAGCCCGGTCCGGGGCAGTAGCCGGTCATGCCCCAGCCAATGCCGAACAGCGCCGCGCCGCCGAGTAACTTAAGGTCTGGCTTGCCAAGCGTCGGCCAGCCGAAAGCTTGCCCACTGAAACTGGTCTGCATGCGCCTGGAAACGGCGAAACCTACCGCGGTGACGGCAATGGCACCGACCATGACCAGGGCCAGCGACGGGTCCCAGGCGCCGGCCAGGTCGAGAAAGGCCAGCACCTTGTTCGGATCGGCCATCATGGCCACGTACAGGCCAGCGCCAAACAGCAGGCCGGCGCCCAGTGCAAAAAGATTTTTCATACTGCACCTCCAAAGGCAAATAGATGCCGGATCACGAAAACGGTGATGAAAGCGGTGGCCATGAAAGTCAGGGTGGCGAACAGGCCACGCATTGACAAGCGCGCCAGGCCGCAAACGCCGTGGCCGCTGGTGCAACCCGAGCCCATGCGCGTGCCGATGCCAACCAGCATGGCACCGCCGATCAGCAGCCAGATCGGGTAGCCGCTACGGACTTCGAACAGGCCGCCGGTGACCAGGTGAACGATCAAGGCGCCGCCGATCAAGCCAAGCAGAAACAGCAACCGCCAGCTGCGGTCACCGCTGGCCTCCTTCAGGTTGAACAGGCCGCCTGCAATGCCGCTGATCCCGGCGATCCGGCCCATGCCCAGCCAAAGCAAGGTGGCCGATAATCCAATCAGTGCGCCGCCGCTCAAGGCCAGCCATGGTGTGAACGATGCCCAGTCGATTGTCATGACGAACTCCTTGCCAGTCTTTCAGGGTCACCCCGGAAGATGTTCAGCGGCACCTTGATATAGGCCGTCCCGTTGTCTTCGGCCGGCATCGGCTTGCCGGTGTTGATGTTGACCTGCACCGAGGGGATGATCAGGTCCGGCATTGGCAGCGAATCGTCGCGTTCGTTGCGCATGGCGACGAAGTCTTCACGTCCGGTATCGGCACGGACGTGGACGTTTCCGCGCTTCTGTTCGCCGATGGTGGTCTCGCAAATCGGCTCCTTGCCTTCAGGCGGGTAGTCGTGACAGAGAAAGACCCGCGTGTCCTCGGGCAGCTGGTAGAGCTTCTGAATGGAGTCGAACAACACCCCGGCATCGCCGCCCGGAAAGTCGCAGCGGGCCGTGCCGAAGCGCGGTGCAAACAGCGAGTCGCCGACGAACAGCGCATCACCGATCAGGAAGCTGTTGGAATCGGAGGTGTGACCCGGGGTGGAGATCACCCGGCCTGCCAGATTTCCGATAGCGAAAGTATCGCCGTCGTCAAACAGGTGATCGAACTGACTGCCATCAGTTCTGAAGGCATCCGGGAGGTTGAAAAGCTTCTTGAAACGCTCCTGTACAGCGGTAATGCCTCGCCCGATCCCGACTGGCGCGCCCAGGTGTTCCTGCAGATAGGGCGCGGCAGACAGGTGGTCGGCATGGGCATGGGTCTCCAGTATCCATTTGACCTCGAGCTGTTCACGTCGAACGAAATCAAGCATCTCGTCGGCGTAGTCGGTATAGGTGCGGCCGGCCCGGAATTCGAAATCCATCACCGGGTCGATGATTGCGGCGGCCTTGCTGCTCGAGTCCTGAACGACATAGGACCAGGTGCCGGTGTCTGGATGATGGAATGGCGTGACCAACGCTTGTGGCTGATCAATGCTTTGGTTTGCAGTTTGCATGGTATTGCCTCCGAGAATTTCAGTTGCAAAATAGTTTAGCATCTTCTAATATATAGTCAACACTTGGTCGCGGATGCCGGACGATGCCTGTGCCGGCGCCGCTCGAATGGAGTTTTGAAATATGGCATGGATTGGCGCTGTACTGATCGGAATTGCCCTGGGTCTGTTTGGCTCTGGTGGCTCGATTGTCACTGTTCCGGTGCTGGTGTACCTGGTCGGCCAGCCGGAAAAGGTGGCGATTGCCGGCTCGCTGGCTATCGTCGGCGCAGTGGCCGGGCTGGGCGCCTTGTCCTACTTGCGTCGCGGGATGATCGACTGGCGCTCGGTGCTCTGGTTTGGTGTGCCTGGCATCCTTGGTACGGTGGGCGGCGCCTGGCTGGCCGAATTTGTCACTGGTGCTTTTCAGCTTGGGGTATTTGCCCTGGTGATGCTGGTTGCTGCCTACGGCATGCTGCGAAAACACGCGACCACGTTGGAAGTCAAGGTCCGGGCACGCTGGAAAATCATCGTCGACGGTATCGCCGTGGGGGCACTGACCGGATTTGTAGGGGTGGGCGGCGGCTTCCTGATCATCCCGGCACTGATTCTCCTGGGCGGCTTGAACCCAGTGATCGCGGTGGGCACCAGCCTGGTCATCATTGCCCTGAAGTCCCTGGCCGGTTTTGCCAAATATCTGTCGGTGCTGGATCGTCTGGACATGAGCGTCGACTGGACCATCATCGGTATCTTCATCTTGCTGGGCGGTCTCGGCAGCGTGTTGGGTGGCTGGCTGGGGCGCCGACTGCCGGCAGAAGTGTTTCGCAAGGCATTCGCTGCCTTGCTGTTGATCGTTGCCGCTGTCATTTTGATCGATGCCAGCGGAGTCATGTCATCATTTTCCTTGACTGGAGCAGAGCAATGAATTCGAGCTCACCCGCAAATGATTTTCCTGATCCAGCCAAGCTGGATCTTGATAACGCCTGCCTGCCCGAGCCCGGGATCCTTGCCGGCGGCTGCCCTTCCGATCGTGACCTGGCTCGACTCAAGCAAGCCGGGGTCAATACCGTGCTTGACCTGCGCGAGACCAGGGAGTGGAATGGTGATGATTTCGCCGGTCGTGTCAAACAGGCTGGCCTGAGGTTTCTGCAGCTTCCTGTCAGTGGCCTGGAAACGGTGGATGAGGGCAAGACGCGACAATTCTGGACCTACTGGAACGATGCACAGCTCAAGCCGATGCTGGTGCACTGCGCCAGTGGCAATCGGGTCGGCGCGATGCTGGCTCTGGCCGCGTATCGGCACGGCAAGGTAAATGCTCGGGATGCCCTGAAGCGTGGCTTGGCAGCAGGTCTGAAAGCCGCCGAGCCCACCATTCGGAAAGCTGTGGGCTTGTCGACCTGATCTACGCCCCGGCTGGAGTGAAGTCGTCGCTCGTATCACCGCATTTCGGCGATTCGCCGATCCTTGTCCTCCCAGAGTCGGGCAACCCACTGATGCATTTGTTGCCGAAACTCCGGATCGTTGGCGTAGTCACCCTGCCACAACTCAGGCGCCAGTGGTCGGGACTGAATATCAATGATCACCTTCGGCACTTGACCGCTGATCAACTCCCAGAAGCCAGGCGTGTGATCACCCGGATAGACAATCGTCACATCCAGCAAGGCATCGAGCTGCTCACCGAGCACCGCCAGCACGAAGGCAACCCCGCCCGCCTTGGGCTGCAGCAGGTGCTGATAAGGTGAGTTCTGCGCAGCGCGTTTCTCGGCACTGAATCGTGTTCCTTCCAGAAAATTGGTAATCGTGACCGGCAGATCGCGAAACTTCTCGCAGGCCCGGCGAGTGATGGCCAGATCTTCGCCTTTCTTTTCCGGGTGCCGAGCCAGATATTCCTTGCTGTAACGTTTCATGAACGGATAATCCAGCGCCCAGAAAGCCAGCCCCAGGAATGGCACCCAGATCAGTTCCTTTTTCAGAAAGAACTTGAAATACGGCACCTTGCAGTTCAGTGCTTCAACCAGCGCTGGAATATCCACCCAGCTTTGATGATTGCTGATCACCAGGTAGGACCGGTCACGCCGCAAGCCCTCGGTTCCGCGAATATCCCACTGCGTCGGCAGCAGCAAGGCAAAAATGCCCTTGTTGATCTCGGCCCAGTGCTCGGCGATCCACATCACCGCTTGCGAACACGATTGTTTCAGTCTTTTGCCGGGCAACAACAGTCTCAGCAAGGCAAACAGGAGCATCGGCCCGATCAACACGATGGTGTTGATCAACATCAAGGCAAGCAGCGCGGACGCCGTCAAGTATTTCCGAATCATGATCAGGGGTTATTTTGAACGGCCCGGATATCTTACGGCAGAAAGCATGCCAGGCTTGTCCACGCCGAAACGGCCTGAGCCCATGAACGTGGAACTGCGATGAAACCAGATTTCTTCAGGTATCGGTTTCCATTCCAAGCTTGTTGAGTTTGCGAGTCAGGGTGTTGCGGCCAATCCCCAGTGCGGCAGCCGCTTGCTGGCGATGATTCCGACAGTGATTCAGGGCGCGCTCGAGCAATATACGCTCGATCGTTTCGTTGGTGTTCTGCCAAAGGCTACGGTCACCTTCCTCCAGGCGCTGATCCAGCCAGTAAGCCAAAGCCTGCGACCAGTCGGGTTCGGCAACCGCTGGCCTGGAGCCAGTTAAGGGCTCTGGCAAATCGCCGGGGGTGATGTCCTGGCCCGGGGCCATGACGGTCAGCCAGCGGCAAGTGTTTTCCAGTTCCCGCACGTTGCCGGGCCAGTCATGATGAATCAATCGCTCCAGGGTTTCCGGCAGCAGCCGCTTGCGCACGGTATTGAGCTCAACCGCGGCGCCGGCGAGGAAGTGATTGACCAGGTCGGGGATGTCTTCGCGTCGTTCGCGCAGGGACGGGACCGGTAGATGGATCACGTTGAGGCGGTGATACAGGTCTTCGCGAAAACGACCGGCTGCCACCTCTTCTTTCAGATCGCGATGGGTGGCGGCCACAATGCGCACATTGACACGTCGAGTTTCACGGCCACCGACCCGGTAGAACTCGCCTTCGGCCAGCACGCGCAACAGCCGCGTTTGCAAAGCCAGTGGCATGTCTCCGACCTCGTCAAGGAACAAGGTGCCGCCATCGGCCTGTTCAAAGCGGCCCGGTCGCGACTGGTCCGCTCCGGTAAAGGCGCCTTTTTCATGGCCAAACAACTCGGCTTCAAGCAGATCGGTGGGAATGGCCGCGGTGTTGAGTGCGATCAGAGGCCGGTTGGCGCGCGGGCTGTGTCGGTGCAGAGCGCGGGCGATCAGTTCCTTGCCGGTGCCGGTCTCGCCGGTGATCAGTACCGACATGTCGGATCGTGACATTCGACCAATGGCCCGAAAGACATTCTGCATGGCCGGCGCTTCACCGAGTAGTTCCGGGGTTGCCACGGACTTTTGCTCATCGGCGTCGGCGCGCGCGGACTGACCGGCAGCCTTGTTGACCAGAACCACCAGTTCGTCAATATCAAAGGGCTTGGGCAGGTATTCGAAAGCCCCGGCGCCATAGGCGCTGATCGCGCTTTCCAGGTCGGATTGGGCGGTCATGACAATCACCGGCGGTGCTGGTTGGTCGGGCGTGGATCGTCCCAGCAGGCTCAGTCCACTTTCGCCGGGCAGGCGCACATCGGCAATGATGACTGCCGGGGTGGTATCGGCCAGGGCCAGCAGTGCGTCATCGGCGCTGCGGAACAGGCTGACATCGAAGCCCGCACCCAACAGGGTGCGCTCCAACACCCAGCCCAAGGCATGATCATCCTCGACGATCCAGACGGACTGGCTCATGGTGCGCTCCCCTGTGGCTGGCCAATGATTTCTGTATCCAATGGCAGATCGATCATGAACTCAGTGCGACCGGGCCGGCTATTGCAGTCGATCCGACCGCCATTGGCATCGATCAGGCTGCGAGCGATGGTCAGGCCGAGCCCGGTGCGTTTTGAATGCCCGGACACCATGGGGAAGAAAACACGCTCAATCAAGTCGGCCGGTATGCCCGGGCCATTGTCAATCACGCTGATGCGGGCACATTGGCGATGACTTCGGCCATGGATGACCTGGTTGTGGACGATACGGGTACGCAGAAGGATGAGTGCCTGCGAAGTCTCAGCCAGGGCTTCGCCGGCGTTGCGTAGCAGGTTGAGCAAGGACTGGATGAGCTGTTCGGGATCGACACTGACCGACGGCAGGCTTGGGTCGTAGTCGCGTTCAATGCGGACTTCGTTGTCCTGAGCGGCAGTGACCAGACGACGCACATGCTCCAATGGACGGTGCAGGTTGACCCGTTGAGATCGCGGCGGTTTTTGCGGGCCAAGCAGCCGGCTGACCAGGGCATCCAGTCGATCGGCCTCGCCGATGATGATGCGGGTGTAATCCTTCAGATCGGTCTCCGGCAACCTGCGTTCCAGAAGTTGCGCTGCACCGCGCAATCCAGCCAACGGGTTGCGGAGTTCATGGGCCAGGTTGACAACCATGCGATGCGCCAGGCGTTGCTGGGCATCGCGATCGGCATCACGCACCAGGGCATGGTCGCGATCACTGAGCTGCATTTCGATGGCCACTGCAGTGACTCCTGCGCGCGCCGGAAGCGCCGTGATAGTGCAGTCCACACGCATGGGCTGGCCCTGTGTTCGCGCCAACAGGTTCAGTTCCCGAAAGGCCATGGCCTGGTCACCACCGGCCACCTCGGCCATCGCCAGGATCAACTCCGAAGCATCCGGCCACAGTGATTCAGCACTGGCGCCCAGGAACTGGCGAACACTGACTCCGAGCAGGGCTTCGGCGGCAGCATTCATCCACAGCAATCGGTGGCCGCCCTCGAAGACCAGGATCGCGGTGGCCAAGTGGTCGACCAGGTCCTGACCCGGTTGCGGCACAGGGGATGGCGTTCTCATGCGCGAATCATGCACCAACCTGGTGCGATTGGCCAGTGTTTTGGTTCGGTTCTGGTGCACCCGCACCACACATCAGGTCAGGAAAGCCCTCCAACTCATTGAAAACATGAGCTCTGGGCGAAATGGCACGAATTCTGCTCTGGCTTTTGGTGAAGCCGGTTCAAGCCGGACTGATCCGCATCCAAGTCATACGAGGAGCTATTCATGAAAATGATCATCGCCATCATCAAGCCATTCAAGCTTGACGATCTGCGTGACGCCTTGTCCAGGGCGGGCGTGCATGGGCTGACGGTGACCGAAGTCAAGGGTTTCGGGCGCCAGAAGGGCCATACCGAGCTCTACCGCGGCGCCGAGTACCAGGTC
>SL_3KL_010_SEDDRAFT_10004123_pt1 | contig 13149 bp, 11 predicted proteins | sample SodLakKL_010_SED_2_FD_10381 | JGI IMG/M metagenome (IMG submission 10381)
ACCAACTTCCCGCACCCAAAAATCCGATTCCCGGCCCCAGAAATCAACTTCCCGCACCCAAAAACCCGATTCCCGTACGCAGAAATCAACTTCCCGCACCCAAAAACCCGATTCCCGTACGCAAAAAGCGGACGCATGGTCAGCCAGGCCTCCTTCTGAGTCAAGGGATCAGGGCTCCCCGGAGCGCAGGCCCGCATCGCGAAGACAAAGATCGGCGGGCCCTGGTGGAACACGCCGTTCGGGAAAACGTCCAGCCGGAGCACACCCGGATGAAACTCGCCATACCCGAACCCGTCGTGACGCAGCACACCCGGATGAAACTCACCGTACCGGAACGCGACCAACCGGACAACGGGGAAAGTCCACCGGAACACGGGGAAAATCGCCTGGAAAAGCGGGAGAACGCAGCCATGCCTCCGGACGGCACCCGGAACCAGGGGACGCATCCACCCGAAAGGAACCAGAAACCACGACTCGGCTGAACAAATACATTGCGCATGCCGGCATTTGCTCCCGGCGCGATGCCGACACCTACATCAGCGAAGGCAAGGTGCGCGTGAACGGAAAAGTGGTCACCGAGATGGGCTATCAGGTGCAGCCTGACGATCGCATCACCGTGAGCGGACAGAAGATCGAGCCCGAGCCGTTCGTCTACATCCTGATGAACAAACCGCGCGACACCATCACCACCACCAGCGATGAGAAAGGGCGCAAAACGGTTATGGACCTGGTGGAGCACGCCACCGGCCTGCGCGTCTATCCGGTCGGACGGCTGGACCGCAACACCACCGGGCTGATCCTGCTCACCAATGACGGTGACCTGGCCAACCGGCTGATGCACCCCAGCTACAAGGTGCGGAAGGTGTACGACGTGGAAACCAACCGCATACTTACCGATGAGGAGCTCGGGAAGATCCGGACCGGTATTCCACTGGAAGATGGACCGGCCAAGGCTTACCGCGTTACCCGGCATCCGCAGTACCTGAACGTGGTAACCCTGAGTATGCACGAAGGCCGCAACCGAATCGTGAGACGCATGATGGAGTCACTCGGGGTTGAGGTGCTGAGTCTTGACCGGGTTGGATACGGCCCGCTGCAGAAAAAGGGCCTGCGCGTCGGACGATGGCGCAACCTTCGCAAAAGCGAGATCAACGAGTTGCGCAAGATGGTCCGGCTGCTTCCCATGGACCGCCTGAGCAGAAGCTGATGTCCGTTGCAGCCATGCGAGCCAGATACGACATTCTGACACCGCCGACAAGCCGGCGGATGAAGGACAACGCAATGGGCGGGCAACCGGGCAGGTCATTGCCCAAGCCACCGGAAAAACCCCTGCCAGCCCGGGCTTATGGCCTGATATTCGCGGTCATCATTTTCTTGCCGCAGCTGACAGCGTCCGGCAATCCGGGTACGGAAACGCCAGAAATTACCCCGGAACGGATTGCGGGAACAGAGACCACAGCGCCACCTGCGGCATCGGGGACACCGGGTTCATCTGAAGCGCCGGAGACCGTGGATACTCACATAACGTCGGTCACCATGGGTACAGATGAAGCATCGAAGAGGTCGGGCACGCATGCAGCCCGCGCAGGGACTCCCATCCCTTCGTTGTTGATGGATGATCACTTTATTCGGGATACGCGTGTTGCCATCGAATACCTCTACAACCGGGATCTGGAGACTTCTCTCGGAAAACTCTCGGAATGGCAGAGGCTATATCCCGAACATCCGGTGTGGCCGTTGTGGGAAGCGCTGGATGCCTGGTGGCCTGTCCTCATTGATCTGCAAAACACCACCTACGACGAGCACTTTCTTGCCATGGCCGGAAAGGTGATAGAGGCCTGCGAGGCCATCCTGGATTCAGATTCCAATCACATGGATGCACTTATTGTGCGATCTGTCATCAATGGCCAGATTGCCCGCTACTACTCCAATCGTTATCGCTGGTACCGAAGTTTCCGGCACGGACGCCGGGCCCTGCGCGACTTTTTCCGCATTGAAGAGGAACATCCACACCTGCCGGACATTCATTTCGGTGTGGGCATGTACCTCTATTTTACGGCATTTCTTGTGGAAGAATATGCCATAGCCCGGAGACTCAGCTGGATGCTGCCTTCCGGTGACCGCCAGGAAGGGTTGTCCCGGCTGGCCGAAGCCGCCGACAGCAGCATCTTCGTGGAGCCGGAAGCCACCTATTTCCTGGGGCACATCTACCTTAACTTCGAGAGAGAGCCCGACAAGGCGCTGGGATACCTGCGCGACCTGTACCACCGCTATCCGGACAACAGCTACTACCGGCGGCTCTTCATCCGCTCACTCTATCAGCTGAACCTTCACCATGAGGCACTCGCAGCCATTCATGAAAGCCTGAGCCACCCGATGGACCCTGATTCGCATGAGTCGCAGACAATGCGGGAGGATCTTTTTGCCATCCGCGGGCTTATCCGATACTACCACCGGGCGGATCCCGGGGGGGCAAAGGACGATTTTCTCAAGGCCGTGGCATACGCGGAAAAACTGACTCCGTTTGCCGAAAGGGACAACCTGATCCTCTCTCTTTACTACCTTGGGGAACTCAGTATCCGTGAAGGCAACCGCGATATGGCCCGCTTTTACTACAGCAGGGCCGCCACTCCTGACACAGATCATCCTTTTGTGAAAAAAGCACGCAAGGCATTGAGGGTTCACCGCCTGGACTGATTTCACAGTACTCCCACAGCAGCATGCAATGAACGATCCGGGAAACAGCAAACAGATTCAAACCAGCGGGAGCGGGGAGGAAGCCCTGCCTCCGGTGACCGTAGTGCAGCGAAAGCGCCAGCGGACGATGCGAATCCGGGTCAAGGATGACGCCATCATTGTTTCAGGTCCGGCCAGCGTCTCAAAACGCCGGCTGTTGCAATTCGCCGAGGAGAAGCGCGACTGGATCCGCAGCGCATGTCTGCGCAGGCGTGAAAAAGTGCTGAAGCTTGAGAAGAAGAAGGAAGAGACGCAAGGAACCCTGCTTTTACGGGGACAAAGGATGCACATTTACGATTTCCCCGTGCCCGGACTGCGCAAACCGACCCTCCAGGAACACGAGCATGGCATCGTTTACCGCTATAATCCGCGCGACCATTTACCCGGCAAGGCGATTCCGCCGGCAGCTTCACAGCTGATCCAGAGCAGTCTCTTTGTCCCGCAGCCCGGTACCGACCTTGTCCATGATTTCTACCGCCGTATCGCAAAAAGAGAACTTGCCGGAAAGTTTCACTTCTGGTCGGAACGACTGCCGTTCACTCCCTCCCGGCTTTCCATACGCAATCAGCGGACCAAATGGGGAAGCTGCTCGTCAAAAGGCACCATTTCACTGAACTGGCGGTTGGTGAAATGCCCGCCATCCATCATGGACTACATCATCATCCACGAACTTTGCCACCTGCGCCACTTCAACCACAGCAGGGCCTTCTGGGATACCGTCCGGCAGTATTACCCCGAAGTCGGGGAAGCCAAACAGTGGATCAGGAAAAACTCGGAAGAAATTTTCGCTGATTTCTAAAAGGCACACAGAAAAACAGCCCCGGAACAAAAAAGAATCGGTAAAAGAGACTCAAAAGCCGTTGACGTGCCTGACCCCGTTTGTGACCTTGCTGTCCTGGTCAAAAACCAGCATACACTCCTGCGGATTATCGATCCGCAGTGTAAAAAGCCGTGCCGGCGGCATGTTCAAAAAGACGATCTTTTCATCCGAACAATACTGGCGCACAAGCTGCTTTTCGAACCGGTTCCGGAAATGATTGAAGTTCACATACTTGTAGTAGATGATATGCGAGCCCGGCTTGCACAGAGAGAGCTTGTGTTTCCACATTTTCAGCGTCACCGTACGTGGCATCTGCTCATATGGCAGGCTTGAAATGACGAAATCATACGTGCGTTGCGGCCGGAACTTCAGGAAATCATCATGGTGAAGACGGACATCCCCGTTAAACCGGAACTTGCGGTGGAGTATGTCGTAGAAATAGCTGTTGAGCTCCACCACATCAAAGTGGTCCTCTTTCCTCAGATTGGGAAAGATGTGCTCTGTGAAAATACCTGTTCCCGGACCAAGCTCCAGAAGGGCCAGCGGATCCCTTTGGCGTTTTTTCAGCTCTTTGACCACCAGACGCACCGCATCCCTTGCCAGATATCTGGAACTGGGCATCACCGCCCCTGTTTTTTTCCAGTCGCGAATAAAGTGGATAATGTGTTGGTGTAACAAATGAAAATGTGTCCGTTACCTGTTTAAGCGTATGCCGGATCTCAGTCCTTTACGATAGAAATCACTGCAGATATTCATGATAACAAATTTGCCGGTCACCTGCACATACCTGTTATATTCAGGTTGCATCCCCCATAAAACATATATTTTATTATTTTACGGCTATCCATTACATCCACCGAAATAAAACCATGACAAAAAAAGAAGAAAAGGAACGATTCGAATTTGAACATGCTTTAGGAAGGTTGTCAGAGGTACTGAAAGAGCTTGAATCCGATGAAGTTCCTCTCGACAGAGCCATCGCCCTGTATGAGGAGGGCATGAAGTTGTCCAAAATGTGTTCAAAGAAACTGGAAGAAGCCGAGCTTCGCATTGAGCAGGTTACCAGAAAGGAAAAATCGTAATGGAAAAACAAAAGGCAGTACCCGGCCCGCTTCTGGCCGCAGTCAACAGTCCCGAAGACCTCAAAAAGTTCTCCGTCGAAGAACTTCCNAAAGTATGCCAGGAACTGCGGGATTTCATAATTGACATCGTATCCATACACGGTGGCCATTTCGGCGCCAGCCTGGGCGTGGTGGAACTGACAACAGCACTCCACTATGTCTATCACACACCGGACGACCTGCTCGTCTGGGATGTGGGACACCAGGCCTACGGGCACAAAATCCTCACGGGCCGGCGTGACAATTTCCATACTAACAGAAAGTATGAGGGGCTTTCCGGTTTTCCGAAACGCACAGAAAGCCCTTACGACACTTTCGGGGTGGGGCACTCCAGTACCTCCATTTCGGCGGGACTCGGTATGTCCGTAGCGCGTGATCTCCTGAAGAAGGACCAGCAGGTAGTGGCTGTCATCGGTGACGGCGCCATGACAGCCGGTCTGGCATTCGAGGGCCTGAACAACGCCGGGGTGCAGAACAGCGACATCCTGGTGATCCTGAATGACAACCGGATGTCCATCGACCCCAATGTCGGCGCACTCAATGAATATCTGGCCGACATCACCACGTCCCAGACCTTCAACAAAATCCGGGACGATCTCTATGATATGCTTGGTTACTTCCGCGGCGCAGGCGACAAGATGCGGAAAATGGCTTCACGGCTCGAAGCCGCCCTCACCAGCGCACTCACGCCCGGATCGCTCTTCCGCTCACTCGGATTCAAATACTATGGCCCCGTGGACGGGCACAATGTCAAAAACCTCACCCGGCAACTCAGTGACCTGAAAAAAGTCGCCGGACCCAAGCTGCTCCACGTCGTGACCGTGAAAGGCAAGGGATTTGCCCCGGCCGAACGCGACCAGGTGAAATGGCACGCATCCGGAAGCCCCTTCGACAAGGTGACCGGCAACTCACTCGCCGTTAAAAATGATGTAAAACCCATCCCGAAGTATCAGGACATCTTCGCAAATACACTGATCGACCTGGCCAAAAAGAACCCGAAGCTGGTAGGCATCACGGCAGCCATGCCCAGCGGCACTAGCATGCTCAAAATGATGGAAGAACTTCCCGAACGGGCATTTGATGTCGGTATCGCGGAACAACACGCCGTTACGTTTGCAGCCGGACTCGCCACCCAGGGCATCAAACCATTCGTGGCCATCTACTCCACTTTCCTGCAGCGTGGATACGATCAGATTGTGCACGATGTCGCCATCCAGAAACTGCCGGTCGTATTCTGTATGGACCGTGCAGGCGTGGCCGGCGCCGACGGTCCCACCCACCACGGACTGTACGACATCGCCTACATGCGCTGCCTTCCCAACATGGTTGTGGCTGCGCCCATGGACGAGGGCGATCTGCGCAACATGATGTACAGCGCATCGCGCTATGACGACGAGGCCTTTGCCATTCGCTACCCCCGCGGAGAAGCAACCGGCATGGCCCTCAGCGATGAATACAAATACATTACCCCCGGAACCGGGCGGACCGTAGCAGAGGGCAGCGACATCGCCATCCTGAGCTACGGAACCATCGGCAAATACGTGGCCAAAGCCCGTGAAGAGCTGCTGAACAATGGTATTTCGGCAGGTCACTATGACATGCGGTTCACCAAGCCGCTGGATACGGATATGCTGGATCTCGTCGCCCGCAAATACGATTATGTTATTACCATTGAGGACGGCGCCATCCATGGTGGATTCGGTTCCGCAGTCGCCGAGTACTATATGACACTGGAAAAACGTCCCGTAATGAAAATCATGGGTGTTGCAGACCGGGTTGTGGAACACGGAAGCCAGAAACAACTGCATCGCGAGCTTGGACTTGATGCGGAAGGCATTGTCGCCGAGACCCTCCGCCTGCTCAAAAAACAGCCCATCGCTATCACCACCTGATCACGATCTCATCACCACCTGATCAAGATCTCATCACCACCTGATCACGATCTTATCACCACCTGATCACGATCTTATCACCACCTGATCAAGATCTCATCACCACCTGATCAAGATCTTATCACCACCTGACCAAGGTCTTATCACCACCTGATCACGTCCTGAAGCGTTCCCGGGGTGCGGGGTTCGACGAGATGATTTCGCTGCAGCCATCGCTCAGAGGAATTTCACATTCCCGGGCGTGAACTGTTTCTTTTCGGTTCAGAGTTTGCTACATTGCACGTCATTCAAATGAAAGCCCTTACATTGGCTTTTTCGCTCCATAAAAGCAATGTACGAACCAGAAAAAAACCGATGAAAAAGCCCCGCCTACCCTTCTGGCAAATCTGGAACATGAGTTTCGGGTTTCTGGGAATACAGTTCGGATTTGCCCTTCAAAACGCCAACGTCAGCCGAATTTTTGAGACGCTCGGTGCCGATGTCGCACAGATTCCCATCCTCTGGATTGCCGCACCGGTGACCGGGCTCATCGTTCAGCCCATTGTCGGCTACCTCAGCGACAACACATGGAACCGGATGGGCAGGCGACGCCCCTATTTTCTGGTCGGGGCCATTCTCGCTTCCCTGGCCCTCCTTGTGATGCCCAACTCCCCCTACTTGTGGATGGCGGCGGGAATGTTGTGGATATTGGACGCGTCCATAAACATCACCATGGAGCCGTTCCGCGCATTCGTGGGTGATATGCTGCCATCAGAGCAGCGCACCAAGGGATTTGCGATGCAATCGTTTTTTATCGGTATTGCCGCATTTGTCGGGTCGTTCCTCCCCTACATCATGACCAACTGGTTCGGCATCTCCAATGTTGCTCCGGAAGGCATGATCCCCGATTCCGTCAAGTTCTCTTTTTACTTCGGCGGAGCCATTTTCTTTCTTGCGGTGATGTGGACCATCTACCGTACCAGAGAATACAGCCCCGAACAGCTAAAGGCCTTTGAGGAAGCCGAAAAGGAGGAACACGGCATTCAGGAAAAGATTGAAACGCCGGACCGGTCGGACGAAGACCGCGCCCGTACCAAGATGACCCACGGCCCCATTCTGGTCGTCCTTGGAATGATTATGTCCTATTTCGTTTACCACCAGGGATTCGCGCAGGAACTGTATATCCTTACCATAGGTATTGCCGCCATCGGACTTATCATAGCCCTGGCCGGCTACATGCAGCGCCGCAATTTGCGCAATGGCGTCGTGGTCATTTTCGACGATCTCTACCTGATGCCCAAAACCATGAAACAACTGGCCGTTGTACAGTTTTTCTCCTGGTTTGCCCTTTTTGCCATGTGGATCTACACCACGTCCGCCGTCACCAGCCATATTTACGACATGCGGATGGATGCGGCCGAGGTCACCGAACTCGTGGATGCCGGCACGCTGCTTGAAACCCGAACCGGGGCGGACTGGTTCGATCGCTTCACACGGGTGCAGCGCGATCTTGACACCTACCAGGCACAAATCGAGGCCGGACAATCCAACGTTACCGCCAGTATGCGTGTCGTCAATTTCTTTCTGGAAGAAGGCCGGGTCGACCTGAGCGAAGAAACCCGCCAGACCCTGCGCCGGATTGAAAAAGAGTACAACGAGGGAGCGGACTGGGTCGGTGTCTCCTTCGGAATCTACAACGGATTCGCCGCTCTTGTCGCATTTCTGTTGCCGGTTCTGGCCGGTTTCACCAATCGCAAAACAACCCACGCCTTCTCCCTCACCATGGGTGCCATTGGCCTCATTTCGATCTATTTCATATCCAACCCGATGATGATCCTGGTCGCCATGATAGGCGTTGGGCTGGCCTGGGCAAGCATTCTATCCCTGCCTTATGCCATCCTCGCCGGCTCACTGCCGGCCCACAAAATGGGTATCTATATGGGGATCTTCAACTTCTTTATCGTTTTGCCCCAGATTCTGGCCGCATCCATCCTCGGATTCATTGTCGGCACCATCTTCGATGGCCAGGCCATTTATGCACTTATTCTTGGTGGATGTACCTGGATCCTCGCAGCGGGCCTTACCTTCCTTGTGGATGATGTTGACGACCCGGATCAAAAGGTAAAACACGCCGGTTAATTAACCGACAGACGAGCCGAAGGTCACGAACTGCCATGATATCGGGATCGGCCACCCAGCCCGGGGATTAATCACCCTGTCCGGGGGTTAATCACCCTGTCCGGGTGTCATACACCCTGATGCGCTCAAATTGCGGTTTAAATTTCTCGACAAAAGCCGTGTGGACGGGATCCGACTGATACGCCTGCAATCCTTCAAGATCATCGAATTTGGCATGCAGGCTCATAGCATAATCATTGTCGACCACGTCCCTGTCTATGCCTTGCGGCGGCCCTGCCAGAATCTCCCGCACAGAGCTGATGGCTGAAAGCGTGTCAAGGATTTCCGTTTTCATGAGATCGGCGGTTTCTGCGGGCGCTCCCTCTTTCAGATAAAAGAAGACCGAGTGAAGAATCATGATTTTTTGCTAATTTTTGATGGTTTACAACTTATTTTTAGAACCTTTACAAATATATTGACCGTGTTTCAGCAGCCGGATTGGCCATCGCGTTGGCAATCGGATTGCCAGCCGTTTCAGCAGCCGATTTGACCACCGGGTTGGCAACCGGATTGCCGGCCGTTTCAGCCACCGGGTTAAAATGCCCGGAAAAGTTCACAAATATAGGCATTGTCCCTCAATTTATGACATCAAACCGCTCATTCTCCCTTTCGGAATTTGACTACGACCTGCCGGAATCCCGCATTGCCCAAAAACCGGCAAATCCCCGCGACCACTCCCGGCTGCTGGTATACAACCGACAGGACAGATCCATAACTGACGATATTTTCCTGCACCTGCCGGAATATCTTCCCGCAAATACTTTACTGGTGATCAATAACTCCCGAGTGGAAAAAGCGCGGCTTGTTTTCGGAAAAAAGGAGGTTTTTGTCACCCGCACAATTGACCCGTTCACTGTGGAAGCGATGATCCGTCCGGGCAAAGCTTTCCGGAAAGGGCGTACACTGACCCTTGCTCCGGCTCAACCGGAAAACGTGGATTCCAAAGATACTTCTGGTGCCGGAAACGAACCGATACGTGCAGAAGTCCTCGATATCACCGAAGATGGATTGCGCACACTTCGTTTCAACTATCCGGTGAATGATCCGGGTTTTGAACCGTACAGACGCACGCCCTTCCCACCATATATCCGTCCCGACGAAGCCCTCTCGGATCGCTATCAGACCGTCTATGCAAGGGATGATGGAAGCAAGGCGGCCCCCACTGCCGGCCTGCATTTCACGGACCGCCTGTTCCGTGCACTTTCCGAGAAGTCCATAGATACCGCCGAACTGACACTGCACGTTGGGCTGGGAACCTTTGCTCCCGTCAAAACAGAAAAGATCGATGAGCATAAAATGCACTCAGAATGGTTCCGCATATCCGGAGAAGCCGCCGGGAAACTGAATCAGGCCAGCCACATCACCGCTGTGGGGACCACGAGTGCACGTGTCCTGGAATCGGCGGCCGGCCATCGCCTCGCCGCACACACGCCCGTGGGCACCGTGCCGTCAGAGTCTCCTCGATTCCGCAATTTCAAGCCGGTTGAAGATAATACCGATATATTCATCACACCCGGATACCGGTTCCAGGCTGTCGATGCCCTTATCACCAACTTCCATTTGCCCAAAAGTACCTTGCTGATGATGATCGCGGCATTCACCGGAATCGAAGAGATGCGCCGGATTTACGGGCATGCCATACGTGAGAAATACCGGTTTTACTCTTTTGGCGATGCCATGCTCTTGCTTTAATCGGCAAAGCTGATCCGTTTCACAGCATCAGAAATATTTTTTACGTGAAAAAAACTGGAAGAAAAACACCAATATCAGCGTAAATAATGCTGACGGTCCAGTGAGCGGTACTGAACTGCTTCTGCGATATGATGGGCTCTGATCTCCTTGCTGTGATCAAGATCTGCTATGGTCCGTGATACTTTCAGGATGCGGTCATACGCCCTGGCGGACAGGCCCAGCGTACTCATCGCTTTTTTCAGCAGCGATGCCCCCGGGCTGTTGATGACACACATCCGCCGTACCATCCGGGTGCTCATCTGGGCATTGCTGAACACATGCGACATCTTCTCAAATCTTCTTTTTTGCCACTGCCGTGCCGTCAGAACCCGTTCACGAATCGCTTCCGATGGCTCTGAAGCCGATGGCATCGCCAGTTCCCGATAGTTGACTTTCCGGACTTCTACGTGGATGTCAATCCGGTCGAGAAGTGGCCCGCTGACCCGGTCCATATATCGCTGCACCTCCTCGGGGGTGGCCGAAGCCGGATTTGCAGGGTCGTACCAGTCCCCGCCGGGTGACGGATTCATCGAAGCGACCAGCATGAACCGTGAGGGGTAGGTCACACTGAAACGCGCTCGTGCCAGTGTCAGCTCCCCGTCCTCCAGCGGCTGCCGCAACACCTCCAGGGCGCTTCTTCTGAATTCGGGCAGTTCATCCAGAAAAAGAACCCCATTATGTGCCATCGAAATTTCGCCGGGACGCGGAATACCGCCGCCGCCAGCTAATGCAGCATCGGAAATTGTGTGGTGCGGCGAACGGAAGGGACGCCGGACCACCAGCGAGGTGCCATTTGTGAGCATACCCGCCACGGAATGGATCCGCGTGGTTTCCAACGCCTCATCAAGTGAAAGCGGGGGTAATATGGAGGGGAGCCGGCGGGCAATCATCGTCTTGCCGGATCCCGGCGGACCGACCATGAGGATGTTGTGTCCTCCCGCGGCAGCCACCTCCATTGCACGTTTCACATTTTCCTGTCCCCGCACATCACTGTAATCCAGCAAGGATTCAGATTGCTCTTTACGGAACAGTTCGTCCACATCCACCCGGACCGCATCCGTTTTTTTGATTCCGTTCAACCAGGCGGTGACTTCGCTCAGATGTGAGAATCCATATACCTCGATTCCGGAAACCACAGCCGCCTCCCGGGCATTTACAGCCGGTACAATGACCTGGTCAAGGTCCCGTCTGCGCGCTTCCACAGTTACCGGCAGCACCCCTTTTACCGGCCTCAGGGCACCGTCCAGGGCAAGCTCTCCCAGGATCAGTGTTTTTTTCAGTTTATCCGACCGGATCTGTCCCGACATGGCCAGCAGTCCCACCGCAATCGGCAGGTCAAACGAGCTGCCCTCTTTTGGCAGATTGGCCGGAGCCAGATTTACCGTAATCCTCCCGCGCGGCATTTCAAAACCGCTGTTCCTCACCGCGGCTTCAATCCGGTCGCGCGATTCGCTGATGGCCCGGTCGGGCAGGCCCACCAGGTAATACTGTGGCAAACCGTTGACGGCATTGGTTTCCACATCGATAAGGTGCGCATCCACCCCAAACGTTGATGCACAATAGGCTTTCGCTAACATGGATTATTTCCTCCTTTGTTTTTGATAACAGAGCACAACGAAGGGGAATCCTTACATTATTGAGCCCATTTCTGCACCAAGTGTCCCATTTGTGTACCGGAAGCCCCATCTTCTGTGTTTGAAGCCTCGTTTCTGAACTGGAAGCATCGCTTGAGAACTGAAGGCCTGGTTGTTGGCTGGAAGTATCACTTGTTAGCTGAAGGCCCGGTTGTTAGTTCGGGGCCCGCTTGTGCCCGGCAGCTAAACGTATCCACCCACAGAAAAAAGCATTCCGCTTTTCTTCTGGTTTTTGGAACCATTTCCATGAATTATCGTACATGAAGAAAGCAGGCAACAGAAACCTTCAGCCGCCAGATGTCGCAGCTGCTGAAACACTCACAGGAATGGCACCATGGCACACGACGTATTTGAAGAGTTCCAGGCTTCCGGCAAGGAACTGATAGACAAGGCGCGGGATATCCTTGAAGAGGGCAACGTCCGCAGAATGATCATAAAAAACAGCCGCGACGAAACACTTCTTGAAGTACCTCTCAGCCTTGGCGTAATTGGCGTAGGCGGGGCCTTTGCGCTTGCTCCGATCATCTCCAGCATAGCCGCTTTTGCCTTTTTTGTAAACGATGCACGGATTCTCGTTGAGCGGTACCCGGAGGGGGAGTCCGGGCTGAGGTACCGGCGGGGCAGGAAACGGAATCCTCTCGAAAACGAACTCCGCGATGAGGAGGACGATGAGCGGAGAGATGCCGGCGGATACCATTCCGGAAGCAAAAAAAGAGGACAAGCCACTGGACGCGGCGAGAAGCACAAACGGGACTCGCGCCACGATCCTTATGAAATTGACGCCCGTTTCGAGATAATCCGATAGATGCAATCCTTTGTAAAGCGCGATCATCCGGCAAACAAGACTATACGGCAAACATGATCATCCCGCAAACATGACTATACGGCAAGCATGATTATCCCGCAAGCGCAATTATCCAGTTACCGCGATCATCCGGCAGTTGCAATCATACGCTACATACCATCATCCGGAAACAGCGGTAAATGCTATTCCTGGTCTGCCAGCCAGCGCTCGGCATCAATGGCCGCCATGCAGCCGGTCCCGGCCGCCGTGACCG
>SL_3KL_010_SEDDRAFT_10004124_pt1 | contig 13146 bp, 8 predicted proteins | sample SodLakKL_010_SED_2_FD_10381 | JGI IMG/M metagenome (IMG submission 10381)
GTCGCAGGCACCGGCCGCCAGGCCGGGACCACCTCGGCCGCCGCTTTAATGGCGATGGATCGCCCCGCCTTCAGCTATAAGAACCTCAGCTTCGGCGGGCGGGCCATGACTGCCTTCGCCACTTCCACCCTTGCGGGCACCGACTCGGGTTTGCGCATGGACGCCCAGGTGCGGGATGAGGGCATTACCTTCTGGGGCGACCGCTCCCTGTCCGATAACCTGCACCTCAAGTATTATGCCGGCGTTCACGGCGGATCCCGAAACAGCCCCGCCCGCGACGAGGGCGATCTCCGCTACAGCGGACGGGTGGCCGTGAACTTCGGCGACGACGAACGGGGCTTTTTCAACTCTTCCACCTACCTCGGACGCAAACAAACCGTCGGTCTCGGGGTGTCCTTCGACGCGCAAAACCGCGTTGCTATCGACAGCGGCAATGACGTTAATTACCGGTTTTGGACCGTCGACCTGTTCGCAGAACAATCGCTCGGCCGGGGATCGGCAAGTTTCGAAGCCGCCTACGGTCAACTCGATCTGGACGACGCAGGGCTGCTCAGCCGTCGCGACAAAACAACCGCATTCGGCGACGCGGCCGCCGTCTCCGGCCTCCAGGCGCAGGGCGACGGTTTCTTCGCCCAGGCGGGGTATTATTTCCCGAACATTCACCTGCAACCCTGGATCCTGTACGAAGAGTGGAACAGCGACACGCCCGGCGGCGAAGGCTCCTATAACAACGCCCGAATCGGCCTCACCTACTTCGCCCGCGGTCAGAACCTGAATTTCAAAATTGGATACGAACGCACCCGCCTGGAGGCCAACCCCAACGGCGATCGCAACTCGAATTCCATCGTCACTGGCGTTTACATGACCTTCTAGCGGCGAGGCGGAGCCTCAGCCCAAAAGGTGTTTGCCGCCGGGTGAGGCGGTCCCGATGGCGTACTATGGACTGGCGGCCGAGGGATTCGGCGAGCACCGGGGCCGCCTCGACGCGGTGATCGAGCTGGACATGCCCATTACCGGGGATGGTACGCTTTATATCCCGTACCACCGGTCTGGCGGACGAATCCGGGATACGATGTCCTACTCCACGAACCGGGGCTCTGGGCAAACCTGGTCAACCGGGGCGTTCCGGAGGGGACAACCGGCGAAACGAGCGGGCGTTACCGCGGTTAACGATATATGAGGGACTCGCGGATGAGTCATCGAGTTGATACGCTACCGAAGCTCAAATCGGACCACGCTCCCGCTATCGATTCGAACGGATCCGATCGAGATGCGATGCGATTCCAATCGGTTCGTCGCGATCAGGGCATCTCGGACGTGGACCGCCCTTGCGCGAGCAAGGCGATGGAGTTCCTCGTCGGACACGACGATGGAATCCAGTAATCGGGCACGCATCTCGGCCAGGGTCGGCCCTTCTTCGAGGGTTTCGGGCACCGCCGAGTCGGACGGGGACGGATCAGCCACGCCGTCCGCGTCATCGGCCCGGACGTCTTTCTCGTCTTGCGCTTCCGGTGTCGTATCACGGGAATACGAACCAAAGAGCACACGGAAGACGCGCCGAATCCACGAGGACTTCTTCGGATCTGATTTGGCCGCAGGTGAATCGGCAACCCCGGAGTTCGATGCGGGCGTTTCCAGCGATTCGACCGGGCGCGCCGCCAATGCCCCCGGCTCTCCGAACTGGTGAGCGTAGTAGGAACGGAGAACCCGTGGATCCTCTGCGGGGAGGCCGGAGGCCGTCGGATCGTCTTCGTGGATGAGATCGCGATGCCTGGCGAGTTGTTCCTGCAATCGCAATTCAGCGAGAGCCGACCGATCCGAAGCGGGATCCGCCACTCCCTGAGCCTCGAGCGTCAATTCCGGGCGCTGATGCAGCGCCTCGGCGAGAGCCCGCAATGTCTCTTCTTGTCCCGTGTCGAGAATTGCGCGACCCGGGAGAAACTCGACTCGCTCCAACCGGTCCGGCTCGGTTCCGACAATCCCGCCCAGGATGGAGAAGGGCGATCTGACAATGCTTCCCAGAACGGTCGCCACTGACTGAGAAACGATTCCGGCTACGCTAAACTCCGGGTCGGCAATCCGGCCGGAGAGTGGGATATCGAGGGAGATCTCCCCGCGCTGATTGCGCAGGAGAGCGACGGCAAGGTCCAGCGGCAGGTTCACCGCATCCGGACTGTCCACCCGTTCCCCCAATTGCAGCTCCCTGACGAGAATGGAACTCTTTGCCGAGAAAGCGTCGTTCTCCACTTGAGCCGCGATTTCCATATCCATATTGCCCCGTGCGAACGCCCGCCCCAGGTAGCGGCCGGAATAACCCGAGACAGGGGGCAGGTCAAAACCGTTCATGCGAATATCAATGTCGCCAAAGACAGCACCTCCCAACAGACCGATTTCTCCCGTGATTTCCAGGTGCGCGGCATTGGGAAACCGTCCGGACAAATCCAGTGTGGCCGGGGTTTCGCTCTCCGAATCGATATCGTGCAACCGCACCCGAATCTCATCCAACGTGGTGGCGAATTCGGGCGAGACGCTCGCGTCGTGCACCGACGCCCGCCCGTCTTCCACCTCAAGACGTCCTATTGAAAAAGCGACGGGAAACCGCTCCGATTGCCCGCGGTCCGGAGCCTCTTCCGGGATCGCGTCCACGCGCTCGTCCCCGGACGGGAGGGCCGCGGGATCCATACGAAAGACGCGTTGCAGGTTGAGCCGTCCGTCGGCCTCAAGCGCTATAAAGCCCGTGGGGCGGTCCACGCGCACAGACTCGGCCCTCACCTGCAATGGGGCGCTGTCGAAATGCATCCCGCCGACCGAGAACCGTTCAAACGCAGCCAGGTCGTTCCCGCCTTCACGCGAAGCAAATCCCTGCACCTCCGTTTCACCGGCGAACGACAAGAGGGGCATTCCGTCCAGGCCGGGAGTTGCCGTCAGCGTCCCTGAAAGCGCGCCCGTCCCCGAAACGACTTCCAGATCGGCAAACGCGGCCGCCCATGGACTCAGCAAAGCCAATGGAAATCCCGTGACCCGCATCGCCGCGTCTCCGGCCAATGGGTCGAGGCTGATTTCGCCGTCGGCTTCAATGGTACCTTCCTCCATGACCGCAATTTCCAATGCAAAGTCAACAGGCCGCGAAAAATCGTTGCTGAGTGACCCAAGAGAGGCCGCGCGCACAACCCCGGACAAGCGCGCGCCGCCACCCACCGAATGGTCCAGCACTTCAAATCCGAAGTTCTTCATTGCCACCTCCCGCATGAGAAACCTTGGGATACGGGGAGCGGCCCTGATCCCCCAGCCGGGAGTGACGGGGCCCTCGGCGGCTTCCATTCCGCCAATTACATTCAGCCAATCAATGCCTCCGTCGGCGTGCCGAATTGCGCGGATCGTTCCGGGACCGATCCGGACGCGATCCACCTCAATTTCGAGATCGAAGCCCCGCAGCAGCGTCCCGGTAACGACGACCTCCTTAATGTCCATTAAAGCGAGCCCCGATTCAGCGGGATAAAGCCCGAGGTCCACCAGCCGCATCCTTGGGATCGCCACCTTCAACGGCTGCGCGGGACGATGGCCGTCCAATTCCGCGATCAGTTCGAACTCCAGTTGCCCATGGCGCAGATCCACGGGCATGAACGAACGCAGGTAGGGAGCAACCTCGGCCACGTTCATCGCCCGCACATTCAGTTCAAACCGCATCGTCAGTGGTGAAAATGAGAATGAACCACTTCCCGCCATCGACCCGCCGTAAAGGTCCGTTCCCGAAAAAGCGAGGCGGTTCCCGTCTTCGGCAAACGTCGAGAACTCGTTGAGTGAAAAGGAAAATGGACTGAGCGTGTAGACAAATGCCTCCGTCAGGGTCTCGTCGCGTAAGTCGACTCTGCCGTCGGACAAAGTCAGCCGCCGGATCGCCAATCGGGGCAGATCGAGTTCGAAGGGGCTCACGATGGTCTCCGGATCGGCATGCTCGTCGAACTTGGGCAGGCGAAAGAGATTGATCGATCCGTCGGATTCCTGAACCACCTCAAGCCACGGTTCCCGGAGGGTCACCTCCCGCAGGACCGGCGCAAACCGGTACACGGAACGCAGCGACAGCGCGAAGCTTCCCTCCGCCAGACGCAGCACCGGCGCTCCGTCCGATTCCCGTAGAACCAATCCCTCGGTCCGCATGCGCAGGGTCAAGGGGTTGAAGGAAATGGATTCCACTTCAATGCCGGCGTTCAGGCGCGCTTCAACCTGGTTCACCAGAACCGTCCGGACCAGCATCGGTACCACAAAGAATCCGACTGCCATGTAGAGCAGAAACGCCACCGCCGCTGCGGCCACCCACTGTTGGATGCGCCGGTTGCCCCGTTTCCGGCCCTCCGAGCGGAGGGATCGTTCGTCAGTTTTCATAAACAATCATCCTACTCCATTCGCCGCGAGGTACCAAGAACAGAGAACGGAGGATGGGAACCGCCGCCTGCCGGCCGGTGGCACGCGCGATCCGGCAGACCTGGAATTCGGACCCGGAGAACGGGCTGGCGAACCGGCGCCCGGGAGGTTGCGTCGATGCGTCTTGTTTGTGCCTCCGGTGCCCGACCTGCCGCGCATTCGCTCCGTATTTCAACGCTCCTTTATCGACGACAGATCGAGTGAGAATTGCTTTCGCGAACGATCACCCTGAAACGAGGTGCCATTGGCCGGAGGTCTGGCTAAGGTCATCGAACATGTAGAACCAACGCCCGTCGGGATTTCCCCCGCGTTGATAGTAGATCCAGTTCGCAGCGCCGGCGCTGTAGAGAAAGGGGTAGGTGCACTCGTTGGTCCAGAGCCAATCGCCCTGAATCTGGTCCCAGAACCACATGCCCTGGGAGGTTCCGATCCTGTAGAGCCATCCGTGTTCGGAATGCGAGAGCCATCCGTCGCCGCTTGTCGGGTCAAGATAACGGTCATCGTATGATCCGAACCAGAGCATCGCGGCCCCCTCCTCCAAACTCGGAATCGTCACGGTACTCGCATCGAGTGTGACGGCCGTCTGGGCCAGCAACGCACCGTTGATCGACGCACCGGTGCGCAGATGAATGGCGGTTCTTGAGAGAATCGTTCCCTCAACGTGAGAGGTCGTGCCAAGGGTTGCCTCGCCTTCGACCTGCCAGAAGATGTTGGCGGCGCGCGCGCCGCCGCTCAGGATGACGCGGACGCCATCGCCCACCGTGAGATCCTCCGCAATCTGGAAGATCCAGGTATCGCATGGGGAACCCGCGAGGGTAACATCGGTGTCGATCCGCAGTCCGGTGCCCCATTTGTAGAGACCCGGCTCAAGAGTCATTCCGCTGACATTTCCGGCGCCGAGTTCCGTGACGGCATGCAGATCGGTTCTCCCTGCGGCATCCGCATAGGCGATCTCCATATCGCCAATGACGGTCGTCATGTAGGCAGGCGTCGGCGGCGCATAATCACTCGCAAATGCGGCGCCGGTAACGATCGGCGATGTTGCGAACGTCTCCGTCGCGTCGAGTGACAATGTGAAGCCGGTCAGCGCGGTGGAATCGATCGGGCTCACGCCAATGTCCCCGGTGACCGAGGTCGTTCCGGTTGTTGAAATCCCCGCTTTCGTCAGAATCGCGAAATCCCCGGCCGTGCCGAGATTGACCGGTTGCTGTGACGCTGTGGCCACGACCGCCAACGCGGCGACCATGGAGGTCGCCAATAGAAGTGGGTACTTTGTTTTCATGGCGCAGAGTATACATGAACTGGAACGACTCCATCCAATACTTCCTTTCGATTATACCCATAGGTGCAGGCTATCACCGAAGAGGCGTTGGGTATGGTGCACCATTGGGGGGCGGCCCCATTGTCGCCTCAATGAGGTTCGGTTGCCGAAAAGACCGTTCGATCCTCACTCGATCGCCGGAGCTTCGTCCTTGATGATCCTGCGGTATTCGAGAAGTGCCTTCGCGCGGTTCTCCCGGTGCCATGCGATCCAGAAATCGACCTTCGCGCTTCCCTGCAACGGACGGAATACCACGCCGCTGTGCGGTAGCCGTTTTATCTGCTCGCGCGCGAGCGTGACTCCAAGGCCCTCTCTGACGAACTCCATGATGTCCGATTCAATCCTTACGTCCTGAAGGATCCGCGGTTTATAGCCGGCCTCGCGACAGATCCCGCAGAGCCAGTCCCGGGATCCGGGATGCGTCTCCTCGGACATCGCGACGAAGAACTCCTGTTTGAGATCCAGAATGTAGAGCTTGCGCTTCTTGGCGAGCCGATGGTCGGTTGGTAAAACCACAACGATTTTGTGGCTTCCAATGCACTCCCACTCGAGCAGTGAGCGATTACCCGTGAGGAGCGGTGGGCGCAATCCGATGAACCCGATATCGATCTTTCGCGCGGCGAGTTCGTCCAATTGTTCGGACGGCGACATGTCGAACAGGGTCACGGTGACCTTGGGAAAGAGCCTATAAAACGTACTCAGTGTCGCGGGAAGGAGCTCGAAGTTGAACTTGAAGGAATACCCGAGGTTCAATTGCTCGGTCTCTCCGATGCTGAACCGCCGCGCCGCGAGTACGCTCTTCTCGCTCTCATCCACGATCCGCTTGGCATCCGACAAGAAAACGCGTCCGACCTCGGTCAATGAGACCTGTTTCCTCGCTCTGTCCAGCAACTGGACCTCCAGTTCCTCTTCGAGGTCCTGCATCTGTCGCGAGAGCGATGGTTGCGCCAAACGCAGCTTCTCGGCCGCGCGGGTGAAGCTCAGTTCCTCCGCGACGGCCACGAAGTATCGCAAATGACGCAATTCCACGCTCCCATATTTCTCCATTCCCCAGCCTGTGTCAAAACTGAAGCCGCGCGGAAAACCCATTCAAATCGCCGCCGAAAAGAAACGCTGTAGCATCGGGTGTGAGTCCTGAGGACACCCGGCCCCGGCCCCTGCCGTTAATCCCGCAGGCGCTCACGGCCCTGCCGGACGTGGAAAGAGACGTCGAGGTTATCGAAGACCCGGTGACGGATTCCCGCTCGAATCTCGCGGTAGAGGAACCGGTCGTCGACGGAGAACGCGGGCCGGTCGTTTTCCGCCGGAGGCTCGATTCCCAGCGTCGTCCGCGGACGCGCGGTGCCCGCGAGGGTGGTATCCGCCACGGTGGCGCCGACGTGAACCGCCGTGCGTTCCCCGTGCCACTCGACGTACGGGCTGATGCTGTCTCGCCGGTAGTTGAGCCGGGAGAACCAGGTTTTACCCTGCTCGTGGCTGATGGCGATTCCGTAGGCAAACCGTGTGTCCTCGATCGGCTGGAGCGTGTGGAATCCGCCGCCGAGGTAACCGTGCGAACCGGCCGCAAACCAGACCGTGGAGCGGCCGACGGCCGGGGTATACGGTGCGGGATAAAGGTACGGGTGGTAGCCGAATGAGCCGGGACCTTGGAACGCCCATGGGGCGAGGCCGTGACCGGCGAAAATCGGGCCTGGAGCGGCCTGGGCGCCGTTCCGGTCGAAGAGGACGGGCCGCTCGCGCGGTTCGTCCGACTCGCGCACGGTGGGCTCAGCTTCGGCAGCTTCGCCGGCGCCCGCATGGAGCAGTGCGGGCACCGTCCAGGCGCAGAGGAGGGAGAGTGCAGCGATCGCGGTTCGCATGGGAATCAGAGCAACGGGTTCAGGGTCGATTGTGCGTAACGGAGGAGAGCTCGAATAGACGTAAGACCGCGCGCGCGGCAAACCTATTCCGGGGATTCTGTGGGTTGGGTTGCGTTTGGGTCATCCGCTCGAGTTCCCTCCGGGTTCACTGAATATAGGAAGACACCCCGGTTCCTTGTCCGGTTCCTGAAGTTTACCCGAAGCGATCGCAGGAAAGCCGCGCTCGGGATCATGAGGCACGGGTCGACACCTGGTTGGACGCCCAGCGGGGGGTGCACGAAGCCCACCCCGATGACGTGGATGCCGCAGCCTTTTATGCCCTGGCGATGGGCGATGAAAAGAAGGCGCGGGAGACGCTGCGGAAAGTCCGGGAGGTCGAGGAAATGTGGGGAGCCGCCTTCACTGCCTACAACATCGCCGCGCCTCAGGCGCGGTATTACCATGTGGGAAGCTCGACAGCGGGCACGATGCCCGCGTTCCCACGGTGGCGGCAGTCCTTGCTCCGGGGTGGTGCTCCACGCCCTGCGTCCTGCGGAACGCCGGATTCACTCGGAATACGGATCGGCCGCGTCGCGGAGGCCGTCGCCGAGAAAGTTGAACGCCAGGACGGTGACGACCACGGCGAAGACGGGGGTGAGCAGCCAGGGCTGGATGGCCACAGCCTGAACGTTCTGGGCCTCCTGCAGCATCACGCCCCAGCTGGTCACCGGCGGTTGAAGACCCAGGCCCAGGAAGCTGAGCGCCGTTTCGGCGAGGATCATCGTCGGAACCATCAGCGTGATTACGACGATGATGTGGCTGAAAAATCCGGGCAGCAGGTGCCGGAACATGATCCGCACCTGCGATGCGCCCACGAGGGCCGCAGCCATCGCATAATCCTCCTCGCGAAGCGCCAGGATCTTGCCCCGCACCTCGCGCGCCAAGCCCGTCCAGCCGATCAGCGACAGCACAACGGTGATGCCCAGGTACGTCTGCACCGGTCCCCAGTGATTGGGCAGCGCCGCGGCCAGCGCCATCCACAGTGGGATTGAGGGAAACGAGATGATGATCTCGATCGAGCGTTGGATGAAATTGTCGATGGATCCGCCGTAGAAGCCGGAGATCGTACCGATCACGAGCCCGAGTATAAAGCTGATCGCCACGCCGACGAACCCGATGGTCAGCGAGATGCGCGCTCCGTAAAGGATGCGCGAGAAGACGCACCGGCCCATCGAATCGGCACCGAGCAGAAAGAGGGTCCCTCCCTCCGCGACGCCGAACAGGTGGATGTCGGTCTCAAAAAGCCCCCACATTCGATACGACTCGCCGCGCGTGAACAGTTGCAGGGGGTACTTCCGCTCGGGATCCTCGCGGTAGACCGGGGCCAGCGTGACCGGATCGGTGGTGCGTTCGAGCCCGTAGACGAAGGGCCACAGGTGTATTCCCTCGCCGGAGACGAAGTGAACCCGTTGTGGCGGTGCGCTGGCGTAATCGACGTTACGGGCATCCAGGGGATACGGTGCGAGGAACTCGCAGAAGACCGCGACCGTGTACAGCACGATGAGTACGAGTGCGGCGATCATCGCGCCCTTGTGGCGACGGAACTTCCACCACATCAACTGCCACTGACTCGCCGTGTAAAGATTCACGTCCTGAGGCGCCGGGGCGGGCGGCGTGCTGGAATCGCCGCCGGCGGGGGACGCTTTGGAGCCCTCTTGCGGCGCGCGGGCGATTGGTTTCTGACGGTCCGATTGCATGGTCACGTGCGGGTACAGGGCATTGTATGCTAGCGCGTCCCGCCCTCGTAGCGGATGCGCGGATCGAGCAGGATCAGCAGAAGGTCTGAGAGCAACGTCCCGATCACCGTCAGGACGCTCAACAGCATCACCATGCTGCCGGCGAGGTACATGTCCTGGTTCATCAGTGCGGTGAGTAGCAGTTCGCCTGTGGTGGGCAGCCCGAGCACGATCGCGACGATCGCCTCGCCGGAGATAATCATCGGCAGGACCCAGCCGACGGTGCTGGCGATGGGGTTCACCGCGACGCGCACCGGGTACTTGATCAGCAGCTGAACCGGGCGCACGCCCTTGGCACGGGCGGTGGTGACGTACTGCTTGGCGAGTTCATCGAGCAGGTTGCCGCGCATCACGCGGATCATGCCGGCGGTTCCCGCGGTCCCGATGATGATGACCGGGATCCACATGTTCTGAAGGAGGTCCAGGACTTTGCCTGCGGACCAGGGCTCGCCCTGAAAAGCGGGCGAGAACAACCCGCCCGCCGGGGTGCCGAACACACGGTAGCTGAAATACATGAAGAGCAGGGCGAGCAAGAAGTTCGGAGTCGCCAGGCCGATGAATCCCAGCAGGGTGACGACGTGATCGGTCATGGTGTACTTGCGCACCGCAGAGATGATCCCGATCGGGATCGCCACGGCCCAGGTGAACAGCAGCGTGCTGATCGAGAGGGCCACGGTCAGGGCCAGACGTTCGCCGATCAGAGAGGTGACTGGCTCGTCGTATTCGAAGCTCATGCCCATGTCCGGCGCTTTGAGGATCGGATGCCCGATCGACTGAAGAAACAGGGCGTCGTCGCCGATGGCCCAGCCCACGGGCAGGAGATTCGCGAGCCATCCGAGGTATTGCACAATGAAAGGCTGGTCGAGCCCGTACTGCCTGCGGAGTTGTTCGATTTCCTCCTGGTCAACCACGTCGCCGGTGGCTTCGAGCGCCGCGATGTAGGAGGTCAAATAATCGCCGGGCGGGAGCTGAATGATCACGAACGAGATGAACGAGATCGCCAGCAGAGTCGGGATCAACCACAGGATACGTCTGGTAATCAATGGCCACATACGCGGCTAGTTTCCTCCCTCCCAGACGTAGACTTCGGTTGCGGTGTTCGCCGGCGAGCGCACTTCCCACGTGCTCAATGCCACGTCCGGCACGTTCCGCATGTGATTGTGGACGACGACCGGCGTCGGCGCCTTGCCCAGCACGCCGATGACCCAGAGATTCTCGCGGTTGAGGCGGCTGATCTCCGCAAACATCTCGATCTGTTTCTGCCGGTCGAGCTCCTGCTCGATCTCGCGATAACGCTCGATGACGCGACGGATGTCCCCTGAAGGCTCGGTCCCGCTTTCGCCGTCAGTGTGGAACCAGAGCGCGTATTCCTCGGCGAAAGGGGAGGCGCCGGGATAGTAGGGCATGTGCCAGCGCGGCTGAATGATCGGGTTGTCCTCCCACTCGCCCTCCCAGACGTGGAAGTCGTGGAGGCGACCGGCGCGCCGCTGGGTGAAGAGCGGGCGGGCGAGGCGGTTGACATCGGCCCGCACGCCGAGAGCGGTCCACGCGTCGGCGACCAGGTCCACGAGGACGTCTCCGCCGCTGGGCGTGTTGGTCACATCGATCTGGAAGCGCAACGGTCGGCCATCCTTCCCCAGCCACCGACCGTCACGCCGGCGTTCGAGCCCGATCTCCGCGAGCAGCTCGATGGCCCGCTCCGGGTCGTACTCGATATAGGCCGACTCGTATTCCGGGTCGTAGAACGGTGAGCGCTCGGAGGCGGCGACCTGGCGCGGCTGGGCCTGGCCGTAGTAACGCGCCTGGTTGATCATCTCACGGTCCAGCGCGAGCGACAGCGCCTTGCGGAAGCGCGGATCGCGCATCAGTTCGCGGGTGGCCGGATCCTGGTGGTTGAGGTTCGGCGCGATGGCAAGGTCATTGCCCGAGCCGGCGATCCACTGGCGCACCTCGTAGTTGCCTACCCCCTGGTTCTCCATCAGCAGGGCGTACCGGTCGAAGCGGATGTGGCGCTTCTGCATCGGCATCAGGCCCTGGATCGCGCGCATGGCGATGATCTCAAGCTCAAAGATGTGAAAGCTGACGCGGTCGATGTAGGGCAGTTGCCGGCCGTCGGGATCCACCTTCCAGTAATACGGATTGCGCACGAATACGACCGGCCGGCTCGGCGGGGGTCGGTGCAGTTTCCATGCCTTGAGCGTGGGCTTATCCGGGTTCTGCCACCGGTCCATGTACGAGTAGAGCTGGGGCCAGCGATGGTAGTTGCGTTCCTCCATTTCCCGCCGGAACCACCGCGGCAGCTCACCCTCCTTGAGTTCCTCCCCCGGCTCGGGCCGCGCGAAGTCGGCATGGAACTGTTTCATGTAATGTCTGGGGACGAGCATTGCGTCGAAAAAGCGCGAGCCCAGGGTCCGCTCGATGAACAGCGAGCGGGGCTCGGCGAACGCGATGCGGATGGTGTAGTCATCCACCTTCGTCAGGTCCATCACCTCGCCGCCCGCCTTCCACTCGCGGTTGATGGTGGAGGTGATCTCTTCGTTGAGCAGCACGTGCTCGTACCAAAACACGATGTCGTCGGCGGTGAACGGCTCGCCGTCCGACCAGCGCACCCCCTCTCGCAGATAGATGATATAGATCCGCCCGGACTCCTTCACCTCCCAGTCGCGCGCGAGGTTGGGCAGAATCTTCTCGCCCATGGGGCACCAGCGCACCAGCCCGTCATAAGTCAGCCGGCCCCCGAAAAAGACCGAATTCACGTCGCCCACGCCGACCGCGTAGCGCATCCAATCTCCGCCGTACGGCCCCCGTTGCTGAGGCGGGTCGATCACCAGCGGGTCTTTCGGCAGCCGCTGCTCCACCGGTTCAAGTGTGCCGGCCTCGACGCGCTCGGCCAACTCGGGCGCCTCATGGAAGTCGCGCAGGCGGTCGTTCCACTCCAAAACCCGGTGATGGCCGATCACATCGCGCTCACGATCCACCACCTCGCGCTGGAGGGCTTCCTGAAAAGCCCGGTCCCCCATATTCGAAAGGCTCCACGTCACATAGGCGAGCACCTCGACCAGGCAGAACAGTCCGACGGATACGCCAACCACGCCCAGGATGAACCGCATCAAAGTCTGCTTCATATCCGACGATGCTAAGCGAATAAAAGATAAAAGATTCAATTATTGTTGGAGCCAGCCTGCATTATAGGTTTACAGGTAAATTCTGCTTTCGCAACAGAGAAGTCGACCCGCTCGCGTCCGGAGCCTCGTCAGGGAAGGAGCCCGGCATTTATCGCTTGCCTCGAGCCCGGGCCTCGGGCACGCTCGCGGCCGCTCACACGTTCGCTTCGAACTCGCGCAACGAAGTCATGCCATCGCATCAATCAAGCTTCCCCTGTGTCGTTGCGCGGCCGGCGTACGCCCTGCGCCGGGCGATTGCGTCGCTGCTTGGCGTGGTGGGACTGGTGGTCCTCGGCGGCACGGCCGATTCGGCGCCTTCCGAGCGCTACGACCACGGCGATCCGACGGTGTGGGAGCAGGTGCTGCTCGAGCGCGTCAACCGCGCGCGCGCCGATCCGGAGGCGGAAGCAGACCGCCACGAAATCGATCTGAACGAGGGCCTTGAGCCGGGAACGATTTCTCCCGAACCGAAGCCGCCGCTGGCGATGCACCCGCGCCTGATCGCCGCCGCGCGCGAACACAGCGAGTGGATGCTCGCCCACGACGAATTCAGCCATACCGGCGAGGGAGGGTCGACCGTTACCGAACGCATCGAAAGCGCGGGG
>SL_3KL_010_SEDDRAFT_10004125_pt1 | contig 13143 bp, 14 predicted proteins | sample SodLakKL_010_SED_2_FD_10381 | JGI IMG/M metagenome (IMG submission 10381)
CCGCGTCATTCCATGCGCTCCCGGATCTCTTCGGCCAGCAGGGTCACCGCCATCGCGTACAGCGGGGAGCGGTTGTAGCGGGTGATCACGTAGAAGTTGTTCAGGCCGATCCAGAACTCCGGCCCCTCTTCGGCCTCCAGCTCGATCAGGGTGGCGGCGGTGTCACCGGGCAGGCTCAGCCCGTCGAAGCGGATGCCCATCTCCTCCAGTTGGTCGAGGGTGTGCCGCGGGCGGATCGGGAAGTCCTCGTCCAGGCCGTCCGGGACCGCGCTGACCCGCAGCACGATCGGCGCGCCGGTCTCCCAGCGATGCACCGCCAGGTAGTTTGCGACCGAGCCCAGGGCATCCGGCAGAGACCGCCACAGGTCGCGCCGTCCGCTGCCGTCGAAATCCACCGCGTAAGCGCGGTAGCTGGACGGAATGAACTGGCCGATTCCCATGGCTCCGGCGTAGGAACCGCGCACCTCGAACAGCGGCAGGTCCTCCTCGTCGGCGAGGACCAGGAAATGGCCCAGCTCCGAGGCGAAGAAATCCGCGCGGCGGGGAAAGTAGAAACCCAGCGTCGCCAGGGCGTCGATGACGCGGAAGCTGCCGGTATTCATGCCGTAGTTGGTCTCGACGCCGACGATGGAGACGATGATCTCGATCGGCACGCCGAACTTCTCGGAAATCTGTTCCAGCAGTTCGGCATTGGCGCGCCAGAACTCGGCCCCGGCGGCCTTGCGCGTTTCGGTCAGGAAGATCGGCCAGTACTGGTACCAGGGCCGGGCTTCGGCCGGGCGGCTGATGGCGTCGATGATGGACTGCTGGAATTGCGCTTCGACCAGCACCGTTCTGATCAGGTCGGGGTCCAGCCCGTGTTCGGCGGTCATCCGCTCGACAAAGGCCTCCGAGCCTGGATGCGGCTCCGCCGCGTGGCTGGACAGCCAGAGCAGGCAGCCCGCGCAAACGAGAAGAGAACGATAGGTCAGCGTCATGAGCGTTGTGGTTTCTTGTGGTTGTGCCGAATGCAATAGATGACAGAACGTGGAATTGGTTTCGCGCTCCCGGCCGTTCCGGCCGGGCCCTGGGTGCTCGCCCTGCCCGCAAGCGCGGAGGCGCCATTGTAGCTTGCGTCCCCCGGCCCGCCGCAAGGCTTTTGGCCAAGCCGCTCACGCCCCGTCCATGAAGCGACGACGGCTGTACAACCCCATGATGAGGCCGAAGCCGGCCAGCACCGTCACCGCCGAGGTGCCGCCGTAGCTGACCAGCGGCAACGGCACCCCGACCACCGGAATCAGCCCGCTGACCATCGCCACGTTGACCACCATGTACAGGAAGAACATGGTGACGATGGTCGCGCCGAGCAGGCGTCCGAAGGTGTCGCGGCAGCGACTGGCCATGTACAGCGCGCGCAGGGTGATCAGCCCGTACAGGGCCAGCACCACCACCACGCCGAGGAAACCGAACTCCTCGGCCAGCACCGAAAAGATGAAATCCGTGTGCGGTTCGGGCAGGAACTCCAGGTGCGACTGGGTGCTGGCCTGCCAGCCCTTGCCGAACAACCCGCCCGACCCCACCGCGATCTTGGACTGGATGATGTTCCAGCCCTGGCCCAGCGGATCGCGTTCGGGGTTGAGGAAGGTCAGCACGCGGCTTTGCTGGTAGGCGTGCAGGTTCATCCACAACAGCGGCAGCGCGGCGATCGCGCCGGCCAGCATGAGTCCGATCAAGCGCCAGCGCAGGCCGGCCAGGAACATCAGCACCAGGCCGCTGGCGGTGACCAGCACGGCGGTGCCCAGGTCCGGCTGGGTTGCGATCAGCCCGGCCGGCACGGCGATCACGACCAGCCCCAGCAAGGTGTCGCGCCAGCCCGGCGGCAGCGGCTGCCGGCCGTACCAGGCCGCCAGCATCAGCGGCAGCGCCAGTTTCATGGCCTCGGCCGGCTGGAAGCGGATCACGCCGAGGTCGAGCCAGCGCTGGGCGCCGCGACCGACCCCGAAAAATGCCGTGGCCAGCAACAGGCCCAGGGCCGCCAGGAACAGCCAGGGCGCCCACAGCTGCAGCAGGCGCGGCGGGATGTAGGCCATGATCACCAGCGCCACCATGCCGATGCCCAGGCGCGCCGTCTGCTGCCACACCAGTCCCAGCCGCTGCTCGCCGGCGCTGTACAGCACGGCCAGGCCGATGCCCATCAGGATCACCAGGAGGAGCAGCAGCCAGCCGTCCAGGCGCAGGATGCCCGGCGCGATCGGACGTCGTGCCATCACCGCCGCCATCAGTGCCCCAGCTCCAGCGCGCGCTTGATGACCTTGGCGGCCACCGGCGCCGCGACCCCGGCGCCGCCGCCGCCGTGCTCGACCACCACGCTGAGCGCCAGGCGCGGCGCCTCCTCGGGGGCAAAACCGATGAACAGGGCGTGGTTACGCAGGTGTTCCGGAATCTCGCCACCGAGACGCCGGCGGCGCTCCTCGTCGTCGTCGGGCAGACCGAACACCTGGGCCGTGCCGGTCTTGCCGGCCATTCTGACCGGCAGATCGGCGGCAATCGCCCGCGCCGTCCCGCGACTGCCGTGAATGGTGGCCGCCATGCCGTTGAAGACCGCGTCCCAGTGGGCCGGCTGGTGCTGCACCATGCGCACCGTCTCCGAGTTGCCGACCAGGCGCGGCGGCGCGGTGTAGCCGCGGCCGGCCAGGGCGGCGGTGGCATGTGCCAGCTGCAGCGGCGTCACCACGGTGAAGCCCTGGCCGATGCCGGTGATCACGGTCTCTCCGGGAAACCAGGGCTCGCCGAAGGTGGCCTGTTTCCAGGTCCTGGTGGGCAACACGCCGGACGACTCGCCGGGCAGATCGACGCCCGTGCCGCGACCGAAACCGAACAGCGCCAGCTCGCGCGAGATGCGGTCGATGCCCAGGTCCACGGCCAGCTGGTAGTAGTAGACGTTGACCGACTCGGCCAGGGCCAGCTCGAGATCGACCCAGCCGTGGCCGCCGCGACGCCAGTCGCGATAGCGGCGGCTGTGCCCCGGCAGCTGGAAATAGCCGCTGGAAAAGATCCGGCGGGTTGGCGTGATCTGCCCAGACTCCAGCCCGGCCAGCGAAATAAACGGCTTGACCGTGGATCCGGGCTCGTACCCGCCGGACAGAAAGCGGTTGAACAGCGGCCGCTGGCGATGGCCCAGCAGCAGCGAATAGTCCTGGCGGCTGATCCCGTGCACGAACAGGTTGGTGTCGAAGCCGGGCTTGCTGACCAGGGCGAGGATTTCGCCCGTCTCCACCGCCAGCACCACCACGGCCCCGGCGTGATCGCCCATGGCTTCGACGGCGGCCAGCTGCAGGTCCAGATCGATGCTCAGCTGCAGGTCACGTCCCGGGGTCGGGTGCGAGCGCTCCAGCACGCGCAGCACGCGCCCCTGGGCATTGGTTTCGACGCGCTTGAAGCCCGGGAAACCGTGCAGGAGGTCCTCGTAGTGACGCTCGATCCCGGTCTTGCCGACGTGGGTCGTGCCGCGGTAGCGCTCGACCGGCAGCCGGCGCAGGTCGCGCTCGTCGATTCTGCCCACGTAGCCGATCACGTGGGACAGCGCCTCGGCGTGCGGGTAATGGCGCGTCAGGTAGGCCTCGATTTCAACGCCCGGCAGGCGATGACGGTGGGCGGCCAGGCGGGCCAGCTGCTCCGGGCTCAGGTTCGGCTTGACCGTCACCGCCTCGAAACGCCGGGAGCGCAGGCGTTGACGCTCGAAGCGCTCCAGGTCGGCCGGGCTCAGTTCGATCAGCGCTTCCAGCTCGGCCAGCGTGTCGGCCACTGACCGGGTTCGCTCCGGCACGATGACCAGGCGGTGTGCGGGCAGGTTCTCGGCCAGCACCTGGCCGTTGCGGTCCAGAATCAGGCCGCGGTTGGGCGGCAGGGCCTGCAGCCGGATGCGGTTGTCGTCGGCCCGCCCGGCGAAGACTTCGTGCTGGTTGAGCTGCAGATGGGCAAAACGCCAGCCCAGCAGCACCAGGGCGATCAGCACCGCGCCGACCAGCCAGCGAAAACGGGCCGAGACCACGGCCAGTTCGGCCAGCTCGTCGCGCACCGTGCCGAGAGACGCGCGCCGGTTCACGGGCTCTTGCGCACGCGCTGGCGGCGCCTCAGTGCGTCCAGAAGCAGGAACAGCCAGGGCCACAGGGCAACGCTGATCAGCGGGCTCAGCCACCAGCTCCAGTGCGGCCAGCCCTCGCCGGCCAGCCCGACGACCCAGAGATGGATGATGCGATCGTTGACCAGCAGCGCCAGCACCACCGCGGCCTGCTGCCAGGGCGGGAAAAAGCGGATGCGCGCGCGGAAGCGCTCGAGCAGGTAGCACAGGATGACCAGGGCCAGCGCGTGTTGTCCCAGGAGCGTGCCGCTGAGCAGGTCCAGCATCAGCCCGAGCAGGAAACACGGGCCCAGCAGGCGCATGCGTCCACCCTCGAGATTCCAGTAGATGATGACCAGGACCAGCCAGTGCGGCCGGGCCGCCTGCAGCGCTTCCGGCATCGGCATCAGGGTCAGCAACAGCGCCGCGGCCAGGCTGACCAGCAACAGGACCTGATCGGAATCGCGGGCGCTCATGATTGCTGGCCGGAGGGATCCGGGGCTGGTGCGGCAGCCGCCGGCTCGTCGAACTCTTCGTCCAACTCGTCCGGCTCGGTCGGCGCGCTGTCGGCCGGGTCTTCATCCGTCGACGGCTGCTCCTCGAGCAACTCCTCCCTGAGCGCTTCCTGTAGTTCCTCTGTCAACTCCTGCGCATCCTCGGGCCCGCTCACGCGGTCCAGCACCAGCAGGTAGCGCGAGCGGTCCGGGCGCCCCAGCGGGCGCAGTTCGGCGCGGGCAAAGGCTTCCCCGACCGGGCGTTCGACCGACCCGACCCGGGCCACCGGCAAGCCGGCCGGAAAGACGCCGCCCAGGCCGGAGGTCAGCACGATGTCACCGGGTTCGAGATCCACGTTCATGGGCAGGTCGGTCAACCGCAACTGCGCATTCAGACCGCTGCCGTAGGCAATCGTGCGCAAGCCCGTGCGCTCGATGCGTACCGGCAGGGCGTGATCGGGATCGGTCAGCAGGATCACGCGCGCGCTGTGCAGGAAGACCTCGTCCAGCTGCCCGACCAGGCCCCGGGTGTCGACGACCGGCTGGCCGGAAACCAGGCCATCACGGCGACCGCGGTTGATCAGGACGCGGTGCGAAAAGGGATTGAGGTCGACCCGCCGGATCTCGGCCGCGACCGAGCCGATGTCCACGCGCTGTCCGGCATCGACCAGTTCCCGCAGTTCGGCGTTCTCCCGCTGCAACTCCTCCAGCACCAGCAGGTCGGCCGACACCCGGGCCAGGTCCAGGCGCAGGGCGCGCGCCTCGGCCAGCAGCTGGCGATGCGCGCGCAGGCCCTCGCCCAGCCGGGCGCCGGTCTGGTAGGGCCACTCGATCAGCAACATCAGCGGTTCGGTCACCAGGCCGGCGCTGGCGCGCGCCTGGTCGACCCAGCGTTCGCGGAAATCCAGGCTCATCAGGATGATCGCCAGCAGCACGTAGAACATGAGCCGGGAGGTGCGCCCGGCCAGGTCGGGACCGAATTCGAAGCGGCTGCCGGGAGCGTTCACCGGTGGGTCGGAGCGCGCACGCGATCAGGCGCGGGCTCAGGTGGCGAAAAAGAAGTCGGCCCGATTCTCGTCCATCATCTCAAGCGCGCGTCCGCCGCCGCGGGCGACGCAGGTCAGCGGGTCGTCGGCAATGATGACTGGCAGGCCGGTTTCCTGCATCAGCAGCTGGTCCAGCCCTTTCAGCAGCGCCCCACCCCCGGTCAGGACGATGCCGGTCTCGGCCACGTCTGCGCACAGTTCGGGCGGCGTCTGCTCCAGCGCCACACGGACGGCACCGACGATGCTGGCCAGCGCCTCGGACAGCGCCTCGAGCACCTCGTTGCTGTTGAGCGTGATCATCTTGGGCACGCCCTCGGCCAGGTTGCGGCCCGAGACCTGGATTTCGCTCTGGGCTTCCTGCGCGTAGGCGCAGCCGATCTCGGTCTTGATGCGCTCGGCGGTGGTCTCGCCGATCAGCGTGCCATAGGAGCGGCGCACGTAGTTGACGATGGCCTCGTCGAAGTGGTCGCCGCCCAGGCGCACGGAGTTGGAGTAGACGATGCCGTTCAGCGAGATGACGGCGACCTCGGTGGTGCCGCCGCCGATGTCCAGCACCATCGACCCGCGCGCCTCGTGAATGGGGATGCCGGCGCCGATGGCCGCCGCCATGGGCTCCTCGATCAGGTAGACCTCGCGCGCGCCCGCGCCCTCGGCCGACTCCTTGATCGCTCGGCGCTCGACCTGGGTGGACGAGCACGGCACGCACACCAGCACGCGCGGGCTGGGCCTGAGGAAGCGCGAGGCGTGCACCTTCTTGATGAAGTGCTGCAGCATCTGCTCGGTCATGTTGAAGTCGGCGATGACGCCGTCTTTCAGCGGCCGCGTGGTGCGGATGTTGCCGGGCGTGCGCCCCAGCATCTGCTTGGCCTCGGCGCCGACAGCCGCGACCGACTGCGGGCCGCCGGGGCCGCGTTCCATGCGGATCGCGACGACCGAAGGCTCGTTGAGCACGATGCCCTGGCCGCGCACGAAAATCAGGGTGTTGGCCGTGCCCAGGTCGATGGACAGGTCATTGGAGAAGATGCCGCGGAGGCGCTTGAACATGATGGGGGCAGGCCTGAAACAGGAGGTTGATCAAAAGGTCAATCCCCTATTGTACAGGTCGAAAAAGTTATGTGGCTGGACAAAAATTGTTCTGTCCGCGTTGCGCGCAGCCCCACGGCTTAAACTATCGGCCTCCATCCATCACCCCTGATCCTCGCATCGCCATGCCCATCCTGATCTGCGGCTCGATCGCCTACGACAACATCATGGTGTTCCCGGAGCGCTTCCGCGACCACATCCTGCCGGACAAGACCCACATGCTCAACGTGGCCTTCCTGGTGCCCGAACTGCACCGCTTCTTCGGCGGCTGCGCCGGCAACATCGCTTACAGCCTGAAGAAACTGGGCGGGGAGCCGGTGCCCATGGCCACGGTCGGCAGCGACTTCGACGACTACGCGCGCCACCTGGAACGCATGGATATCCGCAGCGACCGGATTCGGCGCCTGGACGACTTCTGGACCGCCCAGGCCTACATCACCACCGACATCGACGACAACCAGATCACGGCCTTCCACCCCGGCGCCATGAACGAGGCGCACCGCGAAGCGATCGCGGCGGACTCCTCGATCACCCTGGGCATCATCTCGCCCGACGGCAAGCAGGCCATGCTCGACCATTCGGCGCAAATGGCGGCAGCCGGCATCCCGCACGTGTTCGACCCCGGCCAGGGCCTCCCGCTGTTCAGCGGTGACGAACTCATCGCCATGATCCGCCGCGCCGACTGGCTGACCGTGAATTCCTACGAATGGGAAATGCTCAAGAACCGCACCGGCCTGGACCGCGAGGCCGTGCTGGCGATGCTGCGTTGCGGCCTGATCATCACCCACGGCGGCCAGGGCTCGGAACTGATCACCGCCGAGGGCGTGGAAACCATTCCGGCCGTCCCGCCTCAGCGCATCGAAGACCCGACCGGCTGCGGCGACGCCTACCGGGCCGGACTGCTGTTCGGGCTGGAGCGAGGCTGGCCGGCTGGTGACGCCTGCCGCCTGGGCTCCGTGCTGGGTGCGGTCAAGATCGCCCATGCCGGCCCGCAGCAGCACGATTTCACGCCGGCGCAGGTCGCCGAGGTATTCGAGTCCGCCTTCGACAAGCCTCTGCCGTCCTGAACCCGGCCCGGATCAGGCAAACTGGACATATCCATCCAATCAATCCCGGATCTATCGACATGCACCAAGAAATCGACGCCAAACACCTGAAGGACTCCTTCCTCGGCGAGGAACTGAACGATTCCGACGTTGCCGCCCTGCGCAGCGTGATGACGATCAGGACGCTGAGCGAGGGCGAGCATCTGGCCGAAGAGGGCTCCAATGACCGCCACCTGTATCTGCTTGCCGAGGGCGACCTGGAGGTGCTGACCCTGCAGCACGGCGAACCGACCCACATCTACGCCATGACGCCGGGCGAGTTCGCCGGCACACGCGCCTTCATCGACGGCACGCCGCGCTCGGCCTCGCTCAAGGCGCAGACCGACTCGGTCGTCTACTGCCTGGAGCCCGGTCCGTTCGAAACCCTGATCGAAACGCATCCGCACCTGGTCTACAAGGTCATGCGCGCCATTTTCCGCATCACTCATCTGAACCTGATGCGCATGAACCGCGAGGCCCAGGAGTTGGCCAACTACGTTTACAAGATGGGCGGGCGCTATTAGCGCACCCGAAGTGGCATTGATCGGCAGACGAGGCGCGCTCAGAGGTCGACGCATTCCCAATTTCGCATTTGTCTATGGCGCGTGAATGCGCTACCTTATGCCTTCCGGAGGAAAATCCTTGGCCTATATGGAGGTCCGCTCAATGAAGAAAAACCTGCTTATCCTGGCTTTGGCCAGCGTTTTCGCCTTGGCGGCGGGCCAGTTGTTCGCCGACATGAACGATCAGTGCCTGATGTGCCATCAGGACCTGAAGGAAAATCCGGTGGAGGCGCACCGTGACTGCATGGCCTGTCATTCCGGCGGCGCCGAAGAGCACATCGACAACATTCGCCAGCCGCCCGATCCGGTGACCGACGAGACCTGCACCAGTTGCCATGAGAAGACCGACGAGTTCCTGGAAATTCGTGCGCATCAGATGGACATGGAGTGCAGCGCCTGTCACACCATCCACGAAAAATAAGTCATTAAACAATTGCGCGCGGGGCCACAATCCGCGCAGCTTTTGAACCAACCGCCGCCGAATCAATCGCGCGGCGGTTTTTTTTTGCGCGGATCGTGCGGCCCGGGCTCAGCCGGCTGCCGCCGGCGCAGGCTTGCGTTGCCGGGCCCAGAGGATGAACGCCACGGCGGTGATGTTCATCATCAAGGCATACATGATGGCCGGCACCAGCATGGCCGGGGTGGCGAACAGGCTGACCGCGATGAAGATGGCCAGCGCGGCGTTCTGCAGCCCGCCTTCCAGGGTGACGGCAACGGTATCAGCGTAGTCCAGCTTCATGGCCCGCGCGGTCAGCATGCCGAGCACCATGGTGCCCACGTTCAGGGCCAGGATGAAGGGGCCGAGATCGACCAGGTGGCGCATCATCGTCGAGCCCTGGTTGACGAAGGCCCAGACCACGATGAAGGCGAAGGCGACCGTCGCCAGGCGTCGCGCCGCGATGCGGATGCGCGCCGACCAGCCGGGCTTGAGGCCGTTGAGCAGCATGCCCGCGATCAGCGGCAGGCCGGTGACGAAGAAGACGCTGAGCAGGATCTGGGCCGGCGGCACGGTGACCAGCGCGCTGTCGCCGAGCAGGGCCGCCTGGGCCAGCCACAGGATCAGCGGGATCGTCAGCATGCCGGCCAGGCTGGCCACGGCCGTTGCCGAGACCGACAGGGCGGCGTTGCCGCCGGCCAGCACCGTCAGCAGGTTCGAGGTCGGACCACCCGGACAGGCGGCCAGGATCATGATGCCGAAGGCGAATTCCGGCCGGCCGGCATAGAAGGCGACCAGCACCGCACCGATCACCGGCAGCAGGAGAATCTGGTTGCCGAGCGCGGCGATGAGCGAGCGCGGGCGGCGAAACACCGCCACGAAATCATCCACGCGCAGCCCCAGGCCCACGGCGAACATGATGAAGGCCAGGCCCAGCGGCAGCAGCAGGTCGCTCATTCTTCTTCCTCGTTCAGTGTGTCGCAAGCAGCTGCACGGAGGCGACCCCGACAATCATCAACAGGGTCAGCATCAGCTGCAGCGCGGTGGTTTGTTTCAGGCTCCGATTGTAATCAGCGGCGCTGGTCGCAGTGGCCACTCGATGCCCCAGCGGCACGGCTACCGCCAGGGCGGCCAGGCCCAGCAAAGCACCGACCCAGGGCCGGCCCAGCAGGGCCAGCGCCAGCAGGGCCGGAGCAACCGCCAGCAGCAGCATCCGGATGCTGCGCGCTGCCGCCGCCGGTCCCAGCAGGATGGCCAGGGTCCGGCGCCCGGCGCGGTGGTCGCTGGCGTGATCGCGCAGGTTGTTGATGGTCAGCACCGCCGCGGCCGGCAGGCCGATCACCAGGCCGACCAGCAAGGCCGAAGCCGGCAAAGCGCCGGTATATAGCCAGGCCACCCCGCCCACGGCGACCAGGCCGAAAAAGACCAGCACCACCAGTTCGCCGAACGGCCCGCGCGAAATCGGTCGCGGCCCGCCGGAATAGGCCCAGGCCGCCACCACCGCCAGCAGGCCGAGCAGGACCAGCGGCCAGCCGCCGACCGTCACCAGGTAGACCCCGGCCAGGACCGCCAGCGCAAACGCCAGCCAGGCCGCCCGCTGCATGGCCTCGGCCGAGACCCAGCCCAACTGGGTGACGCGGGCCGGCCCCGGGCGCGCCGGCCCGTCGGTGCCGTTCAAGGTATCGGCGGCGTCATTCTGCAGGTTGGCGCCGATCTGCATGCAGGCCGCCGAAACCGCGGCGGCCAGGGTAATGTCGGGACGCAGCATGCCGCCCTCGACCCAGCCGACCAGGGAACCGGCCAGCACCGGCGAAAGCGACAGCGGCAGCGTGTGCGGACGGATCGCCCGCCAGCCGACGGTCAATCGGGAAGGTCGCGCGCCGGACACGGCGCTCACGCTCGGCCCTCGCTGCGGTTGGTCAAGGGAAAGTCGGGACCCTTCATTCGGCGGCGTTCAGGTTCAGGTGAAATCGCTGCGAAACATGCATGCAGTTTGCCCGATTGTTTCTCACCGGTCACTTGACCTGCATCAATTGCCCACCGGGGCGGACTCGTATGATGAGCACTGGAACCATCGCCTCCGAGCGTATCCGCCTAAGCCTGCCGCTGAGAGAGCGGACGGTATGGCCGATACGCCGCTGGACCGATTCCTCCGGAAACGGGATCCAGCCGGGGCAGCAACCGGAAACGGCGCTGCCTTCCGACACCTTGAGAAGGAGTTCGACATGCACAGCCTGCGCGACCGGTTCAACCGGCGCTTTTCCTACCTCCGACTGTCGGTCACCGAGGTCTGCAACTTCCGCTGCGAATACTGCCTGCCGCAGGGTTATCGCGGGCGGACCCGCGGATTCCTGGACCTGGACGAGATTCGCCGCCTGGTCACCGCCTTTGCCGAACTGGGCACACGCAAGGTCCGGCTGACGGGCGGCGAACCCAGCGTGCGGCGCGACTTCATCGATATCGTGCGCAGCGTTCGCGCCGTCCCCGGCATCGAGCGCCTGGCCATGACCACCAACGCCTACCGCCTGGCCAGGGATGCCGAGGCGCTCAAGGCCGCCGGCATGGACGCCATCAACATCAGCCTCGACGGGCTGGAGGCCGAGCAGTTCCAGCGCATCACCGGTGATCGCCGCTTCGACAAGGTCATGGGCGGCATCGAGCGCGCGCTGGAACTCGGCTTCGACCGCGTCAAGATCAACACCGTGCTGCTGCGCGGCCTGAACGACCACGCGCTGCAACAATTCTTCGAGTTCGTGCGCGAACGCCCCATCAGCGTGCGCTTCATCGAACTCATGCGCACCGGCGACAACCAGGCCTACTTCGAGCAACGCCACCTCGGCGGGAGCGTGGTCCGCGACGCCTTGCTGCAGGCCGGCTGGCAGGCGCAAGCCCGCGGGGCCACCGACGGACCGGCAGTCGAGTATGCCCATCCCGAATATGCCGGCCGCATCGGCATCATCGCGCCCTACTCGCCGGGCTTCTGCGACAGCTGCAACCGCCTGCGCGTGACCGCGCGCGGGGGCTTGCGCCTGTGCCTGTTCGGCAACGGCAACGCCGACTTGAGGCCATTGCTGGCGCGCGACGATCAGCTGGAACAACTGAAAGCGCATATCATGTTGTCTTTGTTCGACAAAGCGCCGGCGCACCAGCTGCAGCGCGGCGACTTTGGCGACACCCCCCATCTAGCCAGCACTGGAGGTTGACGAAGCGCATGAGCGATCGCCGCCATTACCGCATGGTCGACGTCGGCGCCAAAGCCGTGACCCGCCGCCGGGCCGTCGCCTGCGGCCATATCCGGATGAATCCGGACACTTTCGCCATGGTGCGCGACGGCACCCTGCCCAAGGGCGATCCGCTGCGCCTGGCCGAAGTGGCCGGCGTGATGGCGGCCAAGCGCACTGCCGACCTGATCCCGCTGTGCCACCCGCTGGGTCTGGACCACGTGGCCGTAGCCTTCCGCGCCGATGAGCAACTGCCGGGCATCCATGTCTTCTGCCAGGCCTCGACCTCGGCCCGGACCGGGGTCGAGATGGAGGCGCTGGCCGGCGTCAACGCCGCCCTGCTCACCATCTGGGACCTGGCCAAGCAGGTCCAGGCCGACCTGGCCATCGGCGGGGTGCGGCTGCTGCTCAAGGAAGGCGGCAAGTCGGGGCTGTATCTGCACCCGGACGGCCTGCCGGAACTGCCCGCCGAGTTCGATCCGCCGGCCGAACCCACGCACCAGGAGTAACATCATGAGCATGACTCGAGAAATTCCCGTTCGCCTGTTCGGCGCCTTTCGCCAGGGCCGCCCGGACAGCACCCTGACCGTGGAGGTCGGGGCTGATGCGCGCGTGGCCGAGCTGCGGCAGGCCATGCACTCAGCACTGGACAGCGACAGCGCGCGCGCGCTGCTCAAGGCCTCGGCCTTTGCCACCGACACCGAGGTGCTGGACGACGACCAGCCGGTGCCGGAGCGCGAGATTTCCATCCTGCCGCCGGTGTGCGGTGGCTGAAACCGAACGGTTCGAAACCATGATTCACGTCGATATCACCGAAGCCGTTCTCGACCCGATCGCGGCCTTGAGCCACTGCGCCGCCGACAGCCACGGCGCGGCCGACCTGTTCATCGGGCGCGTGCGCAACCTCAACGACGGGCGCGCGGTCACCGCGGTGAGCTACGACCTGCACCCGGTGCTGTGCAAGAACATCTTTGCCGAGATCTGTCGCGAGGCCCAGGCCCAGTGGGGCGATCACATCCACGTGTACCTGGTCCACCGCCAGGGTCGGCTGGAGGTCGGCGAGGCCAGCGTGATCACGGCCGTGAGTTCGCCGCACCGGGCGCACAGCTTCGAGGC
>SL_3KL_010_SEDDRAFT_10004126_pt1 | contig 13142 bp, 6 predicted proteins | sample SodLakKL_010_SED_2_FD_10381 | JGI IMG/M metagenome (IMG submission 10381)
CGATCGATTTCTACCATTCGCTGGGGGCCAAGCCGATGGATGAGTGGACGGTGTTTCGGCTGGACGAGAGTGCGCTGCAGCGCGTGGGGGAGTAGGAGGAGGCCTGCAGCCTTCGGTTGTTTGCCTGCAGAGGTCGGGCGTGCGGGGTCCCGGATCAAGTCCGGGACGACGGGTTTTGATGTTTTCTCTGCCGCCTGATCCAAACACCCTTTCCGTCGCCCCGGAAGTTGCGCAAGCAATTATCCGGGGCCTCGCACGCCTGGCTTGAGCACGGCGCTGGTGCGGGCTTCGCAGGTGCGGGGTCCCGGATCAAGTCCGGGACGACGGTTGTTTACTTGTTTTTCTCACTTTCTGAGAATCCGCCCTGCGACAATGACTGGATGAGTCTGTTCGATGCCGAGGTGTTGCTTGATCGCTGGTTTGCCGAGACTGTCGGGGCGCCCACGGCGATTCAGCGGGCGGCCTGGCCGGTGTTGCGCCGTGGCCATCACGCCCTGCTGGTGGCTTCGACCGGGCAGGGCAAGTCGCTGGCGGCCTGGCGGCCGGTGGTCGAGCGGATTGTGGATGCGCCCGGCGATCGGCGGGGCTTGCGCGCGCTGCATATCTCGCCGCTGAAGTCGCTGGCGCGCGACATGACGCACAATCTCGCCCCGCTTCTCGACGCGGCCGGTTCGATTGCCGGGCGGCCAATGGAGATGGCACTGCGCTGCGGTGACACGCCGGCCACCGAGCGCCAGCGCCAGCGCCGCTCCCCGCCCGAGATGCTGGCGACCACGCCCGAATCGCTGTTCGTGCTGCTGGGCAGTCGCGGCGGGCGGGCCATGCTCAAGTCAGTCGAAATCGTGGTGGTTGACGAGTTGCATGCCATCGCCGGCTCCAAGCGGGGGTCGCACCTGATGCTGTCGCTGGCCCGCCTGGATCGGTTGACTGGCCGGCGCGTGCAGCGCATTGCCCTGTCGGCCACGGCGCATCCGGTCGAGGAGATGGCGCAGTTCCTGGCCGGGGAGAATCGTTGCGAGGTCATCGCACCCGAAGCGCCCGGCACGGTGGATCTGAACATCGAGTTGCCTGAGCGAGCACTGGGGGCGTATCCCGATCCGCTCCACTGGCAGCAGATTCATCAGCGCCTGGCCGATCTGTCCCGCAGCACGACCGCCATGCTGGTGTTCTGCCAGACCCGTGCACAGGTCGAGCGTACCTCTGCCACGCTGGATGAATTGCTCAGTGCCGCCGGTCACCCCGACGAGGTCGGTGCCCACCACGGCAGCCTGGATACGGCCTACCGCGAATCCATCGAGGCCCGCTTCAAGGCCGGGCGGCTGCGCATCCTGGTCAGCTCTGCCTCGCTGGAGTTGGGGCTGGACCTGGGCCATGTCGATCGGGTCTGCCAGCTTGGTGTGCCGGGGTCAGTCAATCTGCTCCGGCAGCGGGCTGGGAGAAGTTGCCACCGTCCCGATGGACAGCCGTGCATGCACCTGTTTGCGCTCACGCTTAATCAACTCGTCGAGGCTGGCGCGCTGGCCCATGTGCTGGATCGGCGCGTGATCGAGGCCGTCCGGCCATTGGATGGGCCCGACGATGTGCTGGCCCAGCACCTGGTGGCGCTGGTGGCCGAGGGCATTGCCGGCATCGACGAGATGCTGCCGCTGGTGCGTAAGGCCTGGCCGTGGCGGGACTGCACGCGAGAGCGGCTGGAAGGGCTGCTGGAGATGCTGTGCGATGCACCCGAACTGATGCCGGCCGGGCAGACGCTGCCGCTGGTGCGGCGTGTCGATGATGGCCGCTACCACTCGCATCCGGAGGCGGGACGACTGGTCCTGACCAATGCCGGCACCATCCCCGAGTGGTTTGAGTATGACGTGGTGCGCGCCGATAACGGGGAGATGGTCGGGCGGCTGGACGAGGAGTTCGCCTTCGAATCATCGCCGGGGCAGGTGTTGCAGCTTGGCCGGCGCAACTGGCGCATTCTGTACGTGTTGCCTGGCGAGGTGCGGGTCGAGCCGGCAGATGACGATGAGGCGGCCGAACTGCCGTTCTGGTTCGGCGAGGGGCCGGGGCGGACCCGGGAGATGGTCTCGGCCATGCTCAGGACCATCGAGGGCGATCACGGCAAGCTGCATCCCCAGGCCCGGGCCATGCTGGCCGAGAGCTGGGAACGGCTGGGCGTGTTGCCCGGCAGTGGGCGTATTGTGGTTGAACGGTTTGCCGACCCCGGCGGCGACCGGCACGTGGCCCTGCACACTTTTGCCGGCGCGCGCATCAACCGCGCCTGGGGGCTGGCCTTGAGAAAGCGCTTCTGCCGGCAATTCAACTTCGAGCTACAGGCCGCGGCCACCGACGACGGCATTCTGATTTCGCTGGGGGTGACCAGTCAGTTCGATACGGGTGACATCGTCAACTTCGTGCATTCGAAATCGGTGCGGTCGGTGCTGACCCAGGCCCTGCTGGACACGCCGATGTTTCTCACCCGCTTTCGCTGGTGCGCGAATACCGCACTGGTGCTGTTGCGAAACGGCCTGAACGGGACGGTGCCGGCCCAGCGTCAGCGCAGCCAGGCCGAGAACCTGGTCGCCTGCGTCTTTCCCGACCAGCTCGCCTGCCTGGAAAACCTGAGTGGGCCGCGCGAGGTGCCCGATCATCCGCTGGTGCAACAGGCACTGAACGACTGTCTTGACGATTACATGGCGGCAAGCAACCTGGTGATCCTGTTGCGCTGCCTGGAGGAAGGCGAGTTCGAGGTGCATGCGGTGGACACGCCGAGGCCGTCGCCGCTGGCCGAGGCGCTGATTCATGCGCCGCAGCACAGTTACCTCGATGAAGGCGAGGCCGAGGATCGCCGCACGCGCAATTTCGAGCAACCGCCGCGGAAAAAACCCCGGCCGGTGCCCGCGGCGATGCCGGGTTCGGGTGGTCCGGCGCGCCGGTATCCCGCGATGAGCGGCGAGGCCTCGGACCGGCATGCCGAGGCAGTACCCGCGGTGGCCGGTTTGCCCGGTATACGTCCCTGCGCCGATGCACTGGAGGATTTTCTGTCGGCGGTGGGATTCCTGACGCAGCAGGAGGGCGAAAAGGGACTGGGGCTGGCCGATCCGCGACCGGCCGGCGGTTGGACGTGGTGGTTCACGCAACTGGTGCGGGAGAGAAGGGCGGTGGCGATGGTCGGGCATGACGGCCAGTCGCGAATCTGGGTGTGTGCCGATCGGGTGGGCTGGTTCTTGAGGCTGGATACCGGATTGCAGGCCAGTCCACCGCCAGGTCAGTTGCCGCAGGATCCCGCTCCGGAGACGGCAGACGAGGTTCGGCGATGGTTGATTACGGCGCGCGCGAAGGTGGACGGGGATCGTGCCGCCGAGACGGTCGAGTCGATGTTCAAAAGCCACACCGAGCGGGCCGGGTAGGTCGGGGACGTGGCCCCGACCTACGAATGATGTGTAGCCGGGTAGGTCGGCCCAGCGTAGCTCGGAGCCGCAATGCGGCTTGCCGCAGGCAAGAAGCGTTGCGGTGGAGAGCGGCCACGCGTGTGGCCGACGGACGAGGTTGGATTTATCGCCGGTACGTGGTTTTTAGCGGTGGGGGTAGGTTGGATGTCGTCCGTCGGGGATGTGACCCCGACCTACGAATGATGTGTGGCCGGGGTAGGACGAGACGAGGTTGGTTTCATTTCCGGTGTCCGGCGGCGTTGGTTTCGGCTAAAGTCGGGGGTTGTCCAGTGAACGGGATTCAGGGATGACTGTGGTGCGCATGCTTTTGTTCGGCATGGTGGTGATGTTGCTCGTCGGCGTGGTCCGGGCCGATGACGGGTCGTTGCACATGCTGGTCTTTCACAGCGATGTCTGCCCGCATTGCGAGGCGCAGGAGCCGTTTCTGGCGACGCTGGACGGGGCGCATGCCGATCTGTCCGTGGCGCACTACGAGATTCGACGGGTCGCCGAACACCGGGCATTGTTCAGGCAGGTGGCCGCGGCGCACGGGGTCGGTGCCGATTCGGTGCCGGCGGTATTCGTCGGTGGGCGGGCGTGGATCGGCGACAGCGGGCCGATCCGGCGACAGATCGCCGCGCATGTCGAACATTGCCTGGAGCGCGGCGACTGTCCGGATTCGCGTCGCACTGACGAACCCATCGTGCCGGTGGGAACTCCTGCCCAGCCGGTTGCGATCGACCTGCCGCTGGTCGGCACCATCGACCTGATGATGCAGCCGGTCACGCTGTCGACGGCGCTGATCGCCTTCATCGACGGCTTCAATCCCTGTTCGCTGTGGGTGCTGACCATCCTGCTGGCGCTGGTCATTCACTCCGGCTCGCGCAAGCGCATTTTGATCGTCGGCCTGACGTTCCTGGCGGTGACGGCCACGATCTACGGGCTGTTCATCACCGGCGTGTTCGGCGCGCTGAACCTGATGGCCATGGCCGGCTGGCTCTACCCGGTGGTGGCGCTGTTTGCGCTGGTTTTTGCCGTGGTCAATATCAAGGACTATTTCTGGTTCCAGCGCGGGTTGTCGTTCACCATCGACGACAAGCACAAGCCGGGCATCTACCGGCGCATGCGAGGGCTGATCAGTGATGGGCGCTCCACCCCGGCACTGATCGGCGCGACTGCCCTGATGGCGGCCGGCATCGCGTTCATCGAGTTGCCGTGCACCGCCGGCTTCCCGGTCATCTGGAGCGGGATTGTCGCCAGCCATGACATAGACTGGGTGTTCTTCGCTTTCCTGCTGGGCCTGTACCTGCTGATCTACCTGGCCATCGAGCTGGTGATCTTCTTCACTGCGCTGGGTACGCTGCGGGTGGATCGGTTCGAGGAGCGACATGGCCGGGTTCTCAAACTGATCGGCGGCATCATCATGCTGGCGCTCGCCGGGGTGCTGGTGTTTGCGCCGGACCTGATGCACGACATTCGCGGTGCGCTGGGGGTGTTTGCCGTGGCGCTGGGGGTGACGGTGTTGATCCTGGTGTTGCATCGTTACCTGCTGCCGAGGCTTGGGGTGCGTATTGGTGATGAATGGTAAGCCCGCACCCACTCGGTGGGGGTGGATTGAATGTCGTCCGTCGGGGATGTGACCCCGACCTACGGTCTGTGGTGTATGGGGTAGGTCGGCCCAGCGTAGCTCGGAGCCGCAATGCGGCTTGCCGCAGGCAAGAAGCGNTGCGGTGGAGAGCGGCCACGCGTGCGGCCGACGGACGAGGTTGTATTCAGATCCGCCATGTTGTTTTGGGCGGTGCGGGTGGATTGGATGTCGTCCGTCGGGGATGTGACCCCGACCTACTCGGTTATGGCGTACGGCCCGGGGTAGGTCGGCCCAACGTGGCCGACGGACGAGGTTGGATTCACCCCGCCATGTTGTTTTGGGCGGTGGGGGTGGATTGGACGTCGTCCGTCGGGGATGTGACCCCGACCTACGAATGATGTGCGTAGGTTTCTGCCGTGTAATATGGCGCGAATGCAGGATTGATTGAGGGAAGGATGAGCGAAGGCGCGGGCAAGTCCGGTTCGAACTGGAAGGTGTGGATTCTGCCCGGCCTGGTGGTGCTGGGTCTGGTGCTGGCCGCCTGGCAGCCGATCGGGATGGAGGCCTTGCTGTACTGGGGGGAATATATCGGCACGAGCTGGTGGTTTCTGGCGCTGGTGATGGCGCTCATCGTGGTGCTGTTTACCTTCGGTCTGCCGGGGAGTTTCGGGTTGTGGCTGATTGCTCCGTTCAACCACCCGGTACTGTCGACCATTCTGCTGGTGATCGCGAGCACGGCCGGCGCGCTGGGTGCTTATCGTTTTGCGGGGCACCTGGGCAAGGACTGGAAGCCGTCGGGTGCTTCCGGGAAAGTGGTCGACGTGCTCGAGCATCGTGGCGACATGCTGACCCTGACGGCCATGCGCATGCTGCCGGGTTTTCCGCACTCGGTGATTAATTTCGCCAGCGGTGTGCTGGGATTGCCGCTGGCGTCTTTCGTGGCCGCCACCGTGCTGGGGCTGGTGATCAAGTGGGGGGTGTATGCCACTGCCATCCACGGCATTGCCGATGCGGTCGAGGCCGGCGATGCAATCAACCTGGGCACCATCGTGCCCCTGTTCGTGCTGGTCGCACTGACCCTGCTGGGTGCCTGGGTCAAGCGGCGTTTGACCGGAGATGTGCAGCCCAACGATTGATGTTCGTTCAGCAGAAATCGCGTGATCCGGCGCTGAGCCGGTCGAGCCGGTGGTCTTCACAGTGGATGCGTTGGGCCACCAGGTGCTGGCTGCCTTCGGCATTCTGCAGTTTGCCGGCCACGCGCAGGATGCGGCCGGTGAGTACCTCGCGGCGGTAGCGTTCGACCAGCTTCGGCCAGACGATGACATTGATGATCCCGGTTTCGTCTTCCAGCGACAGAAAGATCACGCCCGAGGCGGTGCCGGGGCGCTGACGGTGCGTGACGATACCGGCGGCCTCGATGCGAAGGCCATCGGCGAGCGTTGCCAGCTCGTTGGCCCGCCGCACCCGCCGGCCGAGGTAGGGACGCAGCAGTTTGAGCGGATGATGATCGAGACTCAAACCGAGATGGGCGTAGTCGTCGATCAGTTCCTGCCGGGCCTGCGGCGGGCGGAGGGTAATGCGCGGTTCGCGAATGACGGTGTCTTCGAGCAGATCGCCCTGGCGACGGGCTGCCAGGGCTTCCCAGCGCGCCCGGTGACGGTGGCCGGCCAGACCCTTGAGCGCACCGGCATCGGCCAGTGCGCGCACCTGCCGCCGATCCAGCCCGGCGCGCTCGACCAGGTCCTGGATGTCACGAAACGCCCGTTCGGCCCGGGCGATGACGATGCGCCCGGCGGCGGCCTCGTCGAAGCCCTTGATCATGCGCAGGCCCAGGCGAACCGGACCATGGACTGTCGTCCCGGCCGTAGCGCAAGCGGAGAGCCGGGATCTCGCACGGTGATGGTCGGCACGGTGGCCGTGCAGAGTTTCGGCGTGCGAGGCCCCGGATAATTGCTGCGCAATTTCCGGGGCGACATAGGTAGGGGGCTCTTGCCTCGCAATTTCCGGGGCGACAGGTGGCGCTGATGGACGGGGCGCCAGTTGCTCAAGCTCGCAATCCCACCCACTGAACCGCACATCCACCGGCAGCACCCGCACACCGTGACGTCTGGCATCGTTGACGATCTGGGCCGGGGCGTAGAAGCCCATGGGCTGGCTGTTGAGCAGCGCGCAGGCAAATGCGGCGGGATGGTGGCATTTCAGCCAGGCGGAGAAATAGGTGAGCAGGGCAAAACTGGCGGCGTGGGATTCGGGGAAGCCGTAATCGCCGAAGCCGCAGATCTGGGTGTAGATGCGCTCGGCGAACGCCTCGCTGTAGCCGCGCTCGTGCATGCCGGCAATGAGCTTGTCGCGGAACGGTTCCAGCCCGCCGCGCCGCTTCCAGGCGGCCATGGCGCGCCGGAGCTGGTCGGCCTCGCCTGGCGTGAAACCGGCGGCCACGATGGCGATCTGCATGACCTGTTCCTGAAAGATGGGCACGCCCAGGGTGCGCTCGAGTACGTCCTTGAGCGCATCGCTTGGATAGGTCGCTTTCTCCGGATGGCGGCGTCGTTCCAGGTAGGGATGGACCATGTCGCCCTGAATGGGGCCGGGCCGGACGATGGCGACCTCGATGACCAGGTCGTAGAAGCAGCGCGGCTTCAGTCGAGGCAGCATGGCCATCTGCGCGCGCGACTCGACCTGGAACACGCCGACGGCGTCGCCCGAGCAGAGCATGTCGTAGGTCGCGGGATCCTCGCGTGGGAGGGTGGCCAGGGAGAGAGCGTTTGTTCGTTTGTTGGTTTGTTCGTTTGTTCGTTGGGTGGTCGTTGTTTTGTCGTTTTGTCGTTTTGTCGTTTCGTCGCTTTGTTGCTCCGGCCGGGACGATACGAGGGTGGAGGGCGCTTTCCCTGAACCCTGAACCCTGAAACCTGAAACCTCATTGATCAAGTCAATGCTCTTGCGAATCACCGTCAACATCCCCAGCGCCAGGCAATCGACTTTCAGCAATCCCAGCGTTTCCAGGTCGTCCTTGTCCCACTGGATGATGGTGCGATCGGCCATGGCGGCGTTTTCCGTGGGCACCAGGTGGTGCAGGGGCGCATCGGAGATGACCATGCCGCCGACGTGCTGCGAGAGGTGTCGCGGCAGGCCGACCAGTTGCGCGGTCAGCGCCATCAGGTGCCGGGTAATGGTCGAGTCCGGGTCGAAGCCGCATTCACGCAGGCGCTCGGGCCAGGCGTCGGGCTGGTCCCACCAGGCCAGCGAGGCGGTCAGGCGGTCCATGCGCAATGGGTCCAGACCCAGCGCCCGGCCGACATCCTTGAGTGCGCTTTTGGGCCGGTAGGAGATGACGGTGGCGGCCAGCGCGGCGCGTTCGCGGCCGTATTTCTCATAGATGTACTGCAGCACTTCCTCGCGCCGTTCGTGCTCGAAGTCGACGTCGATGTCGGGCGGTTCGTTGCGCTCTTTCGAGATAAAGCGTTCGAACAGCAACTGCTGTTTCGACGGATCGACTTCGGTGATTCTCAAGCAGTAGCACACCGCCGAGTTGGCGGCCGAGCCGCGGCCCTGGCAGAGGATGCCGCGCGAGCGAGCGAAGCGCACCACGTCTTCGACCGTGAGAAAGAAGGCTTCCACGCCCATCTCCTCGATCAGTGTCAGCTCGCGTGCGACCAGGGCGCGGACCTTCTCGGGTGGGTTGTCTCCGTAACGGGCGTGCATGCCGGCGACAGTGAGCCGGCGCAGGTGCTGGGCGGGGGTGAGCGGGGCCGGGGCCAGTTCCTTCGGGTAGCGATAGTCGAGTTCGTCGAGCGAGAAGCGGCAGCGCTCGGCCAGGCGCGCGGTTTCGTCCAGCCACCCGGACGGGTAGATCTTCTCCAGCGTGCTGATCGGCCGCAGGTGGCGCTCGCCGTTGGCTGCCAGCGCCAGGCCGCATTCGGCGATCGGTTTACCCTCGCTCAGAGCGGTGAGCACATCGAACAGCGCGCGTTGCTCGCGCGTGACCATGCGCACGTCGCCGCAGGCGATGCACGGGATGCCGTGGCTTTGTCCCAGCCGTTCGAGCGCATCGAACCAGTCGGCCTCGCCAGGCGCGAGCAGGCGGGTGGCGCCCAGCCAGAGGCGGTTATCGAAGAGGTGTTTGAGGTGACGGATGGTTTGTTCGTTGGCTTGTCGTTTGGTCGCTTGGTCAGTTTGTCTTTTTGTCGTTTCGTCCTTTTGTCCTTGCGCCTTGTTTCTTTCGGAAACCGGCTTCCAGATGACGAACACGTCATCGAGCCCCTGTTCGAGATCTTCCGTCAGTACCCGGTACGTTCCCTTGGGTGCACGGCGGCGGGCGGCGGTAATCAGGCGGCAGATCTGGCTGTAGGCGGCGTGGTTCGGGGCGAGCAGGACCAGGTGCAGATCGTCTTCGGTGACCAGTTCGGTGCCGACGATCAGGTGCAGTCCGACCTCCCGGGCCGCTTCATGGGCCCGCACCACGCCGGCCACCGAACACTCGTCGGTGATCGCCAGCGCCCGGTAGCCCAGCTCCGCGGCCCGCCGGACCAGTTCCCGCGGCAGCGCGGCCGAGCGCCGGAAACTGAAGGCGGTGAGGGCGTGGAGTTCGGCGTAGGGGGTAGGCATGGATATACAATACTATATATATGTTCAGTATTCATGATGTGGAGAAGGAAGTCTCAGAGGAATGGGCTACTTGTGAATAGGGGCGGTTTGCGGGCGCAGAGTTTTGAGGCTATACTTTATATAAGAAGTAGGTAAAACAAGATGGCTCTGGGCGTATCTGCGTCCTGGAAGTCGGCTACCAGCTCAATCAACAGGGGATTTCGGTTTGGCCTGCAAAGCAGGCGTGGCGTTGGTCATTGGCTCCGATGGAGCCGGTGATGGTTGTGGTGTGTTCGCATCATGTCCGGGACATGGTGGCCGACACGAGTTCATCGGGTTTATTACCTGATCATGCAACGCCACAACACACGGAAGCCGAATGTCCTCCAAACCAGCCAGCCCAAGCTCTACCGCCTATCAGCGATGGGGCGCTCCTTTCCTGATTATTTTCGTTTTCATGCTCGCCGCCATTCCAGCGGCTTTTTCCGGTTTGCCGGGCACGACTGCGCATTCCGTTGTTCCTCATCAGTCGGGGGCTGCCTCCCACTATCTGATCCCGACTGAACTGGCGAATCAATTGCCGCACGTGGCTACTGTGCTGCACCGGTATAAGGATCGGCTGCTTGTATCGGTTCCCGAGGGTCGGCTTTATCCGAAGCTACGCAGTCGTTCCAGTCGCCTGGCGGATCCAGGGCGGATCAGTTATCGCGGCTGGTCGGATAATGTGTCGGAAGCAACTCCCGAGGCGCTCGAAGCTGCAGGGGATGGATATTACCTGCTCGGGTTGATCGGTCCACTGGATCCGACCTGGCGCGAGGAGCTGCGGTCGGGTGGGTTGCAGGTGGTCGATACCGCCAGCCCTCACGGGCTGCTGGTGCGCGGCGATCATTACATGGTTGAGCAACTGTCCCGCTCGTTGGTGACCTCCGAAGGGCAGGCCGTGATCCGCCATGCGCTGCCCCTTCCCGAACAGACACGTACCGCACCTGACGTGGCGGCCTGGATCTCGGGCCGTGCCGAACCCGCTGGCCTTGGCATGCGAACCGAAGGGGGGCGCGCGCTGGTCCGGGTGGAGTTGCACGCCGATGCGGATCCGGATGACCTGCATCCGCGCATCCTGGCCATTCTTCAGCGTGGGCCGGAGTTCATCCGGGGGCGACGTGCTGCCCAGTTCCGTGCAGATGCTCCCGGAATCGCGCGCTTGCTTGAAGAAGTGCCAGAAGTGGCGTTTGTGCATGGGGAGTATCCGCGCGAGACACGTGCCAATCTTGCAGCCAAGGATTACATCGTCAATGTTGAGCCAGTGTGGAGTGATCCAGGTCTGGGCTATACCGGTCTCGGGGTGATTGCCGGAGTCAACGATTCCGGTATGGATCGGACGCATAACGACTTTCCGGCGGGAACGATCGTTGACACTATCGGTGCCATGGAGACTTCAGGGGGAGGCGGTATTCTTGGGCCGCCGGGAGACGCCCACGGCACGCATGTGACCGGCACGATCCTGGGGCGTGGTGCGGCACCTTCGCCGACCAACACCTCCGGGTGTGGCGACCAGACCACGCCGCTGCCGGACGCGCGCGGTATGGCCTGGGAAGCCCAGGTCACGCATAACAATCTGTTCGACGGCGGCATCAACAGTATTCCCGATATGATGGAATGGCATGCTGAGCGCGGCGCCGTGCTCAACAACAATTCCTGGGGATACCAGAACACTTACAGCTACAACGCCAGTACAGCCGAGGTCGATGTGGCGGTCCGGGATGCGATTCCCTCGGATCCGGGCAATATCGAACACACCATCGTGTTCGCGGCCGGCAACGACGGGCCGGGTAGCGAAACGATCGGCACGCCGGGCAATGCCAAGAACGCCATTACCGTCGGCGCCAGCCAGAATGACCGTTGTGGCGAGTACATTGGCAGCAATCCGGATATCAACGCCATGGCCCCGTTTTCCGGTCGCGGCCCGGCCCAGGGGCGCATCAAGCCGGATGTCGTTGCTCCGGGAACGGATGTGTTGTCCACCGAAAGCGAATTCGATCCCGAGTGCAGTGGCTGGGATGGTGAATGGACCGGAGATCAGTACTGCACCAGCCCCGGCACCTCCATGGCCAGTCCGGTGGTGGCCGGTGCCGCAACCCTGTTTTACCAGCACTACAACGAGACCTTTGGCGGCTGGCCCAGCCCGGCCCTGGTGCGCGCGGTGCTGATCAACACGGCGACCGACATGGGCTTCGGTTTTCCTTCCATGGATCAGGGTTGGGGTCGTATCAACGCGCGCAAGGCCATCGAAGGCCCGGCCGGTGGCGAGATTGTCTATATCGACCAGGACGAGGTCGACCATCTAAGTACCGGCCAGGATTGGAACATCGATATCGCAGTCGCCGATGGTGTGCCTTTCAAGGTCAGCGTGGTCTGGACCGATCCGCCCGGCAGTGCCGGCTGCTCGGACTGCCTGGTCAACGATCTCGACCTGATCGTGACCGCTCCGGACGGCACGGTTTATCGGGGCAACCAGTTTGCCGGTGCCTGGTCGGAGGCGAATCCCTCCGAGCGTGATGACGTCAACAATGTCGAGAACGTTTACGTGGAAAACCCGGAGCCGGGCACCTGGAACGTGGAAGTGACCTCGGTTAACACCGCGACCAATCCCCCTGGATTGAGTGGTCAGGACTTCGCCGTGGTGATGTCCGGGCAACTCGAAGAAGGTGAAGGTTTTCGTCTGAGCACCGATCCCGATCAGATCAGCATCTGCGCCGGCGACGATGCCGTGTATGACATCGGTGTCCGCTCTCTCGGCGGATTCGACGACGCGGTCGCGCTGGCAGTCACTGATGGTTTGCCCGGTGGGGCCAGCGCCACGTTCAACCCGGATCCGGTCACGCCGGCCGATCCGGCCGCGATTTCGCAGCTGACTATTTCCGATACGGGTGGCGTGTCCAGCGATACCTATAGCCTGGTCATCACCGGCCAGTCCTCGGGCCCGAATTTTGATTCCGAAAGCGACACGGTCAGCGTCAGCATGACGGTGACCGGGCAGGCGCCGGGCACCGGTGGTTTGCTCGCCCCCACTGATGGCGCCAGTGGCGTCTCCACTCAGCCCGAGTTTTCCTGGCAGAGCTTTCCCGACGCCGTCGAGTACACCATTGAGGTGGCCAGCGATGCGAGCTTCAACAATATCGTGATCAGTGAAACCGTCACGAATACCAGCTTTCAGTCCGTTGGCGCACTGCACCCCGGCGAAGAATATTTCTGGCGGGTACAGGCCTCCAATGGTTGCGGAGATGGAGACGTTTCCGAGACCTTCAGCTTTACCACGGTCGAGGAGATTTGCAGCGCGCCAGGCTCGACCATACCGTCTGGCGGCTCGGTCAGCGATACCATCAATGTCGACACATCAGGCACGGTCGAGGGCCTGAAGGTCAGCGTTGATCTGCAGTTCGATTGGGTTGGTGATCTCGTGGTGACACTTGAGCATGTCGACAGCGCAACGGTCATCGACCTCATCAACCGTCCCGGCGTCAACGGCGATGAATTCGGATGCGACACGGCTG
>SL_3KL_010_SEDDRAFT_10004127_pt1 | contig 13139 bp, 9 predicted proteins | sample SodLakKL_010_SED_2_FD_10381 | JGI IMG/M metagenome (IMG submission 10381)
TTGAAACCATTAACATTGTTTCGGACGATTTTGAGGATTACATCCGGCTTACCGGAACAGTTGAGGCAATCAATGATGCCGTGATATCTTCTGAAAGCTCGGGACGAATCTTGTCTATAGCTAACAGGGGCGACAGGGTTACACGCGGCAGTATTTTGGCCCGATTAGATGACCGGGTTCTGCAGGCACAGTACGAAGCGGCTAAAACCGGCTTTGAACTGGCAGATGACACCTTCAACAGAATGGAAGCGTTGTATGCCGATTCAATCATCAGTACACAGGATTTCCAAAGCGCCAGGGCTCAGCGCGACCAGGCGAAAGCACAGCTTGATTTAACCGAAAAACAGCTTCAGGATACTCAAATTGAAGCTCCATTCAGCGGGCGAATTGAAGAGAGAATGATTCGAACCGGCGAGCTGATAAATCCCGGCCAGCCCGTTGCCAGGCTCGTTGATACCGATCGTATTCGGATTCTTTCAGGAATTCCCGAACGTTACTCAGGTGAAATCACAGAAGGCTCGGAAGTAATTGTGAATTTGAGAGCACTTAACGGGAATCCCATCACAAGCCAGATTACATACGCCGGTAATGTGATTGACCCCGATACCCGAACTTTTACAGTTGAAATTGAAATGGAAAATCCCGGTGAGCGCATCAAGCCGGACATGGTAGCTGATCTTCAGATAAGACGCGCCACGCTTGAGGATGTGATTGTAATTCCAAGAACTGCCATTCTGAGAGATGAGGAAGGTGTGTCTGTTTTTCGTTCAAGACAGGAGAACGGAAGAAAAATCGCAGAGCTTGTAAATGTAAGAACCGGAATGGCTTCGGGTCCGTTGATTCAGATTTTAGACGGTTTATCCGATGGGGATGAGATCGTTGTTTCGGGCATGAGAACTTTAAGCATTGGGGATGAACTGAATGTGCTGAATAATGAATCGAGTATGGAGCGTGCTGATAGGCTGAGAGAACAGGGCAGGCCGGTTGTTACATTTTAATCCTGACTCTGAATTGAAAGAAATTTTTTAAAGACAATTCCATGAAGCTAACCGAAATCACATTAAAAAACAGAACAGCAATCATTGTATTGACTGCAATTCTGATTATTGCAGGAGCATACAGCTACAGCGCAATTCCCAAGGAGTCAAATCCTTCAATCGAAATTCCGATCTTTATAGTTAACACAATCTATCCGGGAATTTCGCCATCAGATATGGAATCGCTGGTTACCCAGCCGATTGAGAGAGAATTGCAGGGTATAAACGGCGTTAAGGATATCCGCTCAACCACAACCGAAAGCTTTAGCAGTGTAGTTGTGGAATTTGATCTTGATGTTCCCATCACCGAAGCCAGCCAAAGGGTTCGGGAGCGGGTTGATCTTGCCAGAACTGAACTCCCGCCTGATGCCGAAGAACCGTTTATCATTGAAATTGACCTGGATGATTTCCCGATCATGACGGTAAATATGGCCGCTGATTATCCGCTCTCAAGGTTAACCGAAGTTGCAGAGCGCCTTGAGGAAGAGATCGAGGCTGTTGCAGGCATTCGCGAAGTTGAAGTGATCGGAAGTGTGGAACGAGAGGTACAGGTAAATGTTGATCTTGCCGCATTGAACGGTTATGGGTTGAGTTTCGGTCAGCTTGTAAATGCAATCCAGGGGCAGAATCTCACAATCCCCGGGGGAACAGTTGATGTGGATATGATGAGTTATCTGATCAGGGTGAGCGGTGAATTTCAGCAACCTGAAGAGATTGAAAACCTTGTAGTTGCCAGGCCGATGGGTGAGGGGCCGCTGGGTCCGGGCTTGGTGTACATGAGAGATGTGGCTGAGGTATTGTTCGGTTTCAAAGACAGGGAAAGTTTTGCACGCTTACGTGCATACAAAATTGATGAGAATGGCTCTAAAATTGACCTGCCGGACGATCAGATTCAAGACAATCAGGTAATCAGCCTGAATATTAAAAAGCGTCCGGGAGTGAATATTCTGGATACCACGGCCGAAGTGATGGAAGTGATCGAAAACTTCCCCATTCCCTCAGGTACCAATGTTGTAATTACGGGAGACATCAGCGAAAATATCACCGATCTGATTTCCGACCTTGAGAACAGCATCATCAGTGGTATGCTTTTTGTGATTCTGGTGCTGGTGTTCTTTTTGGGAATCCGTAATGCATTACTGGTGGGTACCGCAGTGCCACTCTCCATCCTGGTTGGTTTTATAGTTTTGGTAGTCGCCGGGCAAACCGTCAACTTTATCATACTGTTCAGCTTAATTATTGCCCTCGGTCTGCTTGTTGACAACTCGATTGTGGTGGTTGAAAATATTTATCGCTACAGAGAGATGGGTTACGGCCGGTTTGAGGCTGCAAAACTGGCCACGGATGAAGTGGGTTACGCATTAATTGCAGCCACATCAACACTGCTGGCGGCATTTATACCGATGACTTTCTGGCCGGGGATTATCGGCCAGTTTATGGGCTATTTACCCATGACGCTGATCATCGTGCTGCTCTGCTCGTTGTTTGTGGCACTGGTGCTTTATCCGGTACTTACAGCTTATGTAGTAAAACTTGACCATGAAGAATCCAAACCGCTGCCGGTTGTACTAAAGGGAATTTTACTGGGGCTGGCTCTGTTTTTGGCAATTGCCATCGGTATGGCGAATATCATTACATTGATGGTAACCATTCTTACCATACTGTTCTTCTATGTGTCGTACAGGTTTGTCATTAAACCGTTATCCATTGTTTTTACGGAAAAAACCCTTCCCAGAATTTTGAAGTATTACAAAGTAATGCTTCGCACATTTTTGAAAAGAGATTATCGCCCCAAATATGCATTATTAAGAAATATTGCTGCACTTGGAAGCCTCGCACTGGCTTTACTGCTTGCAGTTGTGGGAGCTCTCATCGGGATTTTTTCTCCGGCTTCGGGCATTCTTTTTACTGCAGCCGGACTGTTCGGAGTGATCGGTTTTGTGCTTGTTGTCATTCATTTTCTCGAGGCTATGTTTATCGGTGGAAAAGTCTCGATTATCATCGGCCTTGTTCTCGGTATTTTTAATGCCTTCATTCTGTTTATAATATCATTCACTCAAACAGTTACTGTGCAAGTATGGATGGTGTTACTTGCCATACCGGTAGTGTTGATTGTTGTGGGTGCGTTAGGGCTGCTCAGAAAATCGGTTAAACCGCTTATTCTCACCGATAACAGATCGCTTCTGCTTAATTCGGTTATGGGATCTCTGTTTGCGATATTTGGAATGTTTTTTATGGCTCCCACAGGGGTGGAATTTTTCCCCGAAACAGATCCTGCCAGAATTATTGTTGAGCTGGAAGGGCCAATCGGCATGAATGTGTACGCAAGCGATGAAATTGCAAAAAACGTGCAGCAGCGTATTTATGACCTGATTGATGAAGATCCCAAAGTAAAAGCCAACATCGAAAATATTCAAACCAATGTTGGTGTTTCGGGTGATCCTTTCTTTGGAAGCGGCGGACAAAGCCCGGAACGCTCACGCCTGACGATTAACCTGGTTGATTTTGGGGATCGCGCTGAACCTTCAGCCATGACAATCACCAAAATCCGGGAAGTGGTGAGAGACATCCCGGATGTGATTATAAATATTGAAGGAGAAGAGATGGGACCGCCAACCGGAGCTCCGGTCAACATCGAAGTATCGGGCGAAGATTTTGATGAAATTGTGAGAATAACAATACCCGAGAGATCACTCAGCTTCTTGTTGAAGCATCCACCACACAGCGAATTCCCGGCCTTGTGGATGTGAGAAATAATGTGAGCGGCGGACTTCCCGAATACAGAATTCTGGTTGATTATGAAAGGGCAAGCCGTTTCGGGCTCAGCATGTCGGATATTGCCCAGACCATCCGAATTGCCAATAACGGTCTGGAGGCCAGTAAATGGCGCGATGGTGAGGATGAGTACGATATTGTTGTGAGGCTTCGCGAAGAGGATCGCCAGGATTTGGAAAGCCTTCGAAATCTCAACATTCGAACGATGGCTAATACCAGTGTTCCGCTCGTTTCGGTGGCAACGTTTGAGGAAGGATCGGGACTTGGTAGCATCACCCGGCTGAATTTACAGCGGACTGCAACGGTTGAGGGGCAGGCGGCACCGGGCTACAGCGGGCCGGAAGTATTGGCTCGTACACAGGAACTGCTTGCCGAGTATCAGCAAAACCTGCCGCCGGGCTACAGCATGGAGTACACCGGCGAGAGTGAAGATCAGGAAGAAGCATTCGGGTTCCTGACTACGGCTCTTATGGTTGGCTTTGCACTCATTTTTCTCGTGATGCTTGTAAAATTCAACAACATCATTTCACCGCTGATCATTATGACAGCCGTTGGATTGAGTTTGCTTGGTGTACTTCTCGGTCTGATTTTAACACGAACACCATTCGGTTTGATGACATTTATCGGAATCATATCGCTTGCCGGTATTGTGTGTGTGAACAATATCGTGCTGATGGATTATGTGAAACAACTCACCGAACAGGGATTGAAAAAGAAAAATGCCATCATTGAAGCAGGCCTCATCCGATTCCGGCCGGTGATATTAACGGCATTAACAACCATACTTGGGCTGGTTCCGCTCACATTCGGCATCAACATCGACTTTGTTGAATTTTTCGCAACGTTCGATCCTCAATTTCAATTAGGTTCCGAAAACACGGCATTCTGGGGGCCGATGGGAATTGCGATCATCAGTGGTTTAACATTTGCCACCTTTTTAACCCTTGTTGTGGTTCCCGTACTCTATTCCACTTTTGATTCGGTTTCATCAAGGCTTGCAAAACTCAGATAAATTGATCCGATCCGGGCAGTTGATTAACTCTCAGATACAACTGTCCGGTTTGGTCAATCAAATAATTCGATACGGTATCTGATTTTATTCGGGATTCCTCTTACCTTTACCGTTTCGAAAGCCAAAATATTCTGAGGCTTTTTAAAACCTTCACATGTTTTAACCAAAAAACAAAAAAGTGATACAGCGACCGCAAACCGTTTATTTACTCTTAGTTTCACTAATTAACCTTGCTGTTTTCTTTACTCCGATTTACAGTCGGGCTATGGATGACCCGTATTCCTGGATTGGGATGGGTCTGGCCATCTCGCTCACACTGGCCATGCTGATTGCGTTTGGATCCATATTTCTTTTTAAAAACAGGGAACTTCAGCTTAAGGTTGTAAAACTGGCAACGTATATTCAGATTGTGGCCATCGCCTCGGCAGCAGGTGTTTTCTTTTCGCTGGGTGGTTTAGGCATCTGGTTATGGAGAGAGGCTGTAGGAGCATTTTTAATCCTCATATCACTGTTTTTTCTCTGGATGGCCGGCAGGGGAATTAAAAAAGATGAAGACCTTGTTAAATCGATGGACCGAATACGNTAACGGTTTTGAATAATCCGCCCCCTTCTGATATTCCCACGCTTAAAGTAACACTGCTGCTTATTGCAGGCCTGTTAACGTTCGGTTTTGCCCCGATATTGGTTCGTTTTGCTACGGATGTAGAACCGATTACCCTGGCGGCAATGCGCACATTTTTTGCAGCCTTTTTCTTGCTCCCTTTTTGGTTAAAATCGCGAGTTTCGTATGAAAAACTTCGTACAGACGGAGCAAAACCATACCTGCTCATAGCAGCGGGAACGGCACTCGGCCTGCATTTTACTCTTTGGATTGCTTCGCTTCATTACACATCGGTTGCCTCGGCATCCGTTCTTGTAACCATCCATCCGGTGATGCTGATTGTGGCAGAAAGCCTCATTTTTAAAAAAAGGTTTCGTCCACTGGTTTGGATAGGAGTTTTTATCGCTTTTGGTGGGTCGGTACTTTTAGGAATATCCGATGATACGAATGCCGGGCAGTTTCCAAATGCTCTTCTGGGAAATACACTCGCATTTTCGGCAGCTGTTATTTTTGTGATCTATTTTTTGCTTGGCCGGCGCATTCGCCAGCACACCGAATGGATTGATTATGTGTTTAACGTTTATCTCTATGCGGCAGTAGTTTGTATAATTCTTACTCTGCTGTGGACAGGTGGTTTTCCGTTTATAAGCGGTACGGCAATTTTAGTTGGAATAGCCCTTGCCATAGGTCCCACAATAATCGGCCATGGTTCCATGAACTATGCGGTGAAGTATGTTTCTCCCACCTTGCTCTCTACTCTGATTTTATCAGAAGCTGTATTTGCGGCGATTGCTGCATATTTTATCTTTTCCGAAATACCGGCGCCGCTGTCCATTCTGGCGATGCTGATTATTATGGCCGGAGTTGGTTTTAGCTGGACACGCAGATTGGCGAGAAAAAGGCATTAAAACGAATACGATACGGAAACCGTAACATTTCTGGTCAGCCCATCCAGCGAGCTGGCATGTTCGCGGTATGAGGTATCCAGCAGGTTGTCGGCAAATATTTTCATTTGCAAAGACGGGATACCGTCAAAAACCGTGATGAACTGTACGTTCACAAACCCATCGGTGCCGTATTTCGAAATTCTGTTATCTCCAACTTCAAGCGGAGATATTCGCCGGTGCGACATGTTGTACCGGATTTGCGGCCTCAGCGTTAAATGCCTGATCCGTTCAAAACTCAAATAGGCAAGGCCATTTGCCGGTGGTATTCTGTCAACAGGTTCCATGCCTCCGTCGGGACTTTTTATCTCTCCCCAATTATACGTGAAGGTAAATCCAGCAGTTAAATTATTTTGTAATGTTAATTTTGTTCCTATCTCAACCCCGATCAGATTCATGTAGCCCATATTGTCTGAGATGACTTCGATAAATTCGGAGGCAGATTCAACGGATTCACCCTCACGAATAAACCGTCCGTCTCTGTCGATGATATTTCCGGTTAAAACCCGTTCAATTTTATCAAAATAATGCAGCCAGAACAGGTGGCCTTCAAAACTCAAAATTTCCGAATTGTAGTGAAGGCCGGCATCTATGTTCATCGATTTTTCCGGTATAAGGTCGATGTTTGGAGATTGAAACTGATCGGATCTTCGAACGCCGATTTCGGCAAGATCGGCCACGTTTGGAGCCCTGAAACCGGTTGAGATATTGCTTGTCACATCGAAACTTCTGCTGAGTGAATATCTTGCCCCGATCGCTCCCGTGAGCTGCTTGTAGGTATCTGCAATGGGATCGAAGCCACGTATGGTGTTTTGCCCTTCAAACGGAATGCGGTTTTGAATTACAGAATATCGTAAACCAGATTCAAGCAGTAATTTTGGCCCTGCGTGATAATCAGCGTGCAGAAAGGCACCGCCGGAGATGATTTCCGAACCGTTTGGATATCGGGGCAGCCCGTAAACTGCTCCGTCCTGAAGGGTTCTGCTTTTGATGTATTCATAACCAAAATCGCTTCCCCAGCTCAACGTAATCCGATCAGATACCGGTGATATGAAATCCGTTGAAAAAAGCCACTGATTACTTTGATTCTGGTCATAAATTGTTTGCTCTGAAATGGTGAAAGAATCGTTTTTATCGGTAGAATTAGTGGAAAAATACGGAGGCGAAGCGAAGTCTTTCTCTTTGCGGTCATCATTCAGGCGATGGAAACCCAGCCTGAATCTCATTGAAGAGATCACAGGAGAAATGTTGCTGAAATTAAGGGTTACGCTTTGTGCATTAAATTCCAGAGGTGCGGTATTCGAAAAATAGCCATTTCTGGGCTGTGTGGGTACAGGTTCATTTTCGATATCATAACCGAGAATCATTCGGTCGAGCCGTGGGGAATCTGGAATTTTACTGTAATAACTTGCAATCGAGAGCTGGAATGTATCATTCACCCTAAACCGCCCGGTTGCGTTAATTGCTCCAAAATTCATATCAGCCAGGTCAAGGCGGTTGTTGTAAGGAAACCATCTGTCATCATCTGACGAGTTAGGCATCGAGTAATACCTGAAATCGCGCCAGGTACCCTGCACCGATAAAGCAAACCGGTTTTGATGATGGCGAAACCCTGAAGTTACGGTTCGTTCTCCGGTTCCCCGGAAATTTGTCTGAAGCTGAAGATTGCCGGTCGTTAGGGTCGTGTCACTGAATGAAGGAGTATAGGGTTTTACGTGAACACCACCCGACAGTGCATCACTGCCGTAAAACACGGAAACCGGCCCTCTGTAAACACGAATTTCATCCAGAGAAAATACATCAATGGCGGCAAAATATTGATTCTGGCCTGATCGGGTAAATCCCGGGTTCATCCTGAAATTATTAAAAAGGTACAATACATCCCGCCCGGAGCGCCCCCGCACGTAAACGCTGCCCTGACCGATAGTAGTTTGCTGAATATACACTCCCGGTTCAGACCGTAGCATTTCCGGGGCTGAATCCCTGATTGTCATCAGCATATCAGAAGGCTTGATTAGAACAACCGGAACCGGCCGCGATTCGTGCTCAGAAATCTGAACTCTGTCGGCAGAAATGGTAATGTGTTCACCTTCTACAATTTCGGGTTCAAGAATTATTTCAAGCTTTTCAGTATCGTTTTCTACTTCAACCTGCACAGTTTTGTAACCAATGTAAGAGATGCTGAGTGTAACAGGAAAATCATCAATATTAAGCGAAAAATAGCCGTTTTGATCGGTTTGTGTGCCAATTCCGGGGATATCTGTACTAACCGTGGCACCAAAAACAGGCCTATTATTTTGGTGATCTACAACAAATCCGGTAACTTGTGCGTTAGAAACTGCTGAAAAAAAGAATATCAAAAGTAAACTGGTACAAATTGTAGTTGTGAGCTTCAAGGGAACATCCGTATTTCTGTTCGTTTAACGAAGAATAAATGATAATTGTAAAAAACATGTTTTATAGTTACTCAGAGGGTAACGTTAATCGTTTTGTTTGATTGTTTTTATTAACGAACCTTCTTCAACAGGAACGAACCTGTATTATATGGACGTAAGACCAATACCATTCATAAAATCTCTCTTAATTTCAGCGATTGTAGCAGCTGCATTTATCACATCCTGCAGTTCAGACAAAAGTTCTGATCCGGACCGAAGAACAGGTGTATTAACAGATCTGGAACCTATTGAACGCGATTTTGAGGATATTAAGAATGGCGGCGTTCTCCGGATGATTACCTATTACAGTTCCAATACCTACTTTTTAAATCAGGGAATTGAGGTTGGCTTTGAGTATGAACTGTTAAGAGAGTTTGCCCGTGAAAACGACCTTGCCCTGGAAGTGATCATCGTAGGTGCTGATGAAAATCCGTTTGAATTGCTGAACAGTGGTGTAGGAGATGTGATCGCTGCCAACTATACCATTACACCCGAAAGGCGTGAAGTCGCAAATTTTACAAGGCCGTATAATATTGTAGATCAGCTTGTGGTCTATTCAGTGAATGCATCTGAAAGACCTGAAACACTTGAGGAACTGTCCGGTTCAGGAATTCCGATTTCGGTACGAAGAAACAGCTCTTATTTCTACCGATTGCAGGAATTAATTGAGGAAGGGTACGATCTGGAAATCGATCTCATTTCGGATGGTTTGGATACGGAAGCGGCGCTTGTTCAGGTATCGAATGGGAGATTAATGGCCACAGTTGCTGATGATAATATGTTTAATGCCGCCAACCGATACATGGACGGCCTGATTCCCGGCCCAACGGTTGCAGAGTCTGATACGATTGCATGGGCCATCAGAAATAATGCGCCCGATCTTGAAGCGAAAATGAATCAATATCTTTATAAGCATTTCCGGTTCACTGAAGACCGCGACCGGCCGCGAAGGTCAACATTCCTGAATGTGTTACGAAGAAAATATTTTGAACAGAGCCGGCAAATGGCTGAGTATTATAATCCTGAATGGCAGTATCAAAGTATCGGTATCATTTCACCTTATGATGATATGGTGAAAACTGTTGCCGATTCACTGGATCTGGACTGGTTGATGATCACAGCTATGATTGCCCAGGAATCGAGTTTCAATCCCAACAGTAAAAGCTGGGCCGGTGCAGTTGGGCTTATGCAGATTATGCCGCGATTTGTGGAAGTACCTTATGAAGAGCTGTATGATCCTTTTACGAACATTCAGGTTGGGGCACAAATTCTTAAAGATCACCTCGAACATTACGCATATCTCGACAGTCTGAATCAATGGTCGTTCGCTCTTGCCACGTATAATGTGGGCCTCGGGCACATGGCAGATGCAAGACGCCTGGCCATCGACAGAAACCGAAACCCGAACGAGTGGGAAGATGTGTCTGACGCATTGCTGAAACTGATGCAGCGCCGCTACTATCAGGATGCACGGTACGGTTTTGCGCGTGGAATTGAACCTGTGCAGTACGTTGAGGAGATTATGAACCGATACCGTACCTACGAGGCAATCATTGCCCTTGCCGAACAACAGCAGCAAGCCGGATTTACGGATTTGATCAGCCCTACAATTAATCGCCGGCCTTAAGTACCAGGAGTGTTAAATCATCTGCAAGCTTGTTGCTCGAAAAATCTCTCACATCATTTACAATACCTTGCAAAATTTCTGAAGAGGTTTTGTGCCTATTTGCTAATATGGATTGTTTAAGGCGATCGGTTCCAAATTCGATCTCATCAATCGGGTGCATGGCTTCATCAACCCCATCGGTGTAACAAACCAGTACATCGTCCGGATTAAGTTGTACATCAGCTTGTTCGTAAGGTGTCATGGTTTCGAGTGCTCCTAAAAGTAATCCCCCCACACTCAATTCCTCAAACTGATCAGTATTGTGCCTGAGCAGCAGCGGCGGATTGTGCCCGGCATTTACATACCGCAGAATTTTATGATCAATCAAATATTTTGCCCAGAAAAATGTGATGAATTTATCGGCCGGAGTATTTTGATGGATAATATTATTTATTCGCTCAGTTGCTTCTGCAAATGTAATATCAACAGGCAAAAGCAGATGGAGCATCGACTGAAGGTTTGCCATTAACAGAGCTGCCGGCACGCCTTTACCGGTAACATCGGCAATGGCAAAAATGGTGTTGCCGTCTGGAGAATTGGCGATATCAAAATAGTCGCCGCCCACTTCGCGCGACGAGATGGTTTGCGCGGCAAGATCGGCTCCGGGTATAGTAGGGATGGGGTCCGGCAGCAGGCCTTGCTGTATGGATTTTGCAATGGAGAGCTCCTCTTCCATCCGTTCCTTGTCAATCCGGTCTTCCAGAAAGTAGGTTTTTTGAAGAGCGATAACTGCAAGATTGGCCAGTGATTTTAAAAAATTAAAATCATTATCGTTGAAAGGAATTTTGTTAACACGCTCTCCTACACCAATTACGGCCACTTTGTCATTTTGAATGGAAATACTGATCAATGCCTTGATTTCATTATCACAAACCCATTCATTGCTTGCTTTAAAATTATCATCAATAATGAATACTTCCTCATTCGAAGCTGTGAATAATGTTTCTATTTGTGAATCGTCAGGATCACTGTTCAAACCACTTGAGGCTAACAGAGAAAGATTTTCCTGGTTTTTAAAAATCAGAAAGAATTTTCTGATGAAAAGCTGACCAAGGAGTGCAAATTTGAAAATGCGTGATATTTTTTCACGATCAACCAAAAGATTGAACTCTTTTGACAGATCAAACAGTGTGTTTAATTCATGTATTCTTCTGTCGAGGTTACGGTAGGTTTTGTTAAGTTCGTTGAAAAGCTGCGAATTAACAAGTGCAGCGGTGGAGATAATGCATAGGCCCTCTACAAATTCAATTTCATGGTGCTCGAACGGCTTTTTATTGGCTTTGGCTCCAAGTAATAAAAGCCCGTGGTGATTGTTGCTGGTTCGCAGGTTAAAATAGAGGCTGTTTTCTTCGTCAGTTATTACATCCGGGAAAATGTTTTTAGCTTCACGAACAGGGAAATAAGATNGGCTTTTAAGGTCATCATCGCCGATGATTTGAAACTTCTTATCCTCCGGTTGGCCGGCAATTCCTTTTGATTTCTTAAGGGTATATTTGTTAGAAACCTGATCGTAAACAAAAATAGCTGCTTTTGTAATGAGCAATCTGCCCATTAAAATGAGTAATAGATTATTGAGAATAAAAGAGCTGTCTCGGGATTCAACCAACATTCTGCTTGTTTCAAGAACTGTTTTCAGTTCAAAATTTGATTGCAAACTGTTGTTGGTATCTTTCAAATTCACGGGGCGTTAATTTCTGTTTTTGCTCATTCGCAACACGTTCTTCTGGTTTTTTACATTGTAAGAAACCTCATCCATCAAACTTTTCATCAGATGGATTCCCATACCGCCTCTCTTCTTTTTTTTGATCTGTTTTTTAATATCGGGGCTTTTGTACTTTTTCAGATCAAACGCAATTCCCTGATCTGTAAGAGTTACACTCAGCTTTTCGTCATCAAATTCCAGGTGAATTGTAAGTTCCTGGTTATGATCATTCTTATAGGCATGTTTGATAATATTCGTTGTTGCCTCATCAACGGCCAGGCGTATATCAGCTATCTGCTCTGATGAAAAGCCATGGTTGAGAGCATGTTTCGACACAAACTTCCTGATATCTGAAAGGTTTTGTGTAGAAGCACTTACTGTTTTTTGGTATGTAACAGCCTTATCCAAGTAGATTACTTATTGTCATTTTGAAATTTTTCGACAGCCAGTTGTTCATTTTCAAAGATGTCATAAAGTGTGGGGAAACCAAGAAGGTCGAACACGTTGTAAACTTTATCGTTCATATTGGTGAGTTTGATGTCTCCGCCGATTGAGCGCACGTCTTCGATGTAAGCCATAAACACGCCAAGCCCTGCACTGGCAATGTAGTCGAGCTCTTTAAAGTTTACGATGATATTCGATTTACTGTCGCTAATGAGGTTTTTGAGAGCTTCTTCAAGTTGAGAAGCCGTGTGAGCATCGAGTTCTCCGTGAAGGTCTAACACCTCTAAACCACTTTCTTTTCGATGGTTAATTTTAAAATTCTTCATGTGTTCAAGAGTCTTTAGATGAAAAGGTAGAATATATCCAATATAGAACTATGAGGGAATAGACCGAAATGAAGAATACGATTTATTGAAAGATAGGTTACAAAAAAAAGAAGGTATCACACGTATCCGGTGTGATACCCTGACTATTCATCAAGAGAGACGCTACTTGAGCGCAATACATATTAGTAAAAATGATT
>SL_3KL_010_SEDDRAFT_10004128_pt1 | contig 13138 bp, 8 predicted proteins | sample SodLakKL_010_SED_2_FD_10381 | JGI IMG/M metagenome (IMG submission 10381)
TGTCTTTTGCAGTAAAACACCTCATCAATTACCTGGGATCCCAGAATGTATTCGATGTTTTCGGTGCCGGGCAATATGGGTATTTCTTTGCCATACCTGCGCTTTATACCCGCCGACCGGGAAATGATCGCCCGGATTTTAAATCCCCAGTCCTTTTGTTTTGAAAACTTATTGATGATGATGTTGGAACAATCATCTCCAATAACCAAAACATTCCGCAGGTTGTAACCGCTTGCCCTGTATATTCTCAGGAAATGCAAGGCGGATAGCCTTATAATCAATGTAATTACCATACTAAGGGAAACATTAACAAGGATCATCAACAACGGGATCCCCCAAAGATTAAAAGCGTATTTAAAAAGGAACAGGGTTAGAAAAATAAAGAAATACCCCCTTACAAATAGGAAAACCGCATTCAGGTATCTTTGCGTCCTTGGAAGTTTGGCCATGGAGGTAACCTGTGACAGCACAAACCATGAAAAAACAAACACCAATCCGTAAACAGCCACATGAGGCATATGGACAACCCAGCTATAGTTCAGATAATTTAAAATATTAAAGGTTATCAAATAGGCAATGGGAATCGTCATTATCACCGTAAAGAACTCGAAAGCATCCAGCAACCACCGCATTTGTTTTTCGTTGCGGTTTTTGAGCCGGGACAGTTTATTAATTATTATGGTACTGATTCTTATCATAAAATAATAAAATTATTTTCAGTCATTTAAAAGTTTTGGATCCTGATGTTCTTTGATTGCAAAGAGATGAATCCCTCTTTTTTACAATATGTGCTTATTTATTTATCTAAACTTTTCACCCATGCAGGGAACAAAATAAGCTATAAAACCAAAATTACCATTTCTTTTTGTAGAATAAAATTGGGATTTACCCTTAATTTATAGTCTAGTAATAACCCCTAGATAAGAAGCTAATAGAAAGTTATTTTTTAAATTATCATGCTTATTTGCAACTGATTGCAAAAAAATCCTGTAAGTGTTTTTTCCTACAAAACCAAATTGCTCCTTTTTATAAATAAAGCAGGAATTCCTACAGACCAAACTTTATTTTTTTATTACATATAAAAAAATGCATACTAAACATACATATCAACAGCAGAATTGTTTGATTAAACCGGGGCATTTGACTGAAATAATCCAAAGGAAATCAGGACAAATTTGTTAGCCTGACTTTTACAGATTAATCCGTGCAGGTTGTTAAAAAAAAGTTAATGGGAATAGGGAATATTACGTATAGAAAAAGCCTGCTTGGAAAATTGCACGTCAAATGAAATCCTGCAGGGCTTCTTAGCGAATATATGGATGGCCATGCCTGTATATTCAGAAGGGGAAATTGAGGCAAATTTTGGCAAGAAAAACTTTATAAATAATTCATTGCCCTGCCGGAAATTTGCATGAGGGAGATCTCTGCAAGTTTGGCCTGGTATTGCACGGAAAGCAGGCGTTCTTCGGCCTCCAGCAGGGATTTTTGCACTTCACGCAGCTCAATGCCGGACAAGGCGCCAAGCCTGTATCTTTCCAGGGCAATTTCCAGGGTTTCATAGGCCACATCAAGGTTGTGGGTCTCCATTTCCACCAGGCGCAGGTTGTTGAGGTAAACATTATAGGTGGTGATCAGGTCCGACATCAGCCGGTTCCTGGTTTCTTCAAGCCTGAGCCTGCTATTCTCCACATTTATGGTGGCGTTGCTCATACGCCTTCTTTGGTTCAGGCCGTCAAAAATGGGAATACCAACGGTAATTCCGTAATTCATCCCGTAGGTTTGCTGGTCACTAAAAGAACCGGTTTGAAAAGTACTATAGGAATAACCATAACCAGTATTAAGATTGACATACGGATAATAATTGGAAGCGGTAATCTTTTTGTCATGCTCTGAAACCGTCCGGTTCTTTTCAGCCATTTGCAATGCGGTGTTGTTTTCTTTTAAATTATTCTCAAGGGTTTCCAGGATCAGAATATCCCTTAAAACAATAACCGTATCCAAAGGTTCCAGGTCAAAGCGCAGATCTTCCATGGCGATCAGTTCATTGAGGCGGGTTCGGGAGGCCCTCACGGTTTCCTGTTGCCTGGTCATCCTGGAACTGTCGGCATTCAGGAAAACCTCTGCCTGAAGAAGTTGCAATTTGGAGCCTGAACCAAGCAGGTAACGCTCTTCATCAATACGCATCCGCTCACGCGACAATTCAACCGCGAATCTTAAATTGCTAAGCATTCGTTGTTGCTGGATCAGGTTAAAATATTCAGCCGTAATGGTAGCAATCATGTTTTCCACAGCCATGCGGGTGTTGAGCTCTCCCATTTCTTTGAGGGCACCTAATTTGTCATAGGTGGTTTGAACCCTGAAGCCGTCAAACAGGGTCCATCCAAGGTTCAGGCTGGCATTGGTAACCGTGTTGTGAATATTACGCAAAGAAACCTCGTTTCCTTCAAAATCGGTACGATCAGTATTGTTGCGGGTTCCGGAATGCTGACCTCTCAGATCGACGTACGGCAAAAACCCGGCATTTCCAAGACTGAAGTTATTTTCTGAAATCACCTGGTTNTTACGGGCAATTTNTATTGCGTAGTTATTTTCCAGCCCAATGGCAAGGACTTCTTCCAGGCTGAGCTTTTGCTGGGCCGTCAGTCCCAAAAAGGAACAACTCATTAAAACACTAAGCAGCAGGCGTTTCATGATCATTTTTAATATTCTTTGAATCGGAGGAAATGTAAGAATAGACTGCCGGAACTACAAACAGGGTCAGGAAGGTGGAAAGCACCAGACCACCGATCACGGCCACACCCATTGAAATCCGGCTTTGTGCCCCTTCACCAAAACCAAGAGTAAGTGGCATAACCCCTAAAATGGTGGACAAGCTGGTCATGAGGATGGGGCGAAAGCGGGCAGCGGCTGCATATTTAATGGCTTCAAGCTTTTGCATGCCGGCCTGTTTGCGCTGATTGGCAAACTCAACCATCAAAATACCGTTTTTGGAAACCAGCCCGATGAGCATGATAATCCCGATCTGGCTGAATATGTTCATGGTAATGCCAAAATACCATAAAAACACCAGTGCTCCCGTAATGGCCAGGGGAACGGTCATCATCACGATAAACGGATCCTTAAAACTTTCGAACTGTGCCGATAACACCAGGAAAATCAGTACAATGGCCAGCACAAAGGCAAAAACCAGGCTGGAGGAGCTTTCCTGGTAATCTTTGGAATCACCGGCCAGTGCGGTGCGGAAAGTTTCATCCAAAACCTCATCTGCTATTTTATCCATTTCTTCTATTCCTTCACTAATAGCTGCTCCCGGGGCCAGGTTCGCCGAAATGGTTGCCGCCACAAAACGGTTATACCTGTAAAGTTGCGGGGGAGCTGTATGCTCACGCAAAGTTACCAGGTTATCCAGCTGTACCATATCGCCGTTGTTGCTTCGTACAAACAGGGATTTGAGGTCAAGGGGGGTGTTGCGGTCTTCCCGGCTCAGCTCGCCCAATACCTGGTATTGCTTTCCATGCATAAAAAAGTACCCGAAGCGTTGCCCGCTCAGTGCCAGCTGAAGGGTTTGCCCGATATTCTGAGTGGAAACACCCAGGGCATTGGCTTTGTCGCGGTCGATATGGATCTGCATTTCCGGAAGGGTAAACCTGAGGTTTACATCCGGCATCTGCAAAATGGGATTATCGTTGGCTTTCTCCATAAATAAAGGGATAACCTCCCTGAGCCGGTCAATGCTCTGTGCCTGTAAAACGTATTGCACAGGCCTTCCCGACCTCCGCCCACCAAATGTAGACTGCTGGTTGACAAAAGCTACCGCCCTGGTTTTATCGCGCAAAGCAACGGAAAGACGGTCGGCGATCTCCTGCTGTGAAGCCTCTCTTTCAGATGGGTTTTTGAGGGTTATCCGCACATTGGACCACCCACCGAAAACCATGGAAGAAATGGCTTCTTTTTCCGGCACCATCTCATCAGCCATTTCTGCAATGTCGTCAATGTAATCCCGCATAAATTCGTAGGTGGTCCCTTCCGGGGCCCGGGCATTGATGGTGAGCATCGAGCGGTCTTCCATGGGTGCCATTTCCCCGGGAATATTGTTATAAAGCAACACCACCAGACCGGTGGAAGCAAACAAGACCACAAAGGCAAGCCAGCGTCTGGCCAGAAAGCGATCCAGGGCATTTTTATAGGCTAAGTTAAGCCCCTGGAAAAACCCTTCGGTTTGCTCATAGAACCTGCCTTTTTTTGTGCGCTGCTTCAATATTTTGGTAGAGACCATCGGCGTAAAGCTAAGAGCTACAAAGGAGGATATGAGCACAGCCCCGGCGATTACAATGGAGAACTCCCTGAAAAGCCGGCCGGTCATTCCTTCCAGGAATACAATCGGGAAAAACACCGCCACCAGGGTAATGGTAGTGGCAATAATGGCAAAAAAGATCTCTTTTGATCCGGCCAGCCCGGCTTCAACCGGGGTCATGCCCTTTTCGATCTTTACATAAATGTTTTCCATCATTACAATGGCATCATCCACCACCAGGCCAATGGCAAGCACAATCGCAAGCAGGGTAAGCACATTGATGGTAAATCCGGCAATATACATAATGAAAAAGGAGCCGATCAATGACACCGGGATGACCAGCACGGGAATAATGGTAGTGCGCCAGTCGCGAAGGAACAAAAAGATGATGATTACCACCAGGGTAAAGGCAATAAAAATGGTATTGCGCACCTCCCTTATGGAAGACCGGATAAAATCCGTGTTGTCAAAACCGATATTGAGGGTTACATCATCCGGCAGGTCTCTTTTAATCATTTCCAGCCTGCGGTAAACCTCATCCGCAATGTCGATATGATTTGAGCCAGGCTGGGGAACAATGGCATTGCCAACCAGTGGGACCCCATCGCGCCTGACGATCCCGCGCAGGTCTTCAGGGCCTAGCTCGGCCCTTCCAATATCCCTGAAGCGCACCGTTCTGCCTCCCTGTTCACTGATGATCATGTTGTTAAACTCATCGGGGGTGGACATCAGGCCAAGGGTACGAATGGTCAGTTCCACGGTATTGCCTTCGATCCGCCCGGAGGGTAACTCCACGTTTTCGCGCTGAAGGGCATTTCTCACATCCAAAGGGGTAAGGCCGTAACCTGCAAGTTTGGCAGGATCAAGCCAAAGGCGCATGGCATATCGCTTTTGCCCCCATATATGGATACCACTCACCCCGTCAATGGTTTGCAGCTGTTCCCTGAGGGTGAGTTCGGCTATTTCAGACAATTCAAGCAGGGAGCGGGTCTCGCTTTCCACGGTAACAAACATGATGGGGCTGGCATCGGCATCGGCTTTGGAAACAATGGGAGGATCCACATCTCTTGGAAGCATGCGCTGGGCCTGGGCTACCTTGTCGCGCACATCATTGGCGGCGGTTTCCATATCCACGCTCAGTTCAAACTCTACGGTAATGTTGCTGCGGCCCTGCCGGCTGGAGCTGGTAAGGGTGCGGATACCCGGAACCGCATTGATTGCCTGTTCCAGGGGCTCGGTGATCTGTGTTTCCACAACATCCGAATTTGCCCCGGGATAGGAAGTCCTTACAGAGATGATAGGCGGATCCACACTCGGAAACTCCCGAACACCAAGGTATGTCATCCCGATAAATCCAAACAAAAGGATTACAATCGTAAAAACGGATGCCAGTACCGGGCGTTGTATACTTAAAGAGGAGAGACTCATTGTTTTTTTCTTAAAAATTATCCAGAATCACGGGCAATCCCTGCCGCAATTGAAGTACGCCGGTGGTTAGCAGGGTATCCCCAAATGACAACCCATCCAGTATCTGCACGCGGTCTTCTGTGCGTATGCCGGTTTGAACATAGATCGGATGAGCCTGCCCCGACCGGTAAACAAACACCCTGTCTCCTTCCATTTCGGGGATCAGGGCTTCGGAGGGGATGGCAATGGCATCGGGAGTTTGGGAAAGCTCCAGCGCAATAGAGGCAAACCGACCAGGATTGAGCCGCTCACCCACATTATCATAAAGGGCGCGAACACGAATGGTGCGTGTACGGTCATCTACTACGGGATCAACGGCATAAACTTCGGCCTCCAGGGGGTTAAGAAATCCATCCACCCGGAAAGATACGGGGAATCCTGGATTGATCTCTCCGGCATATCGTTCGGGAACGGAAAACTCCAGTTTTAAGGGATCAATTTTGATCAGCCTGGCCAACCGGGAACTAGGAGAAGCATAACTTCCTTCGCTAAGGTAACGCAGCCCAACAATTCCATCAAAGGGGGCCCGCACTTCGGTTTCAGCAATACGGGCTTTAAGTAATTCAATATCTGCATCCAGGGTTTCCAGNTCAGTTACTGCCTGGTCATAAGCTTCCTGGCTGATGGCATCCCGTTCAAGCAAACTGCGTTGGCGAAATTCCCTTTCAACCAGCAGCCTGCGCTGGGCCTGCAGCTTTTGCAACTGGGCCTGCAAATGCCGGTCATTCATTTTTGCAAGAAGTTCTCCTTCTTTCACATGCTTTCCTTCTTCGAAGAAAATTCCCACCACCTTTCCACTGGTTTCAAAAGCAAGGTCTACTTCTTCATCAGGAAGCAGGCTACCGGTTGCTCTTACCTCCTCTTTTACGGGAACGGGAGAAATAATATAGCCGCTGACACTAAGGGGTTGCCTCTGCCTGGGCTGAAAACCGGGTTCATCTGATGAACTCCCCGAAAACAAAGGACGCACCTTTGGATAAGCAATGATTCCGATCAGTAAAACAAGAAGGGAAAAATTAACCAGGAAACGAATATTTTTATTCATCTAAATAATACTATATGTTTAAATAACCATTATTGTGTTTGACTAATAATAACATGAGGAGTTTAATGGCTGAAATAAGTTTTCTGAATAAAAAACGGAAGTTATTACAATTTGTTTAAAAAAGGCCAAAATATCTTTAACACCATTAAATCTTAAGCAATGTGTTAATATACCTGAACAGACAAACAAAACAGCAAGGCAAAAATAGATTATTATATTCCAGAAAATAAAGAACCTATTGTGTTTTTAATTATTTTTAACACCGCATTTCAGAAAATCTGACCGGCAGTACTTTTTTATTCATCAAAACCTTGAAAACCAATGGCAAAAACCATGAAAAACAAGCTAGTTTTATTTATCGCTTTATTGTTTTCGTTTCAGGGAGCCGTATTCGCAGAAAAAGCCTATGAATACAGGAGCTATCCTGATGATCCGATCAATGCCCGCATTTACACCCTTGACAACGGGCTGAAAGTATACCTTTCGCCATACGAAGAAGAGCCCCGCATTCAAACCTATATTGCCGTGCGGGTGGGAAGCATGCACGACCCGGCCGAAACCACCGGGCTGGCCCATTATTTTGAGCACATGATGTTTAAAGGTACCCAAAACTTCGGCACCCTGGACTGGGAGAAAGAAAAGCCGCTGATAGAAGAAATTGAAAGGCTTTTTGAAATTTACCGTAAAGAAACCGATGAACAGAAGCGCCTGGCCATTTACCGCGAAATTGACAGCATTTCATACATTGCCTCCACCCTGGCCATTCCCAATGAATACGACCGCCTGATGAGTGCCATTGGCTCAACCGGGACCAACGCCGGCACCTCCAACGATTATACCATCTACATTGAAAACATCCCCTCCAACCAGGCAGAGAACTGGGCCATGATACAGGGAGACCGTTTTGCAAACCCGGTACTTCGTTTGTTTCACACCGAACTGGAAACCGTTTATGAGGAAAAGAACATGTCGCTCACCAGCGATGCCCGTCGCGCTTCGGAGGTCCTTTACCGGGGATTATTCCCCAACCATCCTTATGGGTTGCAAACCACCCTTGGAGATGCCGAACACCTGAAAAACCCTTCCATGACCAATATCCGTGAATTTTTTGACCAATATTACGTGCCAAACAATATGGCGGTGGTCATGTCGGGAGATTTCGATCCGGATGAGATGATCCGGATCATTGACAGGCATTTTGGACATCTGGAACCTTCGGAATTGCCCCACCTTGATTTTCCTGCCCACGACCCCATTACCGAACCCGTCGAGAAGGAAGTAACCGGGCTGGAAGCGGAAAATGTGCAACTGGCCTGGCGTTTTGAAGGAGCTGCCTCCGATCAGGTACCTTACATCAACATGATCAGGATGATTTTATTTAACGGACAGGCGGGCCTGATAGACCAGAACCTGAATGCCCGCATGGAAACCCTTGGGTCCAGGGCTTATTCCAGAAGCATGGTGGATTATTCGCTGTTGAATCTTTCGGGCCGCAACAAAAGCGGGCAAACCCTTGACGAAGTGAAGGAACTGCTTTTGGAGCAGGTTGAAATCCTGAAAAAAGGAGATTTCCCCGACTGGCTGATGGAGGCATCCATTAACAACCTGAGGCTGCAGGAGATGCGCCGAAACGAAAACATTCGCGGAAGGGCCATGAACATGGCCATGAGCTTCATGAACCATGTGCCCTATGAGCAAAGCATCAAATACCTGGATCGCCTCTCAGAGATCACCAAAGGAGAAATTGTGGCTTTTGCCAATGAGCACCTGCGGGATAATTATGTGGTTGTGTACAAGCGGCAGGGCACCCCGGACGATATTCCACAAGTGGAAAAACCGCCCATTACCCCCATCCATATCAACCGTGATGAGCAGTCGGAAATGCTGCGAAAAGTAAACGCTTCAGAAGTTGAAGAGATTGAACCGGTATTCGTGGATTATGAAAATGACATTGTACGTACCCGCACCGAAGGAAACCTGGAGGTGTTGTATGTGGAAAATGACCTTAACCCCACCTTTTCCATGACCTATTTCTGGCGTATGGGCAGTTACCATGACAAGCAACTTCCCATTGCGGCCGGCCTGATCAATTTCCTGGGCACCGAAACCATGTCGTCCGAAGACATCAGCAACGCATTTTACCAACTGGCCTGTTCATTCAATGTAAGTGCCGGTAATGAAGAAACCCGCATTACCATCAGCGGGCTGAGTGAGAACTTCCCTGAGGCACTTCAGCTTTTTGAAGACCTGGTATGGAATGGAAGGGTTGACCAAGATGCTTTTGCCCGCTTTATCGACAACACCAAAAAAGCAAGGGAAGACAGCAAAGCCAACCAACGCACCAACTTTTCGGCATTGGTGAATTACGCCAGGTATGGTCCCGACAATCCAACCCGCTTTGTTTTGACCAACGAAGAACTGGATGCGCTGACCCCCGATGTGGTGATGCAGGCTTTACAGCAAATGTGGGCCCGGGAGCATAAAGTGGTATACCATGGGCCCAAAAGCCCTGAAGAGGTGGCCGGACTGCTTAAGCTTTACCACCAAACCCCTGATCAATGGGATCCTGTTCCTTCAGGAATCCGTTTTGACCCAACGGAAACCACAGAAAACAGGGTCTTCTTCGCCCATTATGACGCCAACCAGAGCTACCTGCAAACCATCAGCAAAGGCAAGCTTTATGATAATGAAAGGGTACCCCTGGTGCAAATGTACAACAGCTATTTTGGCGGAGGAATGAATGCCATCGTTTTTCAGGAGATGCGCGAAAAGCGAGGCCTGGCCTATTCGGCATGGTCCAATTACTCCAGTCCTTCCTTCCCGGATGAGCATTACATCAACAACAGTTTTATCGCCACCCAAAATGACAAGGTAGTGGATGCTTTCACAGCATTCAATGAGTTGTATAACCAGATGCCTCTATCGGAAACCTCCTTTATCCTTGCCAAAGACCAGATCATTTCCAACATCCGCACNCAGCGNATCCGCAATGCCGGCATCATTTGGAATTACCTGGCCGCCAAACGNATGGGCCGGGATCAGGACCTCAGAATGGCGTTTTATGAGGAAATTCCGGGAATGACCCTGGAAGATATAAGTGAATTTAATCAACGTTTCATCCAGGGACAGCCAAAAACCTATGTTATCCTTGGCAATGAAAACATGTTAAATTTTGAAGAGGTTGAAAAACATTTCGGACCGGTAATTAAACTGGACCGTGACGAGTTGTTTGTTTTTTAAAAGCAATCCATTTTTTAAAAGCAAAAGCCACTGCCGGTAAAAGGGAGTGGCTTTTGCTTTAAGTCATTCATTAAAGAAATTTTATCCTGTTTTAAAATCCGATTTCGGGTTTTTGTACATTCGTAAGTTGCATTTAATTGGTAAAACCGGTTTAAAGGATGATGAAGTCCCAATCCAACAAGAAGCAAAAAGCCTGGCAGAAAAAAGTTTATCAGGTCATTTTCGAATCGGACACCTTCTATGGTAAGCTGTTTGACGAAATTTTGCTTGCCATGATACTGCTGAGTATTGCGGTGGTCATGCTGGAAAGCATGTCGGAGGTAAGGGCCAGGTATGGCCCTGCATTAAATAATGCCGAACTTTTTTTCACCCTGGCTTTTTCTGTGGAATATTTTTTACGCATTCTCAGTGCTCCCCAACCCAAAAAATATATTTTCAGTTTTCTGGGGGTAGTTGACTTTTTGGCCATCATCCCTACCTATATTGCTTTTGCCGTTCCCGAAGCCCAACCCCTGATCGTGATCCGGGGCATCAGGCTGTTAAGGATTTACCGCATCCTGAAACTGTACCGCTTTGTAAGGGCAGGAAACCTTTTGCTGTTGTCCCTGCGCAACAGCCTGCGCAAAATCCTGATCTTTATGATGTTTATCCTGATCCTGGTGATCATGCTGGGAAGCATTATGTACGTGGTGGAAGATGCCAAAAACGGTTTTTACAGCATTCCCCTGAGCATTTACTGGGCCGTGATAACACTGACTACGGTGGGATACGGAGACATCGTACCGGTGACAGACCTGGGAAAGTTTATTGCTACCTTCATCATGCTGCTTGGTTACAGCATCATTGCCATTCCCACGGGGATTGTTTCGGTAGAGATTTCCCGCACCTGGAGCGACAAGGCCGAAAAGGGGAAAGTGTGCCAGTATTGTGATGAACCAAACCATTCGCCGGAAGCCAATTTCTGCAGGATTTGCGGTTCCAGGATTGAATAACCAAAGTATCTTCCAAATTGAAGGGCTTTCCGTTAAAGCAAATTTTGATAACCCGCAATTTTGCAACCTCAAAATTTGGTTTTCCCGCAAAAAAAATTCTGAAACGTACTGTAACCCCGGTTTTAGATTATTCAGATAATGCGTTAATCGCAGAATTGCAGCGAACTATAAAACAAATAATCAATTTCGTTCCTTCCGGCAAATGTTAAACTTTTCAAAGAATTAAAAGATCATGCGTTGGTTTTTAGGCCTTTCCATAAGGATTTGATATATTTATGCTATTAAAAACCAGAAAAAATAAATTTTTCCGGGAATATTTTATCCCGGTTCAAAAAAGGATTACCAACAGTTTATGGAAAAAAATATTGAAAACCTGCTTACCCTTTTTAGTGAAAGTTTATCAGGTGCCGGCCTTGTTCCCTCAACAAGAAAAGAAGTTTCAGAAGCTTCCATCAATGCATTGGTAAGGAGAATAATCGCTGAAATTGAAAGGAAAAAATCTACTGCCATTGCCGGCTGGCATGACAAACCCTGCCGGAAGCCTGTTTGCAGCTATCTGCCAGTCATATTGGAAAACCTGACCGAACCGAAGCAATTTCCCCGAATGTTGATAGAAATGCAAGACCAGCTGGAATGGAAATACGGATACCCGGAGCATACACTTCCCGGCGAGCTTTCCGAAAAATACGCATATACCGAAATCCTGGGGCCTGAAGGCCTGGTGCATTCAAAAGAGGTTATTGCCGGGGTTATACTGCTGGGTCCCCATTGCGATTATCCGGCTCATAAACACAACAATATTGAAGAGATTTACCTGGCAATTCATGGAAAGGTCTATATCAACCAAGAACCCCTGCCTGCGGGTTATTTGAAATTCATTGATCAATTTGGGGTTCATGAATTAAAGACTTCCGGGGAGCCGGCATTGATTTTGTTTGCCTGGCATGGAGAAGAAGAGGTGATCAGGAATAAGGACCAACATTTCCGTTTTGTTTAATGAACTTCATCCCGGATTTTGAAAAAAGAAAAACATGAAACATCCATAATTAACTTTAAACTCACACCAGGATGATTATTGAAGCTTGAAGGAAGAAGATGGAGGGTAGAGGATAGAAAATAGTGGGTAAAAAAAAAGAAAATCCACCATCCCCTTATGCTTTCTATCCTCTACCCTCCTTTCGGAACCCGGAATGCGTTTGCAAAGCACCTATAATCAACTGGTTGTAAAGTAATATACAGATGAAACCAAAAGAGTTGATTGAAAAATGGGTAGATGTTTTTAACCAGGCCGATGCGGATGGCCTGGCCGCTTTTTATGCTGAAAATGCAGTGAATCATCAAATCCCCAATGAACCGGTAACAGGAAAGGAAGCCATCCGGGAGATGTTCCGCAAAGAATTTTCGCAGACAAAAATGACCTGCATTGTGGAAAACATTTTCGAAGACGGCCACTGGGCCATTCTGGAGTGGATCGACCCGATAGGATTAAGGGGATGCGGATTTTTCCAGGTGATCAACGGGAAAATTGAACACCAGCGCGGATATTGGGATAAACTTTCATTTCTGCAGGCGCACAATTTACCTGTACCTGGGAAATAGAAAAGTTTTGATTATAAGAAGAAAAGGCCTCCCATAACCCAATTCATAATCTGGATATTTGGAGAAGGTTTATTTAAAACAAATAACAAAGGCTAACATATCTTTTAAAACTCTTCGAGTTTAATTGGTTTTGTCTTGTATTGGCTTTCAAAAAACAAAAAACCACCTATCTTTATATCAAAACTCAATGCTTTTGCTCCTGAAAAGCATCATTTGCCCCATTGAAACAAACGCCCATGAAAATAATTTCTCACAAGCTGGAAAAAGACCATGCAGCATTTATCGAAACCCGAAAAACCAGCGGTAGCTTCAAATCCGGGCGGCCGGATACCCTGGTGATCCATTACACCGGCAGCGGCAACCTGGATTCGGCAGTCAACACCTTTCTTGACCCCGGCGTAATGGCCTCTGCCCATGTGCTGGTGGATAAAAACGGCCAATTGACCCAAATGGTCCCATTTAATAAAGTTGCCTGGCATGCCGGTCGCAGCACCCACCTTG
>SL_3KL_010_SEDDRAFT_10004129_pt1 | contig 13138 bp, 12 predicted proteins | sample SodLakKL_010_SED_2_FD_10381 | JGI IMG/M metagenome (IMG submission 10381)
TAAGAGTTTAAGAGTTTAAGAGTTTAATATCAAATACTTAAACTTTTCAACTTTTCAACTTTTCAACTTTTTCGTTCCTTCGTTCCTTCGTTCATTCGTTCCCCTGGGGCAAAGGTACACATCAGGACGTACATGGCCGCTGGTTTTGCCCCCGGGGTTCTTTCCGGCTCTAAATTATACATAAAATATACATAGAAACAAAAAAGCATATGATGCCAACCGGTCAAATCATGACGTAATTTTACGTCAAATTAGATAAATGCCGTATATTTGCCCCTTATAACCCAGAACATTGCCCCATCCAAAAAACCATGATCATGAAAATCACCCCCGAAGCCATTGAAGCATTAAGTCAGGCATTGTCCAATGCCGGTAAGACCGGTGCAGGCATCCGCATCTTTGCCCAGGAAGGTTGCTGCGGCCCCTCCCTTCAAATGTCGCTTGTCGAAGAAATGCCCCCGGACCATCAAAGGGTCAACATAGAGAACGTCGACTTTTTTGTCGAGGATAAGGCCCAACCCTTACTTACCGGCGTTACCATCGACTTTGCAGACGGGGGGTTCAGGCTGCTCGGTCTCGAATATCAGGGAGGGTGTTGCTGACCCAATGTCGCTTGTCGAAGAAATGCCTCTGCCCGTTATCTGAGCAGGGATCATTTCCGGTCTGCTTTCCTGTAAATACGCAAAGGGGGGCATTCTTCCCGGATATCTGGCAAATGCTCTATCGGAAAAGGTTCTTTGGCTCCCAGCAGCAGGATGCCCCCGTCGCGGAGGCGCCCTGAAATGCGGCGAAAGACCTCTGTGGCCAACCCTTGAGCAAAATACATTCCGGCCAGGTTTTTGCAAAACACCACATCAAAAGGGCCTTCGGGCATCTGTTCACGGATGTCCTGAAGGCGAAAATCGACCATGCGTTTCGGTTCATTCAACAGGCAATATGCTCCATCCTGCTTCCTGAAGGACCGCTTAAGCCAATCGTGGGGTACATGCTGTACATTACCCCCGGGATAGCATGCTTTTTGCGCTCTTTCCAGCAAATGAGGGTCGGCATCGGTAGCGATCACTTCGATGTCGAGATCCGGGAACTCCGGGCCAAGCCGGTGCCGCCACAACAGGGCCAGGCTGTAGGGTTCTTCGCCCGAAGCACAGCCAGCCGACCAGCAGCGCAGCGTTCGGCTTTCTTTACCGGCCCTTCGTGCCAGATGGGGGAGCAGGTTGTTTTTCAATTCCTCCCAGGAATCCTGATCACGGAAAAACCGGGAAATGCTGATGTGCAGCAACTGATCCAGGACTTCCCATTCGCCGGGATGGGCCAGTAAATATTCGCGGTATTGGCGGTGGTCGCCAAGGCCGAGCTCTTTCAGGCGGGTGTTGATGCGTTTGCAGACCTGCTTCCTTACCTTGCGGTAGCCTTCGGGGCGCATGTCCATAAGCGGAAGGGCCCAGTTTAAAAATCCCTTGCAGTCTTTTGCATTGCCTTCCGGCATGGTCTCCTGAATAATTGCAGGGGGTTACAGCTCCCTGTCCGGTTCATGTTCTCAGATACTGAAGGTATAACCCACCGCAGTACCATCGGGGTAAATACCCTCCATATATACATTTCCCGTATAATCTTCGAGCAGGCTGACAACATGGGCGGGTTCGCTGACATGTACGTTGTTGATCGCCACAATGACAAATCCTTCTCTCATCCCGGCTGCTTGCATGGGGCCGGGCCCCAGACCGATAACCTGAACTCCGCCTGGCAGATTGAACTCCTCCAACAATTCTTCCGGAGCCATTCTGAGGGTGGCTCCAAGCAGTTCTTCCTCCTGCTGCCTGATCAGTTCCTCGTGTTCGTCCATGCTGAGTAGCCGGGCATTCACCTCGCGGCCCCTGCCGTTGCGGATAATTTCGATCCCGATTCTGTCGCCGGGTTGGCGTCGTCCGATCTCCTGCTGCAATTCGCCCGGCGAATCGACCTCCCTGCCTTCCACCTTCACAATAACGTCGCCCCCCCGGATCCCTGCCTCATCGGCCGCACCACCGTTTACCACGTCTTCTACATAGATGCCCCTGATGATTTCCATCCCGGCTTCTTCGGCCAGTTCTTCGGTAAGTTCACGGATGCTGACGCCCAGTATCCCGCGCCTTACCTCACCATAGGCGATGATGTCGTCGGCAACGCTCCTGACGATGGTTGAGGGAACTGCAAATGCCGTACCGATATGGGTGCGCGTGGGCGAGATGATCAATGTCGGAATGCCGACCACTTCTCCTTTAAGGTTGACCAGTGCTCCTCCGCTGTTCCCCACATTCACGGCGGCATCGGTCTGCAGGAACGACTCAACGGGCATGGTGCCCTCCCGGATGACACCCAGGGTACGTTCCTTGGCACTGATAATGCCGGCAGTAACCGACGAGGTCAAACCGAAGGGATTGCCCACGGCAAGGACCCATTCTCCGATCCGCAAATCGTCGGAGCTCCCGAATTCCAGGTACGCCAGGCCCTCTGCATCGATTTTCAGCACAGCGATGTCGGTATTCGGGTCGCTGCCGCTTACCGTGGCAGAAAAACTTCGTTGATCGTGCAGCGTCACTTCTATTTCGTCGGCCTGACTGATCACATGGTGGTTGGTTACGATATGGCCGTCGGCATCCAGTATGACACCTGAACCAAACCCGATGTCTGGCTCAGGTTCTTCTTCTCTGGGGCCAAAAAAATAATCGAGCGGCGAACGGATCTCCCTGCCTTCCCGTTCCCTGATGGTTTTTACATGCACCACCCCATGCACGGTGCGTTCGGCTGCATAGGTGAAATCGAGGTTGTCGGGATTGAAATCCTCGGGCAGGCTGGCCTCCCAGTTCAAATCAGGGGGGGAGTTTGGAGCATTGCCCCGGGCACCGGTATCCATGCGCGAATAGGTAACTGCTGCAATCAGGCCACCCGCCAGGGCAATGGCGAGGTAACGGAATGTTTGTCTGGTATCCATTTTGTGATTTGTTTTTATTATACAATCGAGTCATTTCACAGAGCAGGTATTTCTTCAGGGCCCTGCCTCAGGGTAGTTCCTGCAGAAAGCCCCACATTAGTTGCAGGTACTTTTTCAGGTCGGAGACACTGTATTTGCCCCCTGCTTCGTTGGTTATGCCGATGGCCGACACTTTGGCCCTTACATTGGCCCGGTAACTTTTGTAATAGGTAAACAGGGCCTTTGAATCGGCATCCTCAGAGGTCCCGAATGCCTCCAGGTAGCTGCGGTAAAAATAGCCGGCGGTGTCTTTTCCCGAATAGAAATCGAGGTCAACGCAAAGAAATGCGATCTCGTTCAGCACATCGATATGCCGGAGTTTTTCGCTGAATTCGATGCAGTCGAAAATGACCGGGTCGTCGTATAAAAAGACATTGCTTGCGTTGAAATCGCCATGTCCGTCTCGTTGAAAACCGCTGATGACCCGTTCGTTCAGGTAATCCCTATGGGCGTTCAGGTATTCTGCCGATAACTCCACGCTGCGATGGAGCCTGTCTCCCCAATCCTTACCGGCCATGTGTACGATGTTTTCGCGCTGCAACAGAATGTCGGCGTATTCTTCCTGGAAACCGGCCGTATTAAATGCTGCCTTGATCACCTGGGTGTCCTGGTGAAAGCGGGCTATTTTCTGCGCCAGCGTTTTCAACTGGGCTTTGCTGACCCCGTTCTTTTGTAGCAGCCTGTCCATTTCCTTTTCCCGGTCCATGCGTTTCATCTGTACGGCATAATCCAGCACCCTTTCGTCTTGCTTTTCCTGCTTGCCAAATACCCTTTTGTCAGTCAGGGGGAGCACCCCCAGGTACATATCCGGGGCCAGTCGTCTGTTAAGCTTTACTTCCTCCCGGCAATAGTGATTGCGCTTTTCGGGTGACGAAAAATCAAGGAAGCTGTACTTAACGGGCCGCTTGATCTTAAAGGCATATTCGCCCGAAAGCGCAATCCACGAGATATGTGTTTCCAGCAGCCTGGCATCCCTGCATGAGCCGGGAAAACGGCACTGATCGATCATCTCCTGAAGCTGTTCCTTATCCATCCGTATGGCGTATGGTGTGGTCGATCATTTCCTGCACCCCCTGTTTGTCCGACCAAAGTATTAAATGGGGTTCGTCCATGGGCTCAAAGGCCCTCCTGATCTTCTGATAGGCTGCATATCCGGCCTCACTGTGATCGCGCGGAGCCCTGAGGCGTTCTTTCACCGTTTTTTCTTCCGCCCTGATCTCAATGAAAAAAACAGTCTGCCCCAGACTTTCTGCTTTCTGTCCAAAGCGCATTCTCCGGCTTTTAAGGTGAAAAGTGCCGTCGATGACCACGTCGGAATTACCCGGGACATATTTTTCCATTTCATTCAACAATTGTGCATACACCCTTTCTTTTTCATGCTCCTGGTATAGCCCCTTTTTGTTCATCCTTTCGCGGATGATGTCGGTATTCAGGTATGCTGCGCCCAGTTGCTCAGCCAGGCGTTTTGAAAAAAACGTTTTTCCCGTGCCGGGAAGCCCAAATACAATGAATATCATTGAAGACTGTTTATGCTCCGCATCCGGACCGGAAGTTTTGCAAGGGCAAGCTGCCCCGGATGCACCTTAAGCTCTGTCCAAATCTCATTCCGTAACCCATGGTCAGGGCAGGAGGGAGGTTGGTCAATTTTGTAAAGAACAGAAAATCATACGGATAAGTGTATTCCGGGAGAATGCCCAGGCTAGCTGTCGTGCCGGCCAATGCTCCCCTCTGTGTAAGTCATTTCCCAGTTGGGAAAAATAATCACATGGAATATAAGAGGGTGGAAGGTAGGATGTGGAAAGCAGCGTTTAAAAACAAACTAACAGTCACTCATGCGGATTTCACTGTGCCCGGCTTCCTTTGCCGGGATTGCTGACAAGGCCACAAAGAACTCCCAACGGTGAATGCGATGACATGTTAAAGGGTTTCTCAGTTTTCCAAGGCAGACTCCGGCCTGAGTTCAGAGGTAAAGTGAAACAGTATCCCGGGAAAGGCCTGCCTGGTTACGTTCAGCATCCATTCGCTTTCAGCCAGAAATACCGGACGATTCTCCTTGTCCCAGGCAATATGCTGCCCCCTTCCCGTCAAAAACTTCTCCAGGGTATTTTTGTCGCTGGCTGTAACCCAGCAGGCCTTGTAATAGTTCAGGGGAATAAGGGAGCAGGAAGCGGCGTATTCGTGCAGCAACCTGAAGCGGATTACGTCGAACTGCAGTTCGCCCACCGTCCCGATGATCTTGTTATTTCCAGGCTGTTCGATGAACAGCTGGGCAACCCCTTCGTCGGTCAACTGCCGGAGGCCTTTTTCCAGTTGCTTGGATTTCATCGGGTTATCGTTTATCACCTGCTTAAATAGTTCAGGTGAAAACGAGGGGATGCCTTCAAAGCTAAGCTGCTCGCCTTCGGTCAGGCTGTCCCCGATCTTGAACTGACCCGTGTCGTACAATCCGACCACATCGCCCGGATAAGCCTCCTCGACGAGGCTTTGTTCGCCAGCCATAAAACTGGTTGGTCCCGAAAAACGGATCTGTTTGCCGAGCCGTGTATGGGTGTAGAATTTATTTCTCACAAAACGCCCTGAAACCACTCTGCAAAAGGCGATCCGGTTGCGGTGGTTGGGATCGATGTTGGCGTGGATCTTGAAGACAAAGCCACTGAATGACTCTTCGCCGGGCTGAACTGTTCTTTGCCGGGTTTGGCGGGCGGCTGGGGGAGGTGCAATGCGCACGAAGGTGTCGAGCAATTCCCTGATCCCAAAATTATTGATGGCGCTGCCAAAGAAAACCGGAGCCAGATAGCCTTCCCTGTAAAGGCTTTCGTCAAAGGCTTCGTATACCCCTTCGATCAGATCCGCCTCTTCCCTGAGTTTGCGGGCGGCCTCTTCGCCGATGATGCCGGGCAAGGCAACATCGTTCAGGCCTTCGACCCATTGCATCTTTTCGGAGATCGCGGTTTTTTCGGGTGCGAAAATGCGCATCCCGGCCTGGGTCAGATCGTATACCCCCTTGAATTCCCGCCCCATGCCAACAGGCCAGGTCATGGGCCTGGTGTGTATATGCAGTTCCTTTTCTATTTCTTCGAGCAGAATGAAGGGATCCAGCCCGTCCCTGTCGAGTTTGTTGATAAAGACCAAAACGGGTGTATGCCGCATCCGGCAAACTTCCATCAGCCGCCGGGTCTGCTCTTCCACTCCCTTGGCCGAATCGATCACCAGGATCACGCTGTCGACGGCCGTCAGGGTGCGGTAGGTGTCTTCGGCAAAGTCTTTATGACCGGGAGTGTCCAGAATGTTGATCTGATATCCGCGGTAATTGAAACCCATCACCGAGGTGGCCACCGATATGCCTCTTTGTTTTTCAATTTCCATGAAATCGGAGGTGGCCGTTTTGGTGATCTTGTTGCTTTTTACTGCTCCGGCAGTATGAATGGCTCCTCCATAGAGCAGGAGTTTTTCTGTCAGGGTGGTCTTGCCGGCATCGGGATGGCTGATGATGCCGAATGTCTTTCTTCTGCTGATCTCTTGGTATGTGTTCAAAATCCTCCTCGTAATGGGGTGCAAAGGTAAGGAAAATTTTCCGGACTGAACTTATGCTTCGCCGAATTCACCGATCGGCCGGTGCTTGTCCGACCATAAAAAAACGGTATTTTTGCAACTAAAGAAATGAACCGGACAACCTACATCATCTTCGTTTTGGCCCTGATGCTGGGCTCATGCCGTTTTGCCTCCGAAAAAGCGGCTGAAGAGGGACGTTCCCTGTATGTGATCCATGCCGGCAGTCTGACCCAGCCTGTACAGGATATGGCCAGGGCCTTTGAACAGGAACATCCCGGGATCGGGATATTTACCGAGGCCTGGGGAAGCAAGGCCGGCGCCAGGCGGGTGATCGAGTTTGAAACTCCGGCCGATGTGTTTTTATCGGCCGATTACATGGTCATTGAGAACATGCTCATCCCCGAACATGCTTCCTGGTACCTGCCGTTCGCCACCAACGAAATGGCCATTGTATATACTTCCGATTCAAGATATTCTGACCGGATACATACCGGCAACTGGCCGGATATCCTGCTCAGGGATGACATCGGCTATGCCCGCAGCAATCCCGATCACGATCCCTGCGGGGTACGCAGCGTATTTACCATTCAGCTGGCAGAAAAAAAATACGGGCTGTCCGGTTTTTCCGATCGATTGCTATCGAAAGACGTCCACAACATCAGGCCCAAGGAAACCGATCTGATCGCCTTGCTCGAAGTGGGGCAGGTGGATTATATCTTCCTGTACCGAAGCGTGGCCATGCAGCACGGGCTCAAATACCTCCGCCTGCCCGACAGCCTCTCGCTCGGAAATCCCGCATTAAATAACTGGTACCGACTGGCCAGCCTCGAAACCCTGGGTGCCCGGCCCGGGGAGACCATTACCGAGTACGGGGAGGCTATGGTATATGGGCTGACCATCCCTCACCGCACACGCAATAGTCAGCTGGCCGAAAAATTCGCGGCCTTTGTCATGGATCCGGATAGGGGAGGGCGAATCATGCAGCAGGCCGGGCAGGGCAGGGTCAGGGATTTTGACAACCCTTATGCCGCAGGGGTTCCCGAAAGCCTGCGCAAATATCCAGAACGCTGACTTCGGGGTCCGGCATGATTTAAGTCCTTTTTTGGTATGAAATAGATCGAAACGGAATACAAAACAGGAGAAATCATTCGAAAACAAGTGGTTGCAGCTTTTAGATCACTTATTGACGGCTGCGGAAACGAATACCGCTTTTTTTTGGCCGATTATTTAATTAATTGCTGCAATTTTGTTACATTTGGATCATCTGTTTTTATGGATATGTTGTTGGGTTTTAACCGCCGGGCTGATCGGTTAAAGCCTGCCTAACCTGATAAATATACGAGGGCTTGACTATTTCTGCTTCATTACCGCAACACCTTCTGCAGAACAAATACACCAGGCCGGATTTTGGCCAGCAGCTTTCCATGGGCTTGCTGGTGTTCGATGCCGAATTCCGTCTGTGGAACTGGAACGGCCCGGCTACCGATCTTTTTGGTTTATCCCGGAAATCTTCTCCCGGACGCTGCCTGACGGATCTCATGGTTCCTTTAGACGAAGCCCGCGCACTCATATGCTGGAAAGAGCAACTAACAGACCAGGCTAGGGCCCTTACCCTGATGTTCAGCAACAGGCACCAGCAGGGTGCCCCCCTTCTCTGCAACTGGGTTACCTTCAGGCTGGGTCCGGGCACCGATGGGGAACCCCTGTTTTTGTCGCTGGTGGAAAGAAGCAGCCTGCCCGGAGCACACACCCTGTACGCGGGTCAGCACGAACGCCGCCATGAGTTGAATGCACTGAGTTTTCATGCAATTTATGATAGCGAAACCGAGGTATTCACCTACGTAAGCCCGGCTGCCCTGCAGTGGTGGTCGGCTCTTCACGGGGTGGATGCCGGGATGCCCTCCGCCATACTGAGGCTGATCCCCGAAAGGGAGCGCAAGTCATTCGTACGCGGGTTCCTTGCCCAAACCAGGAAAAGGTCAGGTTTCGGTATCAGTTGCGAACTTTACCCCGAAAACACTGACAGTTATCTCCTGCAGATGAAGGGGCAGCCACTTGACCTTCCACGGAGTGCCCTGTACGTTTTTGAGGTGCAGATAAAAAGCAATGACCGGCCAGCCCCCCCCGGGCTGACCAGGGAACTTGATCTGTTCAATGCCCATCTGCACACCCGGCAAAACCGGCTGGAAGTGCTGGGTGAGCTCAGTTCGGGCATCATGCACGATTTTCGTCAGCCCCTGGGCGTGATCAAGGCCAGCATTGAGAACATCCAGCTGGTGCTGGGATCGGATAAGGTTACCACCGCATACCTGAGTGAAAAATGCATCACCGTCAACAACAGCCTTGACAAACTGCATGCGCTGATGGACGAAGTAAGGGTGCTTGCATCCGGAAGTGACAGTCAGGGGCTGGTCAATATCCGTCTCTCCGATGTCCTGCAGCAGGTGATTCATTATTATGGCATGTATTTCATCAGAAACCGCATCCGCCTTGTTTCTGATATCAGCAAGGAAGGGACCCTGATGGTCGGCAAAAGGGAATGGCTGGTGGCCATCATTGCAAACCTGATGATCCTTGCCAGGGAGTCGGTAAACGGCAGGGCCCTGGATCCGGGCCAGGAAGATTACCAAAAAGAGATCAGGGTGAGTAGCCGTGAAAATGGCAACAGGGTTGTTTTCGAAATTTCGGACAATGGACAGGGAAAGCCTCCCGGAAAACTTTCAGAGTACCTCGATGCGCTCAACAGAAATCATGGCCGGGAAAGGAAGTCCATAAGTAAAAAAAGCTATCTGGACAAAATGAAAGGACGACTGGAGACCGAAACCCGGAACTTCGGCCACAACCAGGTCCGGATCAGTTTTCCCCTGGCGGGAAATCAACACAATGGGTGAGTCAATGGAACAACTGAAGATCTTATTGCTTGAAGACGACGATGCCTTGCGCGGAGAATTGAGCGAATTCTTCGACGGGCTCAGCTGCCTGTGTTATTCGGCCGCAACCCCGACAAAAGCCTTCGAGCTGCTCGATACGGCTGAAATCGACATTGCCATTGTCGATATTTTCCTTCCGGAGATGAACGGCCTGGAAGTGTTGAAGATCATCAAGGACAAATATCCTGCGATAGAAAGCATTGCCATAACCGGACACGGCGACATGCCTACTGTTATCGAAGCCTTTCGTGCAGGTGCTACTGACTTTTTTAATAAACCGCTTAGTCTCTTCGACATCAAAGACTCATTGCAGCGCACCAGGAAACACACCGAGCTCCAAAACAAGCAGAAATACATCGACCTGAAGTACAACCTGGTGTCGAAAAAGCTCAAGAGTCAGTTTGGTCTCGAGATCGCAGGCAGCAGTGCGATCATGAAAAACATCATCAACCTGGTGTCCAAGGTGTCGGAAACCGATTCCACTACCGTATTGATCACTGGCGAAAGCGGAACGGGCAAGGAGCTGATCGCAAGGAGCATCCATGCCATGAGCAACCGGAGCGAAAAGTACTTCCAGAGTGTCAATTGTTCGGCCATTCCTGAAACATTGTACGAAAGCGAGTTCTTCGGACATGAAAAAGGTGCCTTTACCGGGGCAGATTCCAACACCACCGGTTGGTTTGAGTTGTCTAACCATGGTACACTTTTCCTCGACGAAGTCGGGGAACTCCCCCTGAATGTGCAGGCAAAATTCCTGAGGGTGCTCGACGAGAAGATCATCAACAAGGTAGGGGCCAAAAAGGGGATCCGCATTGATCTGCGGATCATAGCAGCCACCAATCAGCCCCTGGAAGACATGGTCGAAAAAAAGAGCTTCCGCGTTGATCTCTACCACCGCTTGAATTCCTTTGTTATCCACCTTCCTCCTTTGCGGGAACGAAAGCAGGACATCCCCGATCTGATCAATTATTACGTGGATTATTTTTCCGGGCAGATGGGCAAAAAAATCGCCGAGGTGGAAGACAAGGTTTATACGGCCTTTTCGGATTATTACTTCCCTGGCAATGTAAGGGAGTTGAAGAACATGATCGAACAGGCCATCATCCTTTGCGAAAATCACATCCTGGAATTCCGCCATATAAAAAACACGCAGAAAAGACCGGTCCCCCTGCCCGATGCCCTGGACGACCACCAAAGCCTGGATCTTGATACCATCGAAAAGAGAGTGATCACCAGGGCCCTTCAGAAATGCCACTTCAATAAGTCTAAAACTGCCCGGCTGCTGAATATTTCCCGGCAGGCATTGGACCGGAAAATTCAAAAATACGGCATCACCGAAGAGACCAGCCATCGTTAACGACCTTCGTGTCCGTTTTTATTTTATCTTCAGGAAACTCCTTTTTTTCTCAACTCACAGACCCTGCATTGACATCGGATATGCCCAAAAGCCGTCATATGCCCGTTTTTGGTCTATCCTGACTGAAAACTCTAACTGTCTGCTTTATAGCATTTTCCTGCTTTCAGCCCTTGGCAACTGCCCATATACGGTCAGTCCTGAACTCCCCCCTTCTTGCTGAACAGTTCCTTATGTCCTGATATACAGCACCATATGAGATTGGCACAAAATTGGTAGGAGTTGAATGTGGGTCGGTTCCAATACGTTCCGTTAACTGAGGAGAGCAAGGTATGGTGGCTACGAAAAAAATGTTGATTCTTGACGACGATCCCGTATTTAGTTTTTTATTGGGAAAAATGTCAAAGGGTACAGCCTATGCCCCCACCACAGCCGAAACGCCCTCAGAGGCATTCCGCATCCTCGATGAAGAAACCATTGACCTCGCCATGGTGGACATCATCCTCCCCGAAATGAGTGGCATACAGTTTATTAAGACCATTAAGGACCGTTACCCGGAAATGGGTATATTGGCCATGTCGGCCAAAGGCGATATGGATACGGTAATCGATGCATTGAGGGCAGGGGCCTCCGACTTCCTCACCAAGCCAATTGGCCCCCAAGACCTGCAAAATTCGATCAGGCGGTCGCACCGGGTCAGAGAACAAAACATCCGGAAAAGAGAGAGAGACCTATCCGGAATGGGCAGGGATTCCATTCAGTTGCCTTACGAACTTGTCTCTCCCCGGCTTAAAAAACAACACGGCCTGGAAATCGTTGGTTCCAGCAAGCCAATGAAGGAAGTGTTCAACCTGGCATCGAAGGTATCCCGCAGCGAAACGACATCGGTGCTGATCACCGGAGAGAGTGGAACCGGCAAGGAATTGATCGCCAGAAGCATTCATGCCATGAGCTTCGGCAATGCCCAGCTATTCCATCATGTAACCTGCACGGCCATACCGGAGAATTTCTTTGACAGCGGTTTGTTTAATCAGCACATCGACTTCCTGGCCAGGGAAAATCATAAAACAACGGACAAAACACCCTTGGGTCAAAAAGGAAGCCTCTACCTGGACAAGGTCAGTGAACTTCCGCTGAATGTCCAGGCCAGGCTTCTCTCACTTTTAGAATACAAAGGAATCAGCAATGAAGGCGGTGTGGAGAGAATTGGCCAGGGGCTTCGTTTCATGGCTTCCAGCATACAGCCACTGTCCGATCTGGTCTACCACAAACAGTTCCGGGCCGAATTGTACCACCGCCTCAGTGCCTTTGTCATCGACATCCCTCCTTTGCGCGAACGAAAGCAGGACATCCCCGACCTGATCAATTACTATGTGAAGGCTTTTTCCACCAGGTTCAAAAAAAGCATCATGGAAGTGGACAACAGGGTGATTGAACTGCTCACCGACTATCCTTTCCAGGGCAATGTGGTGGAACTGAAAAACATGATTGAACAGGCGGTAATTCTCTGCGACCTGGAAGTATTGGAACCCCGCCATATCAATCTGTCCGACAGGAAATCAGACATTCTCACGGCCGAAAAACAGAAAAAACAGAACTACGACCTCAATCAGGTTGAGAGAGACACCATTACCAGGGCCCTGCTGAGCTGCCGTTTCAACAAATCAAAAACGGCCCGGATGCTTAACATATCACGCCAGGCACTTGACCGCAAGATACAGAAATACCGCATAGGAAGCGATACCAGCCTGCTCAGCTGAAAAGGGATCAAATCAGGGGCAATTTGCCAAAAAATTGTACTTTTGAGCGAGTAAACGGGCTTTGTCCCAATACCCCCCTGATGGAAGAAAAGGAATCCAAACACGATAGCCCCCCCGGGCAGGAGGGGACCATACTGGTGGCCGAAGACGTCATTGAGAATTTTTTGCTCCTCAAGGCCATGTTGACCCATTATGGCCTCAGGGTACTGCATGCATCCAATGGAAAGGAGGCGGTCAGGTTTTGCGAGGAACATCCTGAAATCGACCTCATCCTAATGGATTTGCAAATGCCTGAGCTAAACGGGCTGGAAGCCTCCCGTATCATAAAATCCAGCCATCCCGATCTGCCAATTATTGCCGTATCGGGCTATTCGGTGGGTGGGGAGCGCGATCTGGCCCTGGAATACGGTTGCTCCGATTTGATCGCCAAGCCATTTTCCATCAGGGAGCTGATCTCCAGGGTAGGCCGTTACGTACCACTCAGAACCCCCCCACCCCTTTAAACACCGGATTCCCCTATGGCCCGGCCGGA
>SL_3KL_010_SEDDRAFT_10004130_pt1 | contig 13136 bp, 11 predicted proteins | sample SodLakKL_010_SED_2_FD_10381 | JGI IMG/M metagenome (IMG submission 10381)
GAACAGGGGGCCTTTTAAGTCCCCTGTTTCATTGATATAAGGTTGTGCAGTGGTTTTTACAATAGAATTTACAGGATTTTCAGACAATAATTTATGATCGATAAGGCCAGCATAGTATTAATAATTGAAGAACACCTGAAGGATACAGATCTCTTTTTGGTGGAAGTTAAAATATCGGCCCGTAACAAGATCATGGTTTTTCTGGATGGCGACAATGGTGTGCCTATCAGTTCGTGTATAGATGTGAGCCGGCATATTGAGTCACAGCTTGATCGCGATGTGCAAGATTTTGAACTTGAAGTTTCTTCAGTTGGAGTAGATACTCCGCTGACTTTGCCCCGGCAATTTGTAAAAAATGTGGGAAGAGATATCGTTTACACCGATGCTGAAGATAAAAAAGTAAAAGCTAAATTGCTAGAAGCCAGTGATGTGGGATTTACCGTTGAAAAGGAAATTCCCAAAAAGAAGAAAAAGATAAAGATAAAGGAAGATGCAGAAGATCCTGTTCAAAAACTTTCATACAAAGATGTTAAGGATGTAAAAGTTCAGGTGTCTTTCAAAAGTTCTGAGAAATAATAAAACAGAAAAAGATAGAATAACATAACGTAATTAAAATCAACAGAAAAGATGGAAAATATTAATTTGGTTGAGTCGTTCTCCGAATTCAAGGAGTTTAAAAACATTGACCGCTCTACCATGATGCTGATCCTGGAGGACGTGTTTCGCAACATGTTACAGAAAAAGTACGGATCGGCCGATAATTTTGATATCATTGTAAACATCGACAAGGGCGACCTTGAAGTATGGCGCAACCGTGTTATTGTTGAAGATGGTGCTGTTGAAGATCCCAATGAGGAAATTGAATATTCAGATGCTATCCGAATAGAACCTGACTTTGAGATAGGAGAAGAAGTTTCCGAACCAGTGCGTATGTCTGATTTTGGCCGGCGCGAAATTCTTGCCATACGCCAGAATCTGGCATCCAAAATTCTTGAACTGGAGAAAGACAGTATTTATCAGAAATACCAGGAGCGCGTGGGCGAACTTATTACTGCTGAAGTATACCAGGTATGGAAAAAAGAACTCCTTGCTCTGGATGATGAAGGTATTGAATTGATTCTGCCCAAAACAGAACAGATTCCCTCCGACTTTTTCCGTAAGGGCGATACCGTAAGAGCTGTTGTAGCACGCGTGGAAATCAAGAATAACAATCCGCTGATTATTCTTTCACGTACATCCAATGTGTTTCTGGAAAGATTATTTGAGCAGGAAGTCCCGGAGGTACACGACGGACTTATTACCATCAAAAAGATCGTAAGAGCACCGGGCGAAAGAGCTAAAGTTGCTGTTGAATCCTATGACGACCGTATTGATCCTGTTGGGGCATGTGTGGGCATGAAGGGTTCGCGTATTCATGGAATTGTTCGTGAATTGCGCAACGAAAATATTGACGTAATCAACTTTACATCCAACCCTAGCCTGTATATCTCAAGAGCATTAAGCCCTGCAAAAATCTCCAGTACCAATATTGATGATGAAACCAAAAGGGCTGAAGTATATCTGAAACCCGACCAGGTTTCGCTGGCCATTGGCAAAGGAGGTTTTAATATCAAGCTGGCAGGTACACTTACCGGTTATGAAATTGATGTTTACCGCGATACCGACCAGGACACCGAAGACGTGGACATCCAGGAATTTGCCGATGAAATAGAGCAGTGGATTATTGACGAATTCAAAGCTGTAGGTCTTGATACTGCCAAAAGTATTCTCAATTTAACCCTTGAGGATTTGGTGAAAAGAGTAGATCTGGAAGAGGAGACCATAAAGGAAGTATTAAGCATATTAAAAGCAGAATTTGAATAAATTATATAACTTTGCAAACATTTTTCAAAGGCTTCAAAAATTTTTTGTAAACGAAGAATCAAGTATGACTGAGGGCACCAAAGTATTAAGATTAAGTAAGCTTGCCAAGGAATTTAATATTGGTATTTCTACCATTGTTGAATTTCTTGGCAAGAAAGGGATTTCTGTGGATCCAAATCCGAATACCAAAATATCGCCTGAAGCCTATGATATACTTGCCAAAGAGTTTCAAAAGGAAAAAAGCCTGAAAGATGAGGTTCGCAAATCCAGTTTAAGTTTTAGTAAGCGTGAAAGCGTTACATTGGCAGAAGATGACAAAAAGGAAGCTGCCAAAGCAGAAGCTAAAACCAAAGAAGATGATGATGCGGATGATAAAGAACTTTTCATTAAGGATATCAAATCCTTTATGGGAGAAAAAGATACCGGAGAAACAGGGGAAAAAGAAAAAGTTAAACTTTCAGGGCCAAAGATTCTTGGTAAACTGGACTCAGATAAACTGACCGGGAAACCTGCAGAGAAAAAAGAGCCGAAAAAAGCAGAAAAGCCTTCAGAAAAAGAAGCTACTGAGGAAAAAGAAAAACCTGTAGCAGAGAAAAAGGAGGTAATCGAAGAAAAACAAGCCGAAACCACCAAAGAAAAAGAAGTTGAACCTAAAAAGGCAGGGCCAAAGGTTTTGGGCAAGATTGACCTGGATGAAGCCAAGAAGAAACCTAAAAAAGAAGACCCCGAGAAGCCGGTAATTGAGAAAAAAGCTGATGAGAAGCCAATAGAAGAAAAACCTGTTGAGGAAATACCTGAAAAGGAGAAACCTGCTGCTAAAATTGAAAAAGCTTCTGAAACAGATAAACCTGCCGAAGAACTAAATGATGACGAAAAGCGTCATAGGACCGAGTATAAAAAGCTGGAAGGTGTTACTATATTAGGAAAAATTGATTTACCTGCAGCAAAGGAAAAAGGCAAAAAACAACCTGTTGCATCTTCATCCGATCCTGAAAAACCCAAGAAGAGAAAGCGTAAAAGAATACGCAAGGAGAAAAGCCAGGAAGGACAAGCTACTCAGGATGCACGCAAAAAGACTGGTGAAGAGCAGAAGCAGACAGAAAAACGCCCCGCAAAAGCACCTGCTGCCGGTAAGGGCAAGAAAATACCCAGAAAAGACTTTATCAAGCCCGAAGTAAGCGAAGAGGAAATCTCTCGCCAGATCAGAGAAACTCTGGCAAGTCTCAGTGGAACCGGAAAATCTAAAGCTGCCAAGCACCGTCGTCTGAAAAGAGATCTGCAGCAAAAGCAGCGTATAAAAGAAATGGAAACAGCGGAAACCGATCAGAAGACTCTGGAAGTTACCGAATTCGTTTCGGCAAACGAGCTGGCAAGTCTTATGAATGTGCCAGTGACTGAAGTTATTTCAACCTGTATGAGTTTGGGTCTCTTTGTTTCCATTAATCAGCGGCTCGATGCCGAAACCATTACCATTGTGGCAGATGAGTTTGGGTTTGAAGTTCATTTCATAAGTGTTGATGAGCAGGAAACCATTGATTTGGAAGTAGATGATCCAGTTGACCTTAAAGAAAAGGCCCCTATTGTTACGGTAATGGGTCATGTTGACCACGGTAAAACATCTCTTCTCGACCAGATAAGACATGCTAACGTTATTGCTGGCGAAGCCGGTGGTATAACACAGCACATCGGGGCTTATTCAGTAAAGATGGATGACGACAAAATGATCACCTTCCTTGATACTCCTGGTCACGAAGCGTTTACTGCCATGCGGGCACGTGGTGCCAAGGTTACGGATGTTGCCATTATTGTTGTTGCAGCTGATGACAATGTAATGCCTCAAACTGTTGAGGCGATCAATCACGCCCAGGCCGCCAATGTACCTATTGTAATTGCCATCAACAAAATAGACAAAGCTAACGCCAATGTGGAAAGGGTGAAGGAAGAACTTGCCAAGATCAATATTTTAGTAGAAGACTGGGGTGGTAAATACCAGAGCCAGGAAATTTCAGCAAAAAATGGCGTTAATATTGAAAAGCTTCTGGAAAAAGTACTTCTTGAAAGCGAACTTCTCGATCTGAAAGCCAACCCCGACAGATTAGCATCGGGCACCGTTATTGAATCTTCACTCGACAAAGGCCGTGGTTACCTGGCAACCATACTGGTTCAAAATGGCACACTTCGTTTGGGTGATATTGTTGTGGCCGGGAACATGCATGGTCGTGTAAAAGCCATGTTCAATGAAAGAAATATCCGCATTACTGAGGCCGGACCTGCAACCCCGGTTCTTATGCTGGGTCTTGACGGTGCGCCACAGGCAGGAGATAATTTTAATGTTGTCAGAGATGAAAGCGAAGCCAAATCCATAACTTCTAAACGTCAGCAGCTTCTGAGAGAGCAGGGCCTCAGAACCCAGAAACATATTACTCTTGATGAAATAGGCCGCCGTATTGCCATAGGCGATTTCAAAGAACTCAATGTTATAATAAAAGGTGATGTGGATGGTTCTGTGGAAGCGCTTGCCGATTCACTCCTTAAGCTATCAACGGAAGAAGTACAGGTTAATATCATCCATAAAGCGGTAGGTTCCATTACTGAGGGCGACGTTCTGCTTGCATCCGCATCCAACGCTATTATTGTTGGTTTCCAGGTGCGGCCATCACTGGCTGCAAGGAAGCTTGCAGAAACGGAAGAAATCGATATCAGGATTTATTCAATCATCTATAATGCCATCAATGAAATTAAATCGGCCATTGAGGGTATGCTTTCTCCTGAAATAGAAGAAAAAATTACTGCCAACATTGAAGTAAGGGAAGTATTTAAAATTACCAAAGTAGGTACCGTAGCAGGTTGTATGGTCCTTGACGGGAAAATTCACCGGAATTCAAAAATCCGCGTAATTCGAAACGGTATTGTGGTGTATACTGGTTATCTTGGGTCGCTTAAAAGATTCAAGGACGATGTTAAGGAAGTATCATCAGGTTATGAATGTGGTTTGAATGTTGATAAGTTCAACGACATCAAAGTTGGCGATATCATTGAAGCATTCGAAACCGTGGAAATTGCACGTAAACTTGACTAATCATTTTGATTATGATCCAGCTTAAATTAAAGATTGACAATGTCCGTGGCTTTGTTAGTGATGATGAAATAAAGCTCTTTGAGTCGGAATCAAACTTGCAAAGACGAAAAATATATGATAAAACCGGTGCAGGAAATGATTTTCTTGGGTGGGTTGATCTACCCGGGCAAGTCGACGATAGTCTTATTCAGGGTATTGAAAAAGATGCAGCCCGCATAAAATCTAATTCACAGGTAGTTGTTGTGGTAGGTATTGGAGGATCTTATCTGGGTGCAAGGGCTATTATTGATGCACTGAGCGGTAACTTTTACCTAATGCAACCCACATTCGGAGATCAGCCGCTGGTGGTTTATGCCGGTCAGAATATCGGCGAAGATTACACTACCGAATTGCTTGATTTTCTTAATGACAAGGATTATTCCATTATAGTAATTTCCAAATCTGGCACAACAACCGAGCCTGCTATTGCATTTCGCCTTTTAAGAAAGCATCTGGAAGAAAAATACGGGGAAGAAAAAGCTTCAGGAAGAATTTATGCCATTACTGATGCTTCAAAAGGCGCTTTAAAAACGCTTGCAGATATTAAATCCTATAAGACTTATATTATCCCCGACGATGTGGGTGGCCGTTACTCGGTGCTTACCCCGGTGGGTTTGTTGCCGATAGCAGTTGCAGGCTTTAACATCCGCGAGTTTGTAAATGGAGCTCGCAATATGCAGGAATTTCTTAAAAGAGAAGAAGACCTTTTCAAAAATCCTGCACTTCTGTATGCCATAGTACGGAATATTCTTTATCGCAAAGGAAAGACCACCGAAATCATGGCCAACTACACTCCCAATATGATGTATTTTACCGAATGGTGGAAGCAACTTTTTGGCGAAAGCGAAGGTAAGGATCAAAAAGGCATTTTCCCTGCTGGTGTTAACTTTACCACTGACTTGCATTCCATGGGGCAGTATATTCAGGATGGGTTACGTAATCTTTTTGAAACTGTTGTCAGGGTAGAGAAAACCAAAAGAACTCTGGAGATACCTCATGATAAGGACAACCTTGATGGCCTCAATTTTCTTGCAGGGAAACGTCTCAGCTACGTAAATAAAATGGCCGAAACCGGTACTATTCTGGCCCACGTCGATGGAGAAGTTCCCAACCTGGAAATTATCCTTCCCGAAATCAATGAGAATTTTTTGGGTGAACTGGTATACTTCTTTGAGATGGGATGTGCACTGAGTGGTTATATCCTCGATGTGAATCCTTTTGATCAACCCGGGGTTGAAGCCTATAAAAAAAACATGTTTGCTCTACTGGAAAAGCCTGGTTTTGAAGAAGATACTAAAGAAATAAAGAAGCGGATCAAAGATTGAGAAATACATTCTCTATCATATCCTGCATGCATTGTCACCGTTTGAGGCAATGCATTTTTTTTAATCTGTACCGGGTATTTTTCAGCTTTTAATAATCATCTGCACCATCACGGAAAAAAATTAATGATGTTTCCAAATCTGGCTTTAAAAAGTTTTGACCAGGCAGTCAAGTCACTACATCCCATACCCCACACCCCATACCTAACACTTCACGCATAATTATGCAGGTTAAAACCAATGCTTTTTACCTGTAAAAAACAGGTAAAAACCTTATGTTCCGAACCTATTCAACTGCTTATTTTTGTTTCAACACATATAACATATTAAAACAATAAACGACACGGGAGAAATCATGATGCTATCAAACAAAGAACTTGAATATCTCAAAGAGCTGGAAAACAACAAGGAAGTTGTTTATCTGCTTAATACAAGGGAGTGCGAGCTCATCTCAAAACTCATCAGAAGTTATAAGGAGATCCAGAGGCAGTTAAGAGCTTTGCAAATCAGCAGAGAATCTGAATAGCAAGGAGTTATTGCATTAAATGTTAATCTTTTTATGACTTACCGGGAAATTATTCTTCAGCTTCTGAAAAACCGAAAAGATATTATATGCCTCGAGGATCACCTCATGTGTGACTTCAGAAATAACAACGGTGAAAGTCAAGATTTCAGTGAGTGGTGCCATAGCCATGGCATTGACTATTCAAAACTGAAGGATTATGAAACCCCAAGGGTACACCTGAAAATAAAGGAATACAACAATTGAAACAATAGCAATATGCATATCCTGACTTTGTAATGATAATAGTTGTTCCACGTTTGTGGAATTTACAGCCTCCCCCAAGGTAAGAACCCCGTTACTGCAACGGGGTTCTTTATTTCTATATATCTCTAATATTGTTCAGGTTAGATCTACTTTAATAAAAGAATAATCACTTTGTAAGAAAAATCACCCTGAAATTCATGAAGCCATAATACTCTCAACTTCTTCAACGGTTTTGGGTATGGGTTTTCCCATGATTCTGTGACCGTTTTCGGTAACCAGAATATCATCTTCAATTCTTATCCCACCAAAGTTCATGTAAGCATCCAGTTTATTGTAATTGATGAAATCTGTAAATATGTTTTCTGACTTCCATTTTTCGATCAATGCCGGGATGAAGTAACATCCGGGTTCAACGGTAATCACAAAACCCGGCTGGTATCTGCGACCCAGCCGCAGGAAAGCGGTTCCGAAAATTTCAGATCGTTTAACTTCATCGTCATAACCCACATAGTTTTCACCCAGATCTTCCATATCATGTACATCGAGGCCCATCATGTGTCCGAGCCCATGGGGCATAAATAGGGCATGAGCACCTTGCTCAACAGCTGTATCGAGATCGCCTTTCATCAGCCCTATGTTTTTAAGTCCCTCAGCAAGGGTTCTGGCTGCAAGCATATGAACGCTTTTGTTGGTAACACCTGGCTTAATAGCTTCAATGGCTTTTACCTGGGCCTTCAAAACAATTTCGTAGATGTCTTTTTGCATGGGTGAAAATTTGCCACCTACCGGGCTTGTACGGGTATGGTCGGTAGCATAATGCAGGCTTGTCTCAGCTCCTGCATCAACCAGTAAAAGGTCTCCTTTTTCAAGCTTATTGCCATGATAATGGTTATGAAGCGTCTCACCCTTTTTGGTTACAATGGCCGGGAAAGATAACATTCCACCTGCCGACAGAGCAATACCCTCAATTATGCCAGCTACTTCGCGCTCGTAAACGCCCGGTTTGGCCATTTTCATGGCTGTGGTGTGCATCAGCCATGCGGTTTCCATGGCATTTTCAATCTCATCTATTTCATATTGGTCTTTGATAGAGCGCAATTTAACTACTGCTTTAATCAACTCTACAGATGCCATTTGCTTTTGTTCAGCAGCATTAATTCCCAGCAAACTTTCCAGAAGGAGTTTGTTTTCAGCACGGTAGGGTGGCAGGAAATGGATCTTACGACCCAGGTCAAAAGCTTCAGCAGTTTTTTGTCGAAGTCTTGACCAGGGCAATGTATCTTTTACCCCAACTTTTGCAGCAAGTTCACCTGTTGTGGGCTGATGTCCCATCCATATGATGTCATCAAGGCTTACATCATCACCCAAAATGTATTCTTCATCATTGTCAATATCAATTATTCCTGCCATCTTTGGATAGTCCAGACCGAAAAAATAAAGAAAATTACTGTCCTGCCTCCATTTGTAGGTATTGGCTGGATAATTCATAGGTACATCCACATTTCCACATATGAGGATGATTCCTTCTTTCACCATTTTCTTTAAGCGGTTTCTTCTTTCAACATAAACTTCTCTTTTAAACATATCCTTTACCTTTAAATGAATGATTTTATGATTTATTTATAATTGTTACAAATTACTGATTTGTTTGCAAATAATAGATGGAAAATCTACATTTGTTTGGCGGTAATTTTCGGGGATTCCCAAAACTTATTTTGAATCTGAAAACGAAAATAAACCAGCGGATGACAAAAAATCAGGGTTAAAATTCTGATGAGCCCTGACAGGCTGCCTTACGAACCTATTACAAACCTACATAATTTTTGAACAAAAAAATCATAAAACAACTTATTTTCCAATTCAAATCTTCACCCTATGAGTAAAAAAGGACTTAGTTTAACCTCCCTCAGCCATAAGTATATTATGGCTGCAGCCGGTGCTTTTCTGATGCTTTTTCTGGTATCGCACCTGGCCACCAATTTATTGTTACTGGCCGGTGACGGGGGGGCTCAATTTGATAAGGCCGTAGAGTTTCTGTCAGCCAATCCTGCTGTTAAAATAATGGAGTATGTGCTTTTTGCGGGGTTTATCATACACATTATTATTGGTGCTGTTCTTGAGCTGCACAACAGGAGATCACGCCCTGTGGGTTACAAAGTAGCACTGAAATCAGAAACATCTGCCTTTTCCAGGTTTATGATCCACAGCGGGATCATTATTTTTATTTTTCTGCTGATACATCTTTACAATTTTTTCTTTGTAAGACTTGGCCTGGTTCCATTATATGCAGGAGCTGAAACAGGTTATGATTTCTACCCGATGGTGGTTTATACATTTCGAAATCCTGTATATTCCATTATCTACATCATTTCATTTGTATTTCTTGGTTTTCATCTCAAGCATGCGTTTCAGTCGGCGTTTCAATCGTTTGGGCTCAACCATGACAAGTACATGCCTGCCATAAAAGTTGTGGGAACCATTTATGCGGTGGTGATTACCGTGGGTTTTTCCATTATCCCGCTGTACTTTTTGTTTTTATATAATTAATTATTTCAGGACATAAAATTTCTAAGCAATGATAAAGCTTGATTCCAAAATACCTAAGGGTCCCGTAGCCGATAAATGGAGCAATTATAAGACTTCATTGCGTCTGGTAAACCCTGCCAACAAGAAAAAACTGGATATTATAGTTGTAGGATCGGGGCTTTCGGGTGCTTCATCTGCCAGTGCCCTTGGCGAACTAGGCTATAATGTTAAGATTTTCTGTTTTCAGGATTCTCCCCGTCGCGCGCACTCTGTGGCGGCCCAGGGCGGCATAAATGCTGCCAAAAATTACAAGAACGACGGCGACAGTGTGTACCGCTTGTTTTATGATATGATTAAAGGCGGCGATTTCCGTGCCCGTGAAGCCAATGTATACCGTGCGGCTGAGGTAAGTAATTATGTGATTGACCACTTTGCCGCACTGGGTGTTCCTTTTGCAAGAGACTATGGTGGAATGCTTGATACGCGCTCATTTGGCGGGGTGCAGGTTTCACGTACTTTCTATGCCAAGGGTCAAACCGGTCAGCAGTGTTTACTGGGCACCTACTCATCATTGAGCAGGCAGATTGCCAAAGGCACCGTTAAAATGTACGAACGCCGCGATATGCTCGATGTGGTGATCATCGACGGCAAAGCCCGGGGCATCATAACCCGTAATTTGCTTACAGGAGAAATTGAAAGACATTCAGCGCATGCCGTAGTGCTGGCCACAGGTGGTTATGGCACTGTTTTTTATCTTTCTACTCTTGCCCTGGGAAGCAATGCCTCTGCAGCCTGGGCCGCTCACAGGAAAGGAGCATTATTTGCCAACCCCAGTTTCATTCAGATACACCCCACAAGTATTCCTGTTCTTAATGATTATCAGTCGAAGCTGACCCTTATGTCAGAATCGCTGAGAAACGACGGCAGGGTATGGGTGCCTAAAGAGAAGGATGAAAAGAGGCATCCCAACCAGATCCCGGAAGCAGAACGTGACTATTATCTTGAGAGAAGATATCCTGCATTTGGTAACCTGGTACCCCGCGATGTAGCATCGCGTGCAGCAAAGGAACGCTGCGATGCAGGTTATGGCGTGGGCGATACCGGTCTTTCGGTTTATCTCGACTTTAAAGATGCCATTAATAAGCAAGGTAAAAAAGCCATTGAAGATAAATACGGCAACCTGTTTGAAATGTACCTTAAGATCACTGGTATCAACCCCTATGAAGAACCCATGCGAATTTATCCCGCCGGACATTATACCATGGGCGGATTATGGGTTGACTACAATCTGATGACCACCATCCCTGGTCTTTATTCAGTGGGCGAAAGCAATTTCTCAGACCATGGTGCCAACCGTTTAGGGGCCAGCTCCCTTATGCAATGTTCAGGCGACGGATATTTCATTCTGCCCTATACCATTGGTGATTACCTGGCCGATGAGATCAGAACTCCGCGCATCAAAACCGATCATGAAGAGTTTGAGAAGGCCGAGAAAGCTGTGAGGGAAAGAATTGACAGACTAATGGCTGTCAATGGAAAACAAACGGTTACCTCTTTCCACAAGCGACTCGGAAAAATTTTATGGGATCACTGCGGAATGGTCAGAAGCGAAGAAGGACTTAAAAAGGGAATTGAAATGGTCGACCAGCTGGAGGATGAGTTCTGGAAAGAAGTTAAAGTACCTGCTACCGCCGGAGAATATAACCAGGAGCTTGAAAAAGCCATAAGGGTTGCTGATTTCTTTGAAGTAGGACGCCTTATGTGCCAGGATGCACTTGACAGAAATGAATCTTGCGGAGCACACTTCCGTGAAGAATTCCAGACCGAACAGGGAGAAGCGAAGCGCAACGACGCTGAGTATGCCCATGTATCAGCATACGAATATACCGGAAACCGGCAGACGGAGTTACTGCATAAGGAACCCCTGGTTTTTGAAAACGTAGAGCTGAAAGAAAGAAGTTATAAATAATCTTAAGTCCTTTAGATATGGAATTTAAACTTAAAATATGGCGTCAGAAAAACGCTTCAGCAAAGGGTAAATTTGAAGATTATACCCTTAAGGATGTATCTGCAGAAATGTCATTTCTGCAGATGCTTGACTACCTCAATCAGCAAATCATTGAATCGGGTGGCGAGCCGGTGCACTTTGAACACGACTGCCGTGAAGGTATATGTGGTAGCTGCGGAATTTATATTAACGGAAGGCCCCATGGTCCACTCACCCATACAACCACCTGTGAGTTGCACATGCGCGAGTTTAAAGATCATACTACTATTGTCATTGAACCCTGGAGAAGTAAAGCATTTCCTGTAATCAAAGACCTGGTAGTTGATCGTTCTGCTTTCGAAAAAGTTATGCAGGCAGGAGGGTTTGTGAATGCCAATACAGGTTCAACCCAGGAAGCCAATAATATCCCCATCAATAAGAAAATATCAGACCGGGCTTTTGATGCAGCTGTCTGTATAGGTTGTGGCGCCTGTGTGGCGGCCTGCAAGAACTCATCGGCTATGTTGTATGTTTCAGCTAAAGTTTCGCAATATGCAATGCTGCCCCAGGGGAAAGTGGAAGCAAAGGAAAGGGTGGAAAATATGGTAGCCAAAATGGATGAAGTTGGGTTTGGCTTTTGTTCTAATACCTATGCCTGCGAGTTTGACTGCCCCAAAGGTATTTCAGTTGAGTTTATTGCTCAAATGAACCGCGAATTTTTCTCGGCAAAAGTTTGCAAGTCGAAAAAATAAATAAAGTCAGTTTATTAGAATGGGGTCATATGTTAATGTGTCCCCATTTTTTTATTTTATCATCCGGGTAATTTAAACAATTGTTTGTATTGATAGGCTATACGGAAGAATCTTCAGTCATGAAATTTTGTAAAATATTGATAAAAAGGAATTTGTTACAAATTTTTTTGATTAAAATAGTTATTATTGCAAAATATATTCATATATTTGTTAAGCAAAAATTATCACCGGAGTCCCAAACCAAATATTTACATTATGGCATACACAAAACTTGATCCGAAGAAGCTGGAAGAAGCCGCTAGTAAAATGCGAGCTATTGCACACCCGATGCGTATTGCGATTATCGATATGCTTGAGAGAAATGAGCAAATGAATGTTACTGAGATATATGAAACATTAAAAATTGAACAGGCATCCGCATCTCATCATCTTAATATCCTGAAAACCAAAGGAGTCCTTGATTCCAGGCGCAGCGGAAAGAAAACGTTCTACTATCTGAAGGAAAACGCAATTGCACAAATTGTTGACTGCATTAACAAATGCCACTAATAATTTGAAAGAATTAGTTTAAAGCTTATCCCCCCGGTATTTTATTAATGCCGGGGGGATTTGTTTATGACTCTGATTCGTGCTTTTAAACAAGCTTTTAGCGCAAGGTTTGAATGTTAAAAAATCTAATTTTATTTTTAATCAGTTCGGGATTTATATGTTTTTTTTAATTTTAATCTCCCTTAATATGTATTAATTATCAGAGTTTGGCAAGCAAGTTGATACGTATTGGATTTGATTGAAATATTTA
>SL_3KL_010_SEDDRAFT_10004131_pt1 | contig 13136 bp, 12 predicted proteins | sample SodLakKL_010_SED_2_FD_10381 | JGI IMG/M metagenome (IMG submission 10381)
AGTGCCCGGGCTTCGTTCCGGTTAAAGCCGTCCTCGGGTGGCGAATTCCGCTTCAGTTCGACGCGGTGGCGAGGCCCTCAGCGAAATTCCCCACCCGAGGATGGCTCGTAGCATCGACGTCAAGCGATATTGCCAATGTCCGCTGAGACACGACGCTAATCAGGTGCATCTTCGCGTGTTCCAGGTTTTTCTAGTCCGCGTAGAACTGCTGCCGGAATGTGAACTCGTGGGGCGCTCGGGCATGGCCTTCGGGGCTGACGCTGATGCGGAAGTTGAGCGTCTCTTCCTGGCGAAAGCGAAAGGTGCCGATGTAGTAGATGGCGTCCTGGTCGCGAACCTCGCGCATCTCGATGTCGCGTCGCTGACTGGCCAGATTGACGGCCGTGACGTTGATTCGGGCGGTCACCGGGATATCGCCTTCATCATCGCTGCGCAGTACCGCGATGTTGAGCAGGGCCCGGGTGCCGGAGCGCTGGATGTCATAGGCACTTGCGGTCTGTGGGTCGAGCAGGTTGGTATTGAGGGTGTTGTAATGAATCGAGAAGTCGCCAAATTGTTCTGCCTGTTGCGCCCGGGCGTCCATCAGCGCCAGCGCTGCGATCATCAGGATCACAACCAGAGTCATGACACGAGTGGACATCGGTCTTCTCCATGCAGGGCGGGACATTGTTCAATGCTATCGATCCTGGATGATCCAGGCAAGCTGGTCGTTGCTCCCTGGTATCAAAAATCACCACGGAGGCACTGAGAACACAGAGAAAAGAAATTGATTTTACTGTTCTTTCTCTGTGTCCTCTGTGTCTCCGTGGTCTGCATTTCTTTCCACATTGAACCGACCTCAGACCCCAAGCAAAATGATCAGAAACTGGATGCCGATAATGGCCACCAGCGGAGACAGGTCAAAGCCGCCCAGCGGTGGCAGGACGCGCCGAATCGGCGCCAGCACCGGGTCGGTGAGCTGGAAGACCAAGGGCACGATGGGGTGGCGAAAGTTCTGCCCGACCCACGAAAGAATGACGCCGATGATGATCAGAATCAGGTACAGAACCAGCACTAGCCTGACCAGTTTCATGGCCGCCAGCAGCGACAACACCAGCGGGTCGGGCGGATAGCCGCTGATTGCGCTGATGATCACCAACCCGATCAGCTGAATGACATACAGCACCACGATACCGGCCAGGTTGACCCGGCCGATGGGCGGCAGGATTCTCATCAGTGGCTTGACCAGTGGATCGGTCAGTTTGACCAGAAGCTGCACCACCGGATTATAGTAGTCGGCCTGCACCGCCTCGAGCAGCAGGCGCAGCATCAGCACCACCAGGTAAAGGTGGATGATGGTTTCGATCAGGAATGAAAACGCGGCGGTTGGAGAGCCCATCAGTCAGCTCCCAGTTCACGACCGCGACGAATCGCGGCCTCCACTGCCTGCTGGACCAGTCGTTCGAAATCACCGGACTTCAGACTGTTCAGCGCGGCCTCGGTGGTGCCGCCGGGTGAAGTGACCCGGCGGCGCAGCTCCGAGGTTTCAGTTTCCGAGCGCGCCAGCATCACGCCGGCGCCATAGGCGGTCTGGCGGGCCAGCCGGGCGGCGGTCTCGGACGGCAGACCGGCGTCTACTCCGGCGCGGGCAAGATGTTCGGCCAGGGCGAAGAAGTAGGCTGGACCTGAACCGGACACGGCCGTCACTGCATCCATCAGGTCTTCGGCGTCGACCCACACCGTCTCACCTGCGCTGCCCAGCACTTCCGAGGCCTGGTTTCGTTGCTGCTGACTGACATGCTCATTGGCGACCATGCCGGTAATGCCGGCACCGTAAAGTGCCGGAGTATTGGGCATGGCGCGGACCAGCGCCCGTTGCTCGCCCAGGCCGGCGCCAAGACGCCGGAGGGGAATGCCGGCCGCCACGCTGATGATGAGCACATTTTCATCCAGGTGACTTTTGATCGAGGCCAGCACCTCGTCCATGATCTGCGGTTTGACCGCAAGAACGATCACGTCACGTCCGTCCACTGCCTCGGCATTGTTCTGGCTGGAGCGAATGCCGAAATCCGATTGGGCGGCGTTGCGCTGGGCGGCGCTGGGATCGGAAACCGTGATGTGGTCGGCATCCACGCCGGCCTTGATCAGGCCGCCGATCAGAGCACGGGCCATGTTGCCGCCACCGATAAAGGTGATGGTGGGGGAGGGTTGTCTAGTCATGGGTGCATTGTACCGCGCGCTCCAAACAGGGCTGTTCCGACCCGCACCATGGTGCTGCCTGCTTCGATAGCCGCTTCCAGGTCATCGGTCATGCCGGCCGACAGGGTATCGACCGTGGAATGCTGCCGGGCCAGTTCGTCGAACAGGACCCGCAATCTGGAAAATACCGCCAATTGGTCCGCGTGATCATGGCGCGGCGCCGGGATGGCCATCAGGCCCCGCAGGACCAGTTTGGAACAGGAGTTGATCTGATCGGCCAGATCGGCGATCTCATCAGGGCTGCAACCGGCCTTCTGGGCCTCGTCATCCAGGTTGACCTGAATGAGGACATTGAGCGGGGACCGGGCCGCGGGGCGTTGCTCGGAAAGTCGCCGGATGATCTTGGGTCGATCAATGCTCTGGACCCAGTCGAAATGTTCGGCGATGGCGCGGGTCTTGTTGGATTGCACCGGGCCGATGAAGTGCCATTCCAGGTCGAGATCTCCCAGAGCCGTGATCTTTTCCAGGGCCTGGTCGACGTAGTTTTCGCCGAAGGCCGCCTGGCCCAGGCCGGATACGGTTCGAACGGCATCGACCGGCTGCTGCTTGCTGACCGCCAGCAGGGAGATTTCAGATCGCTCGCGTCCGGCCCGTCGGCAGGCTTCGGCCAGGCGCGATTGAAGATCCTGCCAGTTCTTTTCTAAATTGTGATTGACCGGTGACATGCGCTACTATCTGTGTGGGCCATGAGCGAAGGGGGTTCCGGAACTCGGTTGGTGTAGTCCGGCGGACCCAAGGACAAGGATGATTATGGATATTACCGAACTGCTTGCATTTACTGTCAAAAACAAGGCCTCGGATCTGCACGTCTCCGCTGGCCTGCCGCCGATGATCCGGGTCGATGGTGATATCCACCGTATCAATACCCCGGCCATCGAAAACAAGGACATGGCCGAGCTGGTGTATTCGACCATGAACGACCACCAGCGACGTGACTACGAGGCCAATCTGGAAGTTGATTTTTCCTACAACATCCCCGGACTGGCGCGCTTCCGTGTCAACGCCTTTCACCACCATCGGGGCATTGGCGCGGCCTTCCGAGTCATTCCCAACGACATCTGGACCCTGGAGGACATCCAGGCGCCGGCGGTCTTCAAGGATATCATCGAAGTGCCGCGCGGACTGATCCTGGTCACCGGGCCGACCGGCTCGGGCAAGTCGACCACACTGGCGGCCATGATCGATCACCTCAACAAGACCGTGCCGGGGCATGTGCTGACCATCGAAGACCCGATCGAATTCGTGCATACCTCGCAGCGTTGCCTGATCAATCAGCGCGAGGTCAAGCGCGATACGCACGGATTCAACCAGGCGCTGCGTTCGGCCCTGCGTGAGGATCCCGACATCATCCTGGTCGGCGAATTGCGAGACATCGAGACCGTTCGCCTGGCTCTGACCGCCGCCGAAACCGGCCACGTGGTCTTTGCCACCCTGCATACCTCGTCGGCACCCAAGACCATTGACCGTATTATCGATGTGTTCCCCGGCGAAGAAAAGCCGATCGTGCGCTCCATGCTTTCGGAGTCCTTGCGAGCGGTCATTTCCCAGACCCTGCTCAAACGGGTCACCGGCGGGCGGGTCGGGGCTCACGAGATCATGGTGGCCACGCCGGCCATCCGCAACCTGATTCGTGAGGACAAGGTCGCCCAGATGTATTCGGCCATTCAGACCGGGCAGAACGTCGGCATGACCACGCTCGACCAAAGTCTCATCGACCTGGTCCGTCGAGGCATCGTTGCCAAGCCCGAGGCCATGCGCAAGGCACAGAACAAGGGGGCCCTGGCTTGATCCATCACGATACGAGGCCGCTGCACAGGAGGCAGGCATGAGCGAAAGCGTCAAGGAAGACATCAAGAGCTGGCTGCGTCAGCTGCACGACAAGAATGGGTCGGATCTGTTTGTCACCGTCGGGGCGCCACCTTGCGTCAAGGTACACGGCAAGATCAAGCCTTTGACTCGCGAGGCGTTGACCCATGAGCGGGTGGTCAAGATCATCGATGCCATCATGACCGAAAATCAGCGCCAGGAATTTCGTGACACCAAGGAATGCCAGTTTGCCGTGTCACTGGAGGGTGTGGCCCGCTACCGTGTCAGCGCCTTTTACCAGCGCAACAGTGTGGGCATGGTGTGTCGTCGCATCGAGACCAAGATTCCGTCTTTCGAGGACCTGGATCTGCCTGAGTCGCTCTCGGAGCTGGCCATGGTCAAGCGCGGAATCGTCGTGCTGGTCGGGGCGACCGGAACGGGCAAGTCCACGACCCTGGCTGCCATGGTCGGTTATCGCAACTGCAATGCCTCGGGCCACATCATCAGCATCGAGGACCCGATCGAGTTCGTTCACAAGCACCGCAAGAGCCTGGTGACCCAGCGTGAGGTCGGCATCGACACCCAATCGTTCGAGGCCGCCTTGAAAAACACCCTGCGCCAGGCGCCGGATGTCATCATGATCGGCGAGATTCGTACCCGTGAGTCCATGGAGCAGGCCATTACCTTTGCCGAAACGGGTCACTTGTGCCTGACCACGCTGCACGCCAACAACGCCAACCAGGCCATGGACCGCATTCTGCACTTCTTCCCGGAGGACCGTCATCCCCAGGTGCTACTGGACTTGTCGTTCAACCTCAAGGCGGTGATTGCCCAGCAGTTGGTTCCGTCCATCGACGGCGGTCGCCGCCACGTCGCCCTGGAGATCCTCATCAATACGCCCCTGGTCCAGGAGAAGATCCGCAAGGGCAAGATCGAGGAGCTCAAGCACATCATGAAGGACTCGACCCATCACGGCATGGTGACGTTTGACCAGAGCCTGCTGGCGCTCTACCAGTCTGGTCAGATCGCCTACGAGGAGGCGTTGCGGCATGCCGACTCGGCCAATGATGTGCGTCTGGCCGTCAAGCTCAGCGAAGGCGCCAGCTCGGAGTCGCTCAGTGGCAAGCTTGGTGATCTGGATCTGATTGACAGCAATCGGTAACTTTCGGTCAAGAAGTCCCTTGAAGCCCTTAACTGCCCGTTAACCGTGCTGGACTTAACATCGACAATTGTTGGTGCCGCCAGAACGCAATTTTTGCACCGACGGTTATGGGGCGATGTGGGCCCGGGCGAGTCAGACTCGCCTGGGTCATTTTTTTCTGCCAATGAAAGTGCATTCAACCGCCAATGCGCATATTGATCATCGAAGACAATCGGGACATCGCGGCCAACCTTGGGGATTTTCTTTCCGACCGTGGGCACGAGGTCGATTACGCCTATGACGGCGTGACCGGTCTGCATCTGGCGATTGTCCACGAGTTCGATGCCATCGTGCTCGATCTGGCCCTGCCCGGAATGGACGGGCTGGAGGTCTGTCGCAAGCTGCGCGAGGAAGTGCGCAAGGAGACGCCGGTTTTGATGCTGACCGCGCGCGATCAGCTCGATGACAAGCTGGCCGGATTCGAGTCGGGCGCGGATGATTACCTGGTCAAGCCGTTCGAGCTCAAGGAGGTCGATGCTCGCCTGGCTGTCCTGGCGCGGCGCGGACAGCGCATCAAGCCACGCGAGTTGAAAGTGGCCGATCTCGAATTCAACCTGGAAACCCTGACCGTCAAGCGTGCCGGCAAGAAGATCGATCTCAACCCGATCGGCCTGAAGCTGCTCGAGAAACTGATGAGTGCCTCGCCGGCGGTAGTGACGCGTAGTGAACTCGAGCATCATGTCTGGGGTGAGGAGTTGCCCGACAGCGACAGTTTGCGGGTTCATATTCATACCCTCAGAAGCGCCATTGACAAGCCTTTTGACGTCCCTTTGATCAATACCCGGCACGGAATCGGATATTGCCTGGTGCCACCGGATGAAGTTTCGGCGTCGACTTAGAAGCCGGCTGATCCTGTCGTTTCTGCTGTTCGGGACGCTATTGAGCGTCATGTTCGCAGTAGCGGCGCTGCTGTTGCAGAGCTGGCTGGAAGATGCCCTGATCGCCCGCACCCTGGCTGATGAGGTCGATCAGTACATTTCTGACCTGCGCGAGGATCCGACCCTGGTCGAGCCGTTCTACACGCGTATCCAGGGATATGTCACCCGGCCCGGCCGGGCCGATATCGTGCCCGAGCCCTTTCGGGACCTGCCCGGTGGCGTCCACAATGTCAGCACCGGTGAAGGGTACTTCAAGGCGGCGGTAGCCAAGGAGGATGACTTCTGGGTCTTTCTGACCTATGACGTGTCGGAAAACCGCGAATTGTCGCGGCGCCTGGTGGTGGGTCTGGTTGCCACGGTAATCTTCTTTTCCCTGCTCTCCCTGGCCCTGGGCATCTGGTCGGCTGGGCGCATCATGGCGCCGGTGACCTTGCTGGCGCGGCGCCTGGAGGCCCTGGATGAGACCGAGCACGGCTCGCTCAAGAAGCATTTTCCCGATGACGAGGTCGGCCAGCTTGCCGCGGCGCTGGATGACTATGCCGCACGTCTTCATGAACTGGTCGAGCGGGACAAGGCCTTCAATGCCGATGTCTCGCACGAGCTGCGCACGCCGCTGGCCGTGATTTCCGGAGCGACGGAGCTGATGCTGGCCCAGCCTGATCTGTCCGAGCGCAACCGCGACCGGCTGCTTCGTATCGCCCGGGCAGCTCGCCAGTCCACCGACATCACCACCGCGCTGTTGCACCTGGTGCGTTCGGACAATGCCGACAACGGTGACATGCCGGCCCAGAACGTCGGAGAGATCGCCGGCCAGGTCGTCGACAACTACCGCCCCCTGGTCGGCGAGCGAGATCTCAAGCTGGCTTATGAAGAAATCGAGAAAGTCAGTGTCATCGCTTCCGAAGCCGTCATCGCCGTCACCCTCGGTAATCTGGTCGGCAACGCCATTCGTTACACCAACAAGGGTGAGGTGAGGGTGCGCACGCTCAGAGGTCGCGTGCAGATTCTCGATACCGGGCCGGGGATTCCTGAAGAGGAGCTGCCGCTGGTTTTCGATCGACACTTTCGTGGTCGTCAGGCCGGCGGCGGCAAGGGCTCGGGGCTGGGTCTGTCCATTGTCAAGCGGCTGTGTGATCTCTACGGCTGGCGAATCGAGTTTTCCAACCGCGAGCAAGGCGGGCTGGCGGTGACGCTGCATTTCTTTCCTGATCGCGACCGTCCCTGAAAAGGCGCCCCAACTGCGCTACCCTGAAGCTTATGGCTATCGTCAATTGTCCCAAGTGCACCAAGAGAATTTCTTCACAGCACAAGGTCTGCCCGCATTGCAGCCTGCCGCTGGGTGATATCAGTGATGAGGAGCGCAAGCGCCTGGAAATCGAGCGCTGGAAAGACAAGGTCTACCGAGCCACCAACTTTTCCTACCTGGCGCTGACATCCCTGATTGTTGGTGTCTTGTGGTGGTGGATGAGCGGCGCCGGCGCCTGGGTGATGCCGCCGCCCATCCCGGCCTTCGTGCTGATCGTGATGGGCGTGATCGGCTACCTGGTGGGTCGTGGCTGGTTGCTGTGGCTGCGGATCGGTCCCGGGCGTCCTGACCACGTCAGGAAGCGGCGATTCTGATTGAGAAAGACCGGCCTACAGGTCGTGCTTGTAGCGAACGTATGGGATCCGTCCGAACACCTGCTCCATCGGATCATCCATGCTCGCGCCCTCGTTGTCTTCGATGCGTGGCGCGCTGTCAAGCACGTTGCTGATACCGATGCTCAAGGCGGCATTTCTCGGACGCCACGAAAACTCGAGGTCAAATGAATTGAAGTGTGCCGAGCCGGGGTTGCCGGACAGCCAGAACGGGGCGTCACGATGATGTCCGAGAATATCTCCACGGAGACTGCCGCGGCGCCAGCCCAGAGAGAGCTGGGCGGAGTTGGCGTAATGGAAATCAGATTCCGGTCCCGGAATCATGTCGTCGGAGATCATGCCCAGCTCAGCCAGGCTCATGCGTTGACGATATCGGGCGACTTGCAGGCCCACCAGGAAGTCCCCGATTCGTTCCGTGCTCAATCCGAAGCTGACATTGAGATCAAGCCCGTCGATGGGGCTGGAGCCCATCGTGGAGCCGGTCAGCGTCGACAGGGGTTGCTGGGCAGCCAGCAGCGGAGCGGGGAAGGCGGTCCCGCGGCTCGGGCTGGACGCGGTCTGCTGATTGCGAAATGCGCTCAGGCCGATATTCAGGCCGGGCGCGGCCATCCATTCACCGCGAACCTGGACCAGATTGACGGAGTTTTCCGGTATCGGCTGGTCAACAAACCGACAATCCTCGGCCAGGAAGGAATCCAGGGTCAGGGTGTGATTGCGGCACTGGATGTGAGCCAGGCTGGCGGTATTGAGTTGCCAGGCTTCGAGCGACCAGGAGAAGGAACTGCGCTCGGTTGCGCCGTATACCGAATCATGGGCTTGCGCATCCAGGGGAACACTCATGGTCAGGCGCGGACGCAAGCCGGGCAGTCCCATGGCGTCACGTTGATTGACCACCAGCGAAGGTTGCAGCCGATCTTCCTGGGCACGTTCATGCCATTGAAGCGCCTCGTCGGATATCTCGCCATGGGCAACACCGGACAGAAGAACGATTGCCGCTGCGAAACCTGTGAAGCGAGAAGCCAGCATGTTGATTATTTCAATCCTTGAAAATTGCCCATTCAGGCGCTTTGATTCCCTTCTTGACTAAAAGTTTACATTTTTCTTCAAAAGTAGTCTATCAGAGCCACCGCCCACATGCACTAGAAATCCGTCACAAATGCCGGAAATCACAAGGTTTTAGTCGCGGTCTAGGAATGCGCCGCAGCAACCAGCTGGAAGAAACTCCGGTCTCTTGGCAAAGGCCACCCTGCCGACTCAGGCCTCAAGCCTTGCCTCAGGCTTGCTCAGGCGGCACAATGCCGGGTTTTCCAGTCCAAATTCCAGACCTGCCATGACCGATCGCCGCCAGTTAGCCAATGCCATTCGCGCCCTGTCCATGGACGCCGTCCAGCGCGCCAATTCCGGCCACCCGGGCATGCCCATGGGCATGGCCGACATCGCCGAGGTTCTGTTCAATGATCACCTCGGTCACAACCCGGCCAATCCCGAGTGGTGGGATCGCGACCGTTTCGTGGTTTCCAACGGTCACGGCTCCATGCTGCTTTACTCGGTGCTGCACCTGACCGGCTACGGGGTCTCCATGGACGACCTGAAGAATTTCCGTCAGCTTCATTCGCCGACGCCGGGCCACCCCGAGTACGGCGAGGCGCCGGGCGTGGAAACCACCACCGGGCCGCTGGGTCAGGGACTGGCCAATGCCGTCGGCATGGCGCTGGCCGAGAAACTGCTGGCGGCGCGCTTCAACACCGATGATTACAACCTGGTCGATCACTGGACCTGGGTGTTTGCCGGCGACGGCTGCCTGATGGAAGGCATTTCTCACGAAGTCTGCTCGCTGGCCGGCACCTGGGGCCTGGGCAAGCTGGTGGTGTTCTATGACGACAACAACATTTCGATTGACGGCGAGGTTGACGGCTGGTTCACCGACAACACCCCGGAGCGTTTCCGCGCTTACGGCTGGCAAGTGATCGAGGCCGTTGACGGCCACAACCCGGCCGCGGTCGACGAGGCCATCAAGGCGGCCCGCGCCAACACCGACCAGCCCACCCTGATCTGCTGCAAAACCACCATCGGTTACGGCTCGCCCAACAAGGCCGGCACGGCCGATACCCACGGTGCGCCGCTGGGCGATGAGGAAATAAAGGCCACCCGCGAGGCACTGGGCTGGTCGCATCCTCCCTTCGAGGTGCCCGACGATATCCGCGCCGGCTGGGATGCCAGAGAACGCGGCGCCGAGCTGGAAAAACGCTGGGCGGCAACCTGGAAAGCCTATCGCGAAGACCATCCCAAGCTTGCCGCCGAGTTCGAGCGGCGGATGAGTGGCCATCTGCCGGACAACTTCGATCGTGTCGTCGCCGATGTGCTCGGTCGCATGCAGGCCGATGACAAGACTGTGGCCACCCGCAAGGCCTCGGCCATGAGCCTGGAGGCGTTCGCACCACATCTGCCGGAAATGCTGGGCGGTTCGGCTGATCTGACCGGGTCGAACAACACCAACTGGTCGGGCAGCGTCGACATCATGGACGATGCCGCCAACGGCAACTACATCTACTACGGGGTGCGCGAGTTCGGCATGACCGCGATCGCCAACGGCCTGCATCTGCACGGCGGTTTCATTCCCTACACCGGCACCTTCCTGGTGTTTTCCGACTATGCCCGCAATGCCGTGCGCATGTCCGCGCTGATCCCGACGGGCATGATCCACGTCTACACCCACGACTCCATCGGCCTGGGCGAGGATGGACCCACCCACCAGCCGGTTGAGCACCTGACCAGCCTGAGACTGATTCCCAACATGGATGTCTGGCGTCCGGCCGACAAGGTCGAGACCGCCGCCGCCTGGGCCGCCGCCCTGGCCCGGCGCGATGGTCCCAGCGCCCTGGTGCTCAGTCGTCAGGGTTTGCCCCACCTGCCGCGCAACAACGAACAACTGGCCATGATCGCGCGCGGCGGTTACGTACTAAGCGATCCCGAAAGCGGTGATGCCCAGGCCGCCATTCTGGCCAGCGGCTCCGAGGTCGGCCTGGCCATGACTGCCGCCGAGATTCTGGCTTCTGATGGTGTGCGGGTGCGGGTCATTTCCATGCCCAACCCGGATCTGTTCATGGCCCAGGACGAGGACTACCGCCAGTCCGTCCTGCCCGAGGCCCTGGATGCCCGGGTGGCCGTCGAGGCCGGGGTCAGCTTGTACTGGCGCCACATTGTCGGTCCGCGCGGCCGGGTGATCGGCATCGACCGCTTCGGCGCCTCGGCCCCGGCGAAGGATTTGTTTGCCGAGTACGGTTTTTCAGCCGATGCGGTGGTGGCGGCGGTGCGGGACGTGATCTGAAAGAGGGTGAAAGGGTTAATGGGTCAAGAGGTTAAGAGGTCAAGAGGTCAAGAGGGTAAGAGGTTCCTGATTAGCGTGTCTCAGTGCGCGGGCTTCGTTACGGTCAACGCCGTCCTCGGGTGGTGAATTCCGCTTCAGTTCGACGCGGTGGCGAGGCCCTCAGCGAAATTCCCCACCCGAGGACGGCTTGCGGCATTGGCGTCCATGGATACTGCCAACCCCTGCTGAGACACGACGCCAATCAGGAAGAGGTTCTGGTTCGGGCTGGAGTCGGGTTTTTGATTTTGGGTGGCAGCTTTCGGCTGGAATCTCGTATCAATGGGGAAGCACCAAAAATGTGAAAAACCGACGAGGGATTGATCAATGAACCGACTGCTGTGTTTTGTATTTGTCTTGGGCCTGGCCTTGTCCACGCAGGCCGCCGCCGTGACCTACCAGGGCCAGCTCGAAGACAGTTCCGGACCCTTCACCGGAACCGTGCCGATGCTGTTCTCATTGTACGAGGCCCCTGAAGACGGCGAACCGATCGCCATGTTCGATGCCGGACCGGTCAACGTGGTTGGTGGACTGTTCCAGGTCGACCTGGAATTCGGCGGGGTCTTCGACGGGCGCACGCTTTGGCTGGAGATCGAGGTTGACGGCAGCACGCTCAACCAGCGCCAGCGCATCAGCGCCGTCCCCCAGGCCCACCATGCCGCCACCACCCCGGCCTATTGCCAGTCCGGCGGCCCGCTGATCGGCATGCGCGACGACGGGAAACCCTTGTGTGGTCTGGATGGTGTGATCAGCGTCAGTGCCACCCAAGCGCATGCCTGCGCCGCATTGGACGACGGTTCCGCCTGGTGCTGGGGCTCCACTTCTTTCGGAGTGCTGGGTAACGGTGAGGGTATCGGAGACGGTGTCGCGCCCTATCCCGGAGGCGTTCAGGTTCGTGTGGATGATGACGGCGATGACGGTGGACCCTTGCTGAATGTGGTCCAGGTGACGACCGGGAAAGAATTTTCCTGTGCGCGGGATGCAGGCGGGCAAATCTGGTGCTGGGGTCGCAATAATAGCGGGCAGCTTGGTATCGGTAGTACTTCGCCTCCCCTGAGTCGGGCTGCTAAAACCCTGCTCAGCAATGGCAACGGCCTTGCAGATGCTGTGCACGTGGTTGCCGGCGATGAGCATGCCTGCGCGATTCGCGACAACGGTTCGCTATGGTGCTGGGGACGTAATGCGGATGGTCAGCTGGGAATCGGATCGACCCAGGCTCAGACAAGCGCCCATCAAGTCATCGGTGAAAACGAGCTGCCGCTTCAGGGAATTTCAGGAGCATCGGCCGGTTTGCAACATACCTGTGCCTTCGACCATGATGGTTTTGCCTGGTGTTGGGGGTTTGGCAATGATGGTCAGTTGGGCAACGGTCGATTCGGGGCGGACGCCAACTCGTTGGTGGCCACCCCGGTGCTGGCTGCCGAGGACCAGCGGTTGGAGGGTGTTGCCGGTATCGCCGCCCAGGGTGGTGCAAGCTGCGCGCTGATCAACCCCGGCGCTGATGGACGAATCTATTGCTGGGGTTCCGCCTCTGGGGGCATTCTCGGTAATGGTCAGGAATCGGACAACCAGCTCTTCCCGGTCCAGGTCCACATCGATGACCAGGGCGAGGATGGCGGACCGCTTGTCGGCATGCGCGGCATCGCCGAAGCAACCCCTGTGCCCCAGGTCAACGGGCACCTGTGCGCGGTTCGTGAGGATGGCAGCGTCTGGTGCTGGGGACACGGCATTTTAGGCGAACTTGGTGATGGCGAGAATAGCCAGCGGACTCGGGCGGTGCAGGCGCGACTGGGCCGGGGTGGTCGCGATGCCGGACCCCTGACCGGGGTTTCGCAGGTTTCGGCCGGACAGTTGATGACCTGCGCGCATTCGAACTCCGGGAAAGCCTGGTGCTGGGGTTGGAATGCTTCAGGTAAGCTGGGCATCGGCTGGGGCATGTCGGACACTTTCCCGCGCGCCACACCGGTCACCCGCTACGTGGGGCCCGACGAATAAACCATCCAACAGGAAA
>SL_3KL_010_SEDDRAFT_10004132_pt1 | contig 13134 bp, 10 predicted proteins | sample SodLakKL_010_SED_2_FD_10381 | JGI IMG/M metagenome (IMG submission 10381)
CTTTTTAGGAATTCTTCCCATGGGAAGAATTCCTAAAAATTCCTAAGTTGTTAACCTCACAAGAAGACAACCAGACACACTATTTGGGGAAGTACCTTCAGTCCAAAAACATCTCCTCTTGAGAGGGGATTTAATTTAATTCGAACAGATTACCTACAAAGTTTCCAATAGAACCAAAAAGAAAAGAAAGAGTTGTGGTCCGTCCTATCTGGTCCAAGCGGACGCTTGAACCAGCTTTAAAGGTTGTTAGATTCGAACCGCTCTACCCGGGAACAGATACAATTATCCGGCCTGTAAAATATCCTATGCCGGCACTTTGCTGGTCTGTACAAAATTGATCAGGTAATCCGCAACTTCATCTGTATTTACCAGTTTTGTCCCCGGTTCATGAGTGTATAAATCAGCCGTTCGCATACCTTCGGAGAGAAGTGATTGAATGGCTTCTTCAATTTTTTTTGCGGCTTCTTCCAATTTCAGGGAATACCGGCATAACAGAGCGGCAGAGGCCACGGCGGCCAGGGGATTGGCCACTCCCTGTCCAGCAATATCCGGCGCCGAGCCGTGAACCGGCTCATACAGGCCGTTATCTCCGCCGATACTGGCCGATGGCAGCATACCCAGCGATCCGGTAAGCATCGAAGCGGCATCACTCAAAATATCACCGAACATATTGCCGGTAACCATCACGTCAAACTGTTTGGGGTCGCGGATAATCTGCATGGTGCAATTATCAACCAGCATGTGGCTCAGCTCCACATCGGGATAATCCTCTGCAAGTTCGACAACTGATTTTCTCCACATCCGTGAGCTTTCCAATACGTTGGCTTTATCCACGGAACAGACCTTTCCATTGCGAAGTCTGGCGACCTCAAAAGCAACTTTTGAAACTCGCTGCACTTCCGAGCGGCTGTATTTCATCGTATCAACAGCGAAAGGATCGCCATTATCATCGCTGGTAAACCGGGGCCTTCCAAAATAGATGCCTCCGGTCAATTCACGCACAATCAGGATGTCGGTTCCCTTAATCACTTCGGGTTTCAATGTAGATGAGCCGGCAAGAACGGGGTAGACCGTTATGGGCCTGAGGTTGGCATAAACACCGAGCTCTTTTCTGAGTTTTAATAATGCAGCTTCCGGGCGCTGATCGGCGTTGAGGTCGTCCCATTTCGGGCCGCCGACAGCTCCCAGAAGCACAACTTTCGTCTTTTTGCACTCTTCCAGAGTTTCTTCTGTTACGGGGGTTCCGTACTGTTCGTAACAGGTGCCGCCAAAGGGGAACTCTTTTACGGAAAGTTCTGTGCCAAACTGGCTGCAAACGGTTTTTAGCACGTCAACCGCAACAGCGGTAACTTCCGGGCCAATGCCGTCTCCCGGCAATACAACAATTTTAGTTTTCTTCATCAGGCTACCATTCCGTGTTTTCGGGCATATTCAAAAATTCCTCCGGCATGAACAATGTCTGCCACACTGCCCAGCGGTTTGATATTATACTCTTTACTTTGAGTAAGATTTTTCAACACGTGATTTTCCTGGTCAATTTCCAGTTCATCGCCGGTGTGAACTTCTTTGCTGAGGTCTTCAAAGCTTTCGAACGGAATCAGAAAACCGCCGTCTACCGAATTTCTGTAGAAAATCCGGGCATAAGATGGTGTTACGATGGCTTTGATTCCAGCAATCTCGAGGCATGCCGGAGCGTGCTCGCGGGATGAACCGCATCCAAAATTATCACTTGCAACGATTATGCTGAACTCGCTTTCCGTTTCGCCCTCTTTAGTAAGCGGAATATTTCCTTGGGGCAGTCCTGATTCTTCAGACGGAACTCCCGAAAGCGCATACTTACCATAGAGTTTTCGTTCTTCGGGATCGTCGAGGCTGTACACCAGGTGTGCAGCCGGAATAATTTGGTCGGTGTCGATGTTTTTGCCCAAAACAAAAGCTTTGCCTTTGATGGGTTCTGTGTTTTTACTCATTTATTTTTTATGAAGTTTGCTTTAGAATTTGGTTGCTTTCTGTCATTTACAGCTCTGAAAAAATGATCCAAGGTCGCTCGGACACACACCTGATCAAATCGCTTATCGCGCTTTGATCTGTCCCCTCTCAAGTTGAGTGTTTTTCGAAATCCCGACACTTCGGGGAGGGGATGATTATCTGTCCCGCAACTTGTTACCTGAACCCTGAACCTTGCACTCCCGAAGGGTCGGGATGTCGCTATCGCGCCACCTGCACCCTGTATCTTGTACCCTGAACCTTGTCCCATATCAAATCACCGTTTGTTGAATGAATACACGCGGGTCGGTAATTACACCGGTTACGGCTGATGCAGCTACGGTGTAGGGTGATGCCAGGTAAACCGAAGCCTGCTTCGAGCCCATCCGACCGGGGTAGTTTCTGTTTGTGGAAGAGATACAGACTTCTTCTTGATTCAGACGGCCAAATGTATCGGATGGCCCGCCGAGACAAGCAGCACAAGAAGCATTCCCGATTTTACAGCCCGCTTCGCGGAAAATATCAATTAGTTTTGTTCCATAGAGAGTCTCGGTTTCGAGTGCCCTGGCAATTTCGGTTGTTGCCGGAACAATGTATGTATCCAGTTTTACCTTATGGCCTCGGATAATTTCTGCAGCAGCACGAAAATCTGACAGTTTTCCTCCTGTACACGAACCGATGTATGCCCGATCCAGATACTCGCCTTCCAGCTCTTCGGCCGTGGCCTTGTTGTCAGGGCTGTGCGGCTTGGCAATCATGGGCACAATTTCTTCAAGGTTGTAAAAGTGCTCGCTGTAATAATTTGCATCCGGGTCGCTGTAAATCTTTTCATAAGGCTTGTCTGTCCGGGATTTTACATAAGCCTCGGTCACTTCATCCGGTTCAACCACGCCGTTTTTTCCTCCGGCTTCTATGGCCATATTGGTGAGAGTCATGCGGTCTTCCATCGTCAGGGCTTTAATGCCCGGGCCTGTAAATTCCATCGTTCTGTATGTGGCGCCATCAACCCCGATATCCCCGATAATTTTCAGGATGATATCTTTGGCCATCAGGTAGGGCGGAAGCGAAGCACCTTCAAAAACAAAACGCATGGTTTCGGGCACTTTAACCCAGAGTTTACCGGTGCCCATTATAAATGCGGCATCCGTGTTGCCAATTCCGGTGGCAAACTGCCCGAAGGCGCCGGCTGTACAGGTATGAGAGTCTGTGCCGAAAAGTACCTCACCTGGGCGGGTAAATCCTTCTTCCGGCAAAGCCACGTGGCAAACGCCTTTATAGCTGTCGGTTCCTACATCATAGAAATAAGGCAGATCCTGCTCAGCGGCAAAAGCACGCAGCACATCTACATTGCGGTTGGCATATTTATCGGTGGTAAAAATGTAGTGGTCGGGTATAATTACCAGCTTTTCCTTGTCCCAAACTTTGGCATCTTCGCCAAATTGTTTGTGGAAAATTCCAATAGCCGGAGGTCCGCAGACGTCGTGGGTCATCAGTACATCTACATCCACCCACACATTATCGCCCGGCTTCACCCGGTCTTTACCACTGTGTTTTGCAAGTATCTTTTCGGTTAACGTCATTCCCATAATAGGAGTAATTATTTGATTATTTTTAAATTAAGGTTTGATTGAATTTCTTTCGAGGGTGATTAAATCGTTGATACATTATCCGCCCGCCGCAAAAGATTGATTCTGGCTTTGAATAGAAAAATCGGCTGCGGCCATAATTTTAATCAGGTCACGGTCTTCCACCACTTTCTTTTCGTCGGCCAGCCTGGTTACCTTCTGGTAAACCTGATTCAGGTCTTCTTTGTTCAGATGATAGCCCAGCTCTTCCAGTTTTTTACAGAGAGCAAACCGCCCTGAATGTTTGCCGATCACAATTTTATTACAGGTCAGGCCGACGGATTCCGGTGTCATAATTTCATAAGTCAGCGGGTTTTTCAATACGCCATGCTGATGAATTCCGGCTTCGTGGGCAAATGCATTGTCACCCACAATGGCTTTGTTGGGCTGCACGCCTTTTCCGGTTATCTCAGCAAGCATCTGGCTGGACGGGAAAATCTCTTTTGTATTGATGGAGGTGGTGTATCCCATGTTGTTTTTCCGCGTTTCGATGGACATAGCCACCTCCTCAAGAGATGCATTTCCTGCACGTTCGCCGATGCCGTTCACCGTACATTCAATCTGCCGTGCACCGTTCTGTACAGCCATGAGTGAATTTGCCACGGCGAGTCCCAGGTCGTTGTGGCAGTGTACGCTGATGACGGCTTTGTCGATGTTCGGAATATTCTCATTCAGAGTTTTGATCAGATCCGCGTATTCCCAGGGCAGGGCATAACCCACCGTATCGGGCACGTTAATCGTGGTGGCGCCAGCATCAATCACCGCTGAGAAAATATCGATCAAAAACCTGGGGTCGCTGCGCGAGGCATCCTCGGCAGAAAACTCCACATCATCGTAATATGATTTTGCATACTCCACTGCTTTTACGGCAGATTCCAGCACCTGCTCACGCGATTGCTGAAGTTTGTATTTCAGGTGGATATCGCTGGTGGCTATAAAAGTGTGAATTCTTGGTTTAGCTGCGTGCTGAACAGCAGAAACAGCCCGTTCAAGATCTTCCACCCGGGTACGGCAAAGTGCTGCCACCGAACTTTTTTTAATGGTTTTTCCAATTTCTTTGACGGTTTCGTAGTCACCGTCTGATGCGATCGGGAAACCGGCTTCAATCACATCAACACCCAGCCTTTCGAGCTGTAGAGCCAAACGAAGCTTTTCCTGCTTGTTCATGCTGTAACCCGGCGATTGCTCACCGTCTCGAAGTGTGGTGTCAAAGATGGTAATGTGATTGTTCATGGTTCTGTGCTGTTTTGTTGTTTGGTATTAATTCCCCTCTTCAGAGGGGATATGTTAGTCAAATACACGACCTGTCGTGATATTTGACTGACGAGGGGTGTGTCTCGTCGTCCGATTTGGGAACCTTCAAGCGTTCCCGACAGCCGTCGGGATCCTTGAAGCGTTCTTTTCATGGCTGCACAGCGACGCTTGAAGGACTTCCGCTCTGCTTCAGACGCTTCAAGGTCACTTTTCACGCGGCAAACTGGCTCCCTCTCATGAGGGGACCTTTGTTTTATGTTTGGCCCGTTTCGGCCAATTCTGCTTTCTTTTTGGGTTTACTGTTTTGGTTCATTAAAAAATAGATGATGCCTTCTGAGAGCGCCTTCCAGCTCGCGTCGATAATATTCTCTGAAACACCGACGGTGCCCCAGCTTGATCCGTCTTTTGCGGAGTCGATCAAAACGCGGACTTTTGCACCGGTTCCGTCTTTTTCGTTCAGCACGCGCACTTTATAATCCTGAAGCTGCATCGACGAAATCTCCGGGTAGAATTCGCAGAGAGCCCGCCGGAGCGCCGCATCGAGTGCATGAACCGGCCCGTTGCCCTCGGCAGCGCTCAGTTCAATCTGGTCGTTCACCCTCACTTTTATGGTGGCCTCCGACCTCGATTCTCCGCTGCCGTTTCGCTCCATTATCACGCGGAATCCCTCCAGTTTGAAGAAATCCGGTGCACTGTTGGTAAACTGTTTTACAAGCAGTTCGAACGAGGCTTCTGCCGCTTCAAACTGGTATCCTTCGTTCTCCAGTTTTTTCAGTTCCTGCACAATTTCTGAGCTCTGTTCCGAGCTTTTATCAAATTCAAAACCCAGTTCCTCCGATTTGTAAGTGACATTGCTTTTTCCCGAGAGATCAGACACCAGCACTCTCCGGCTGTTCCCCACCTGTTCGGGTTTGATGTGTTCGTAAGTCTGCTCATTTTTGATGACGGCGCTTACATGGATTCCGCCTTTATGGGCAAACGCACTTTTGCCTACATAAGGCTGTTTGTTGTCGGGAATGAGGTTGCCCAGCTCGCTTACAAATTTTGAAAGAGTGGAGAGCCCCGCCATATTCTCTTCGGGGATACAGGAATACCCCATTTTTAATTGGAGGTTGGGAATAATGGAACAGAGATTGGCATTTCCGCATCGCTCCCCGTAACCGTTGATGGTTCCCTGCACATGCACGGCACCGGCCTCAACCGCGGCAAGCGCATTGGCCACAGCCAGTTCCGAATCGTTGTGGGAATGAATGCCCAACGGGGCCTGAACTGCCTGCTTAACTTCCTTAACAATCGTTGTGATTTCGTGAGTCAGCGTTCCGCCGTTTGTATCACAGAGTACCAAAACGTCGGCTCCGGCTTCCTGCGCAGCGAGCAGGGTTTTTACGGCATATTCGGGATTGTCTTTATATCCATCGAAAAAGTGTTCGGCATCATAAATAATCTCCTTGCTGTGCTGCTTAAGATATTTGATGGATCCCGCGATAATCTTCAGGTTTTTTTCGGGAGAGATCTTCAGGGCATCGGTTACATGCAGCAGCCAGGTTTTTCCGAATAACGAAACGGCCGGTGTTTCTGCCTGAATAAGTGCCCGGAGGTTCGGGTCTTCCTCAGGCCGGTTTCCAGAGCGACAAGTGCTGCCAAATGCCACAATTTTTGCATGCTGAAAGTAATGGGATTTCGCCCTCTCAAAAAATGCCATGTCTTTTGGATTCGATCCCGGCCATCCACCCTCAATGTAATCGATTCCGAACTCATCGAGACGTTTGGCTATACGGAATTTGTCCTCAGCCGAAAAAGAAACTTTTTCGCCCTGGGTTCCATCTCTCAGGGTAGTATCGAATATTTGAATGGATTTTGGCATGTTTTGTGATGTTATGGTTTTAAAAGATTTCTCTCGATTGTGATTCGTTATTCTGCCGGTTCGGTTTTTGCTTCAGTTTCCTCGTCATCGTCAATCCAGTCCATCATGGATCGAAGTTCTTTACCGACGGTTTCTATTTTATGGCTGCCAAGTGTATTTCTCATTTTTGTCAGATTTGGAAGGCCTTGTCGGTTTTCGTCCATCCACTCTTTGGCAAATTCTCCACTCTGCACTTCTTCCAGTATGTTTTTCATTCGCTTTTTGGTGTCAGAGTCAATTACACGGGTTCCGCGCGAAAGGCCGCCGTACTCGGCCGTATCACTCACCGAATAATACATACGTTCGATACCGCCTTCGTACATCAGGTCAACAATCAGTTTCAGTTCGTGCAGACATTCGAAGTAGGCAATTTCAGGCTGATATCCAGCTTCAACCAGCACTTCAAACCCGGTTTTCACCAATTCCGATGCCCCTCCGCAGAGCACAGCCTGCTCACCAAACAGGTCGGTTTCTGTTTCTTCTTTGAATGTGGTTTCCAATACTCCTGCACGGGTTCCGCCCAGGCCTTTGGCATAGGCAAGAGCCGTTTCTTTGGCAGTTCCGGTTGCATCCTGGTAGATGGCAAACAGGCAGGGAACCCCGGAGCCTTCCGTATAAACCCGTCTCACAAGGTGGCCTGGGCCTTTTGGTGCTACCATAAAAACATCTACATCTTTGGGAGGTACAATCTCGCCGAAATGGATGTTAAATCCGTGGGCAAACAACAGAGCGTTGCCGGGTTTTAGGTTCGGTTCGATCTTTTCTTTATAAAACGGCCCCTGAAACTGATCGGGGATCAGAATCATCACAAGATCTCCTTTGGCGGCGGCTTCGGCCGGATCAAGTACTTCAAGCCCGGCAGCTTCGGCTTCTTTCCAGGATGAGCTCTCTTTTCTAAGCCCCACCACAACGTTCACGCCGCTGTCTTTTAAATTTCTGGCATGGGCATGGCCCTGGCTTCCATAGCCGATGATTGCTACGGTTTTATTGGATAAGACATCGAGATTTGCATCTGCATTATAATACGTTTTTACTTTCATTGAGTATGTTTAGTTGTGTTATTTATGTTTTAAAATTGTTGATTTAATTCTTTCTATCTTTAGCTGGGAATTGACTCTTCAATTAATGTTTACTGCACCTTGAAATTCCCGTTTTAGTGCAATGCTTCCCGTGCGCGACATGGCAATTATGCCATATGGCCGCAATACCTCGATCATGGCGTCTACTTTGTCGGTGTTTCCGGTAACTTCCAGGGCGAGCTTATCGCTGGTGATGTCAATCACTTTTGCCTTGAAGGCCTGGGCAATCAGCATAATTTCGGGGCGGCCGACTTTTGCGGTTGAAACTTTTACGATGGCCAGTTCACGTTCAATGCACTTTTTATGGGTGAGGTTAGTAACTTTGAGGACATCCACCACATTGTGAAGGTGCTTGTTGATTTGCTCAACCGTTCTTTCGTCACCGCGGGTGGTGATGGTGAGCCGTGCCATTCCGGGTTCAGCCTCCGATGCAAAGGTTACACTATCGAGCTCGAAACCTTTGGCACTGAATATCCCGATGATGCGGGAAAGTGTGTTCAGATTGTGCTTTACCAAAACCGAAAGTGTATGTTTTGGGGTTTTTATGATTGTTGTAGTACTCATTATTTATCCTTTATTTGCTTCTTCATCAGACTCAACCATCTCATCAAGTGCCGCTCCGGATGGCACCATCGGGTAACAGTTTTCAGTTTCTACCACCTGGAAGTCCATCAAAACAGGGGCATCTTTAATTTTCATGGCTTTGTTTAAAACTTCTCTCATTTCTTCAGGGTTGGTGGCCCGCATTCCCACAGCTCCATAGCTTTCAGCCATTTTTACAAAATCGGGGTTGTTGCTTCCAAACACCGAATAGCTGGTGCGGTTTTTATAGAAAAGCTGCTGCCACTGGCGAACCATGCCGAGACAGTTGTTATTCATGAGAGCAATTTTTACGGGAATTTTATACTCAACAGCCGTGGCAAGTTCGTAGGATGACATCTGAAAACCACCATCGCCCGTAATACAAACCACATCACGATCTGGACAGGCAAGTGCCGCTCCCATCGCTGCTGGAAATCCGTAACCCATAGTACCCAGTCCGCCTGAAGAGATCCACGAGCGGGGATGATTAAATTTGTAGTGTTGAGCCGCCCACATCTGGTGCTGTCCCACATCGGTTACCACAATAGCATTTCCTCCGGTAACTTCAGAGATCATTTTGACCATATGCTGCGGATAGATTTTATCATCACCTCGTGGCACTACCAGCGGATGTTCTTTTTGCCAGCTATGGATGGTATCCCACCATTCAGAAATTTCTGGTGGCTTTGCGAGCTTGTCAATGGCCGGAATTACCCGTTTAACATCACCTACAATTGGAATTTCCACATCCACATTTTTTCCGATGCAGGACGGATCAATATCAATATGAATTTTTCTGGATTTTTGAGAGAATCCATTCAGGCGGCCGGTTACGCGGTCATCAAATCGTGCTCCAACTGCCAGAAGCACATCGCACTCGGTCATGGCCATGTTGGCGTACCAGGTGCCGTGCATCCCCAGCATTCCCAAAGACTGCGGCCTGCTTTCAGGGAATGCCCCAAGTCCCATCAGGGTGGTGGTAACCGGAACATTCAGTCGTTCAGCAAATGCAGTAACTTCTTTCCAGGCTTCACCGGAAATAGCACCGCCGCCCACATATATCAGCGGTTTTTTCGCCTCACTCAGCATTTTGGCCGCTTTAGCAATTTGTGGCTGATGGCCATGAAGCGTGGGTTTAAAACTTGGAATATCTACTTTATCGTTGCACTTGTAATTGCCTGTGGTATTCAGCATATCTTTGGGCAGATCCACCAAAACCGGCCCCGGCCTGCCGTTTGTGGCAATGTGAAATGCTTCGCGGAGTACATCTTCAAGTTCGTTTACATCTCTGACAAGGTAATTCTGTTTGGTGATGGGACGGGTGATTCCCACTATATCCGCCTCCTGAAATGCGTCGTTACCGATCACACTTGTGGGCACCTGTCCCGTAAGTACAACAAGGGGAATGGAGTCCATCATTGCCGTGGCAATTCCCGTTACTGTATTCGTGCCGCCCGGCCCGGATGTTGCCAGCACCACACCCGGCTTGCCGGTTGCGCGTGCATAACCATCGGCGGCATGGGTTCCGGCCTGTTCGTGGCGTATCAAAACGTGCTTCAGGTCGTGGTTGTCAAAAAGAGAATCATAAATCGGCAAAACAGCACCACCGGGATAGCCGAAAATCGTATCTACATCCAGATCAGCAAGGGTTTTTATGAGAATTTCTGCGCCGTTGAACGTTTGCGTATCAGGCATGGCCGCCTTTTTTACGGACTTCAGCGACATTTCGGGTTCCATTTTTTTTGCCGTGGATGTTGATTTTTGATATTTCATATTGACTCGCGGATATAGTTTGCCCGCCAGAGGTCAAAAAAGAAATGAAAAACGATTTGTGGAATTTCGGATTCTAACCTCTGGCTGGTGGGATTATCTAATAATTAGGTTTAGAATTAGAATGCCAGAAATTAGTATGGATAGAATTAGCCCAATAATAATACTAATAATATCAATAGAAGGAATAGTGATGGAAATAACAGAAGCAACGAAAAGTACAATTGCTGTAAACACGGTAAGTAAACTAATCACACTTAGCAGAAGTGCATTTCTGCCGTCAGCAGTTGCTGAGTTTAAAGCGGGAAAATGTTTATGTGTTATTGCGTCAGACAATTTGTAACCTGTTATGTAAACATCGCTTGGGAAAACATATATAGCGAATGGGTTTTAGTCAAGAAATTTTTTGTATAAATTTTGAAACAAAAATTTACCTAAAGATATATTTTTTAAAAGCGCTTCCATGAATTTATAATATACTATCAAAGTGTATATCAATCAGTAACTTACGGATGAAATCAAAAAAATGAAGATTTTAAACAAATTTAGCTCCAGGTTAACACAAGAACAATCTCAGGTAGGATCTAAAGCTATGCTTTATGCCGCCGGTCTGAGCGAGGAAGACATGAAAAAACCTCAGATTGGCATCGCAAGCACTGGCTGGGACGGCAATCCATGCAACATGCATTTGAACGATTTGGCCGCCCTCATCAAGCAATCGGTTTGGGACAAAAACATGGTGGGCTTTGTGTTTCACTCCATCGGGGTAAGCGATGGAATTTCGATGGGAACACAGGGAATGAAATTCTCACTTCCGTCCAGGGATATCATCGCTGATTCGATCGAAGTGGTGATGCAGGCACAGTGGTATGATGCCAACATTTCTCTGGTAGGCTGCGATAAAAATATGCCCGGCTCGGTGATGGCTATGGCGCGCCTGAATCGCCCTTCCATTATGGTTTATGGCGGCACCATTCTGGCCGGGGATCTGAACGGCCAAAAACTGGATATTGTGTCGGCATTTGAATCGTACGGACAATTTCTTTCTGACGAGATCGATAAAGAGCAAATGAACAGGGTTTTGAAACATGCCTGTCCCGGCGCCGGCGCCTGCGGAGGGATGTACACCGCCAACACAATGGCATCAGCTATTGAAACACTTGGAATGAGCCTGCCTTTCAGCTCTTCTATTCCGGCAACCCATCAGCAGAAGAAAAAAGAGTGTGAGCAGGCCGGCAGTGCCATTCTAAACATCCTTGAAAAAGACATCAAGCCGCGGGATATCATCACCAAAAAATCTCTCGAAAATGCCGTTACCATGATAATTGCCCTCGGCGGTTCAACCAATGCGGTGATGCATATGCTGGCTATCGCAAAAGCTGCCGAAGTGGATTTTACGATTGATGATTTCCAGGCGGTTAGCGACCGCACGCCGTTTCTTGCTGACCTTAAACCGAGCGGCAAATATGTAATGGAAGATCTTTATAATGTTGGAGGCGTACCTGCAGTTCAAAAACTGCTGCTGGAAGAAGGATTTCTTCACGGAGATTGCATCACCGTAACAGGAAAAACCATTGCTGAAAATGTGAATGAAGTGCCCGGCCTGTTGGAAGAACAAAATATTATTCGCCCGGTTTCCGATCCCATCAAAAAGACAGGCCATCTCCAGATTTTGTACGGAAATTTGTCACCCGAAGGCAGCGTAGCAAAAATTACCGGGAAAGAGGGCACCCGTTTCACCGGAACTGCGAAAGTGTTTGAATCGGAAGAAGATTGCTTGCAGGGTATTCAAGCCGGAAAAGTAAAAAAGGGCGATGTGGTTGTGATTCGCTACGAAGGCCCGAAAGGCGGACCCGGTATGCGGGAAATGCTTTCCATTACCGCAGCAATTATGGGAGCCGGCCTTGGCAAAGAGGTTGCTTTAATCACAGACGGACGCTTCTCCGGCGGAACTCACGGGTTTGTGATTGGCCACGTGACACCTGAAGCCCAGCTTGGCGGAACCATCGCCTTGCTCAAAGACGGCGACACCATCACCATCGATGCAGACAAGCGAATTTTAAACGCAGATCTATCCGAAGAGGAACTGGCCGTGCGCCGGAAAAACTGGCAGGCTCCCGAACTGAAATTCAAAAGCGGCATTCTTTATAAATATGCGAAGAATGTATCCACCGCAAGCGAAGGGTGTGTGACGGATATCTAACAGATTGTTAACCGGTTGTCCCCAGGCCACTCGCAATTGCGTTCAATACCAGCAGCATATCCGGCAATATTTCGGAAGCGTGCTTTTCGTTACCGTGCTTTTTCAAACCCCGCCACTCTTTTAACTGCCGGATTTGCAGTTCATGCAGGGGTTTGAGCCGTTCAGATCTGAATTCAATCATCTGGTACAAACGGGGACGCCGTTCGCGCAAATTATGCCCGTATAATAGTTCGAGCATCTCTTTTGTCCGGTGATACTCTTCGGTGATCATATCCAGGTATTGATCAGCCAGTGTAGAATCATCAACCAAGGTGGCATAAGATTTCATGATTGGAATATCGGTAAGCGCAATGGCCGATGAAGCACTTGTTATGACATATCGGAACGGCATATAACCAATGGCGTTTCTGCTTAGAAGATCAAAGGATTCGCGGTCCTCATCGCGAAGCCGTTCGAGTGCGGCTCCAACACCATACCAGCCGGTAAGGAAAAAACGAGCCTGGCTCCAGCTAAAAACCCAGGGTATTGCGCGTAAATCCTGAAACGTTCTTTTACCGGTGCGTCTTGCCGGCCTTGACCCGATACTGCTCATTTCAATAAGGTCAATCGGGGTGGCCTGTTCGTAAAATCTGACAAAACCATCGGATTGAACCAAATTCTGATAACTTTCAAGGCTGAAGTTGTAAAGCCGGTTTACAATCTGCTCAAGTTCCCGGCTTCTATTTTCATCAC
>SL_3KL_010_SEDDRAFT_10004133_pt1 | contig 13127 bp, 11 predicted proteins | sample SodLakKL_010_SED_2_FD_10381 | JGI IMG/M metagenome (IMG submission 10381)
GCCAGTTCCGTGAACAGCATGAAGAACAAAAAGAGGAAGAGCAAAGACCGAAAAAACATGAGCAGGATAATCATAAACCAAAAGATCATGAACCGGAAGATTTTGAGCCGGAAGATCTTGAGTATGTTAAATCCGCCGTCATCGGCCGGGAAGTCTATCCATCGCCTGATGCCATCACCGCCGGCAGGGTCCGCCGCCCCTTCTGGATATCCGACAGTGAAATCCTGTATTACAGCCTTTCATATAATCAGCGCCCGGGTATATATCGCTTTGATACACAAAGCAAAAGCGCCACGATGTTCCTGGAAACCCGGTCAACGGACGACTTCCAGTTCACGCTCAACCGCGACAGAAGCCGCTTCCTCTACTCCCGCTATCACCGCCATCCCTACTATCACAATTACCAGCGCATGAGGATCCACGAGGTCTCCGTTGATGATGACGGTGACGTCCGGCTTCCCGGCCATTACCTGGATCGTGAAAACAGGCGCCTTGTCCTGGTGGACCGTCTCCACGCCCCTGCCTACGGACCAGAGAACACGATTTGGGCCCTCCAGACCCACCATGAGCGCAACCTGCTGGTATCCATAAAAAGAACAGGTGTGGATACCCTCCTTGTACCGGAACAGGGGCACCTGCTGGAACTGGCCTTTCATCCCAAAGACCCCGATTCCCTTGTGCTTCTGGCCAATCGCCAGGGTCTCCAGGGACTTTGGTTCCTGCATCGCGACAATCTTGAACGATTCAACCGCGAACCTGCGGACATCGCATTCGAACTGGCATCCATTTATGATCCGGCGTGGCATCCGGACGGCCACACCCTGCTGTTTACTTCGGATTTTGGCGGACGGATGAATCTCTATGAATATGCCGGCCCCCTGGCATCCGCATCCACACCCGAACCCAAACACGTACCCGAATCCGATACAGATATTGAATCTGATACTGAATCCGGTTTGGTGCGACGATTAACAAACCATCGATACGGCGTCATGGAGGCGTCATGGAGTCCCGACGGATCCCGTATTGCGGCTGTCCAGCTTCATGAAAACCGTTTTGAACTGGTGATACTCGATTATGATCAGCTCGCACCCGAGGTGATCTACGCCGGTCAGTGGAAATACCCGCCCTTCTCCGGACCCTCCCCCGACCCGCCTCTGCCACCCGGTTATGCAGCGAGCCAGACCGGGGATCCGCCGGATGATGGCGAAACAGCTTCATCCACCGGCAATCCAACAGAAATGAAATTGCCCGGGGACTGGACGCTCTCGCCCTACCGCACCGGCATCGGCTGGCTTCGTCCCCGGTCGGCCTTTCCCTACTGGGAAAACGAATCGCAACTCATCGGTCACCGGTTCGGGGCCATGCTCTCCGGCGGCGACGTGCTTCGCAGCCACAGCTACAATGCCGAGCTGAGTACTTCCAACAACCGCTTCTGGTATGATGTGGACTATCGGTTCAGCGGCTTCTATCCCGGTTTTCGATTGAATTTCTACCAGCGGCCCGTCCAAACCACGGATTTTCTACTGGATCGTCAGGGGGCTGGTATAGACATCCCCCTGCAGTACCGCATCGACCAAAACACGCGCAGCTCCTCTGTCTCTTTTGTGCCCGGTATTGATCTGCTCAGGGAGAGGATCATCACAACCGGCGGCTCTTCGCAATCAGACTGGTTCCAGCGTACACGCGCCTCCCTGTTTATCTCATGGCAGCACCGTCTTCAGCAAAACATCCGGGACGTTCAGCCCAATACAGGATGGCTCCTTTTTTCTGAAGTGAACCAGGACCTCCAGACCGATAATGCTCTGAAACTGTCTGCCTTGCGAGTCGGGATGTACCGGTTTCTGAGCTTTTATCAGGAAAAAAACTGGTCCCTGCGCCTGGGTGCTGAAGCCGTTACACAAAACCGTCCATATTTCGATATAAGCGGCTTTTACTCCCGGGGATTTGATGAGAGTATTTTATTTGGATTCAACAATTCGGCCCGTCTTAACAGCCGTTTTGCCATACCGCTCTGGCACGCCGACCGCGGTCGGGTACTCTTGCCCGTTTTCCTGGATCGGTTCTACCTTGTCCTGTTCAGTGATACGGTGTTCCCGGTGCAGTCTCGGCAATACCAGGACTGGATGTCAGATTCCCGCACGCTCTTTGGGGGCGGAATCCGCATGCAATTCCGTATTTTCAACTTCCCTGTGGATATCGGGGTCGCCGGCGTCTACGAACCAACACGTAATAGAAGTAATGTTTTTATCGGCTGGTTTTGATCTCTCCTATCGGGAGGATACGGAATCCGGCTTGTATCTCCGTGTTCAGCACGGAATCGACTTTTTCGGCTGAAACTACAACGGTCAGCCCGATACCGAGATTGAACGCCTGCCTCATATCCTCAACCGGAACATCCCCTTCCTTGCGGATCAATTCGAAAATAGCCGGCCACTCCCAGCTGTCCCAGTCAATGTAAGGAATCAGTGCCTCAGGACCCTTATCATCCAGTTTTTTGTCCTCCGGCCCCATTTTCTCAGCCTTTATACCGGTTTTTTTCTCTTCCAGGTTTTTCCCTTCCCCATTTCTTTCTTTCGGGGCGTTTCCTTTCAAGGCCTTTTCTTTCGCCACAATCCGCTCTGTGTTACCCACAATACCACCGCCTGTTATGTGGGCAAAACCACGGACTCCCTCCATTTTTTTTATTTGCCTTATCACCTGGAGATAAGACGGATGGATTTTAAGCAGGGCCTCTCCAATCGTCATTCCCAGTTCCGACAAGTGCTGGTCAACACTGTATTTTGATAGTAACACTTTGCGTGCCAGTGAATAACCATTGGTATGCAATCCGTTTCCGGTCACTCCGAGAATGATGTCCCCGTTCCGGATCCCGGATCCATCCAGTATTTCATGCCGGTCCACCACACCCACCACCGTTCCGGCCAGATCAAATTCACCCTCTGCATAGATGTCCGGCATCTCCGCAGTTTCTCCGCCAATGAGTGCGCAGCCGTTTTCCTCGCAGGCGATTGTGAACCCTTTCAGCACATCATATGCCACTTCCTGCTCCAGTTTGCCGGTTGAAAAATAATCCAGAAAAAAAAGCGGCTCTGCCCCGCAGACAGCGATGTCATTGACACAATGGTTTACCAGACACTGTCCTACCGTGTCATACACCCCTGTCTTGAACGCGATAATCAGCTTTGTCCCGACACCATCCACACTGCTTACCAGGACCGGCTGCTTCATGGAGGAAAAATCCGGCTGGAAAAGACCGCCGAAACCGCCAATGGAAGTCAGGACCTCCGGTCGGTGCGTTCTGGAAACCAGGTCGCCGATGGATTTCACAAACCGGTTTCCGGCATCCACATCCACTCCGGCAGACTTGTATGTATGTTTATTGGGCATAATAAACTGAAAAAATTAAGGATGATTCGTGAAGTGAGATACCGTCCCGGATCCTGTCCGGGAACGGTGAAAGGACAAATGAAAGTTTGGAACAAAAGGAAACAAAACCAAGAAGACCTTTCTTTTTTTTTCCACACGGGTTTTCTATAAGTAATAGATTATTTAATAAATTTGTAATCGTATATAGATACTGTGGATATGTGGAAAAAAAAGTTTTACGTTTTATTCATATTGGCATCCCCGCTTTTGTGGGTGAAAATGTGGATAACAACACACAGGTAATTACTTAACAGAAGATTTTCATTGGAATATCCACGTATCACATGAATCATACATTTCAGCGTGATTTTGTAACCCACATTTCATACAGAGCCCTTATTGTGTGGGAATCCCGCATCTGCCAGTGAACAAATGGTTATCTTCCGCACAGAAAAAAGATCCGTATTCAAATCAACAGGTTTAGTGCACGGTTATCCCCATACTTGTTAACAATCAGAAAGACTATGAGAGCAGTTGTACAGCGGGTTTCAGAGGCATCGGTCACCGTCGACGGTAAAGTTACCGGCACTATTGGCAAAGGATTACTGGTGCTGTTGGCCGTTCATCACGATGATACCGACGAGCAGCTTCGCTGGATGGCCGAAAAACTCAGAAAACTCCGGATTTTTGAGGATGATGAGGGAAAGATGAACCGAAGTGTGGAGGATGTGGATGGCGGTATGCTTATTGTATCGCAATTCACACTGTATGGTGAGCTGAAAAAAGGCACACGTCCGAGTTTTACGGCTTCGGCCGGACCGGAAAAGGCCGAACAGATTTATGACCGGATGGTGGCTTTGCTGGAAGAAGCCATGCCGGGCAAAATCCAGGCCGGTATTTTTGCAGCCAAAATGGATGTGTCCCTGGTCAATGACGGACCTGTAACCATTATCGTGGAGCGCTGATGTCCCTTGTATTCCTTTTTCTGGACGGTGTCGGACTCGGCGGCTCCAATGGGGTGAATCCGTTTACTATGCATGATTATCCCGCTTTCAAAGCGATGGCGGGTGGACAGGCTTTCACGGATGATGCTGAAACCTGCCGGAACGGAGCACATTTTTTCACCGCCATTGATGCCTGTCTTGGGATGGAGGGATTACCGCAAAGCGGAACCGGGCAGGTGACCCTTTTCACCGGGATCAACTCTGCGCAGCTTCTTGGCCGGCACTTCGGTCCCTATCCGCACTCAGCCATACGCGGCCTGCTGGATGAGGAAAGCATCTTTCTGAAAATTGGCCGTCAAAACGGGCGATGCCACTTTATTAATGCCTTTCCGCAGCGGTTCATCGATTACGTAACCACGACCAACCGCTGGTCCAGCACCACCTTCATGACCACCCGGGCTGGAATGAAACTCAATTCCGTGCCGGAGATCCTGGAGGAGAGGGCTATTACCGCGGAGCTTACACAGGATGCCTGGCGGACCCGGCTTTCCCTGGATGTTCCGCTGATATCCGAATCAGATGCGGCAGAACGGGTAATCCGGGCAACTACAGAGCACGACCTGGTCCTGGTTGAATACTATTTGACCGACAAGGCCGGTCACAGCCGTGATGCCAATCTGGCGCACAAAATCCTTACCCGCTTAGACCGGTTCCTGTATCACCTTATCAACCGGCAGGAGGAAAGCGGATATACCTTGCTCCTTACCAGTGATCATGGCAATCTGGAGGATCTCTCCGTCAAGACGCATACACGCAACCGGGTGCCCTTGTATGTACTCGGAAAAGGAGCACATTTGTTTCACGAAGCGAAATCCATTCAGGATATCACCCCGCTGTGCGTGGAATGGCACAAATCATTTTTTGGGCAGAGCTGACAGGATACGCTGGAATATTTCATCAATAGTTCCGGTACCGTCCACAGACCGAAACATGCCCGCCTGCTGATAATACTCCATTACAGGCGCCGTCTCTTTCTTGTAGACTTCCAGGCGTGTCTTGATTTTCTCTTCCGTATCATCCGATCGGCCCTCGCCACGGGTCAGCAGCCTCTGGATCAGCACTTCGTCTGGCGCATGCAGTGAAATAAATGCATCAATCGACTCATTGCGCCGTTCCAGCATATTGTCGAAAGCAACGGCCTGTTCCACGGTACGCGGAAAACCATCAATGATATATCCCTTGCCGTAGTCTTCACTGGCAATGGTCTCTTCCACCATGTCAACAACCGTCTGGTCGGGAACAAGCTGACCCTCGTCGATGATGGATTGTACAAGTTTTCCGAGTTCTGTACCCTGATTGATAGCTTCACGAAACATTTTTCCCGTTGAGAGATGAATAATACCAAAATGTTCTGCTACCATTTTCGCCTGGGTGCCCTTTCCGGCTCCCGGCGGACCAAATATGATAAGTCGCATCGTTTGAAGTAATAATGATTAATAGAGAGGTTTTAGGTCGTTCAATAATCTCCTTTGAATATATCATTCCGTAACTAATTGGCAAAACCGACTTGACCGGCTGTAATCGGGAAAATTAGATTTTTTTCGATGCCATTGCCGGAGAAGGTGTCGGTCGGTGACAATACATCAGTTACAAGACACCAGTGAAGCGACATCAAAGGAGAGGACATCGTTGACAGGACACCAGCGACAGTATATCAGTGACAGAACATGCGCATCAGTCCGGTTTATCATAGAAAATAACGCGACGCATAATTTTTTGTAACGCAGAGCGTTATTTTTCGTATGATACCTTGTAGCCACTACGGAAAACACCATAAAATAACCGGGTAAAACAATGGATGAAAGATGGATAAAGCGGTATGCAAACCGCAAAATGTACGATGTGGAGAACAGCAGGTATGTTTCTCTGTCAGATCTGGCCGGGATCATCCAGTCGGGCGAAAGCATAAAAGTGACGGACAAAAGCGGGAATGAAGATTACACGGCGCAGGTGCTTCGCCAGATCATCATGGAACAGAGCAAGCAGTCGGATGTCTCATCCGTATCGGCGCTCCACGAGTGGGTCCGGATGGGCGGTTCGTATCTGGATCACCAGTGGGATGAGTTGCGCAGTGGAATGGAAGGATGGCTCAAGGAGCGCAAGGCTCGCATCCTGAAGGGTCTCAGCCGCGAGGATTTTGAGGCACTGAAGAAAAAAGTCGACGAACTTGAAAAGAAAGTGGACGAACTGGATTCATAACAGAAAAAAAAGCACAAATGAGGTAGCAAAATGAGTAACGAAAAGAAAAAATCGACGGAAAAAGAAAAAAAAGAAAAACACGAATGGAATGAGCGTGCAAAAGAGATCTGGTTGGCCGGACTCGGAGCGCTTTCTGCTGTGGAGGAAGAGGGAAGCAAGCTGTTCAGGAGCCTTGTGGAACGTGGTTCTAGCTACGAAAAGAAGCGAAAAGAGCAGATGGACGAGCTCTGGAAAGAGGTTTCCGAGCGGTATGAAAAGGCGGAAGGCCAGGTCGGCGAGTCTTTTGACAAAGCCGAGGAGCGTGTTGAACGCAACCTGAAGTCCATAATCACCGGAATGGGTATTCCAACGAGAAAAGAGATCCGGGAACTCTCCAACAAGGTGGATGCCCTCAACAAGAAAATAGACCAGATGAAAGAGAAGCAGCCATCCGGGTCCGGATCTGCAAAAGGCGGGAAAAAGAAGGGCAAATCCGGATAGGTCGGGCAGTCGTCATCATGCCGGTTCTGCAAGGCGGCGGCACGTTCAGTCACTAAGACCGTTCATTCCTGTAGCCATTATTCGTATCCCGGGCGATGGACCACACATAACTTCCCTCCTTTTGTGCCTTTTCTTCTCTGCCGAGGCCGCGATTTCCATAGGGTGGTTTTCTCAGGTTGCGGAAAAGCGACAGGAATATCCACCCGAAAGGGAGAAAGTAACCGATAAGGTCCCAGTCGCGAAGCCAGCGATTGGGGATTTTCCGGTTGTTTTTCCGATCATGGAAATCCCGGTAGTGCCGTGTGAAAAGAATCGGCCAGCCAAAAGGGCTGGTCAGCCACCGGCGCCCCTTTATGCGGCGGAATGACCGGATCAGGGAAGCAAAGTCATAAGGTTTTTTTCCGTGATGCGATGCCAGGGCATCAAGTTCCTGCTGCATTTCCTGACGGATGTCCTCGGCAATGCTTTCCGCCTCGGCCCTTTCCGGATCCCCGGGTGTGGCCGCGCCGTATTTTTTAGCCCTTTCCCGCACATCAATCGGATTTCCAACAAAAAACTTCATATTGCAGGGAAATGCAAAATAGAAGAAGAACGGAAAGATGGCGGCGAGAACGATCAGTGGAAGCGGAATGAAGGGAATGCCGAGAAAACGGTTGCTGATGTTATCAATCCAGCGGAATGTAAGATTGGCCGGATTGATCCACTCGGCATTGATGCCGAAAACGGGAAGCAATGGAACATCATGACGGGCGGCCAGCTTCACGAAGCTTGGCTGAAAAGGCTGCAGGCGGTACCTGCGGTTGAAACCCTTTCCGATGCCGGGTATGCCTTCGGGATAGTAGATCACCCGTCCGCCACGGGCCAGGATCCGGTCAAAATTGAGGTAGGTCTGGTCCACAGCCCCGAATTTACGCCACCAGTTGTCCAGGCCGAACGGACGCATCCACCAGTTTATCGCTAGCTTTGGAGAATAAAGCGGTTTGATTTTCGCATTTTCTCCGAACCCGCCTTCCCGCCAGAGCAATTGATCCAGCACAAACGAGTCATGTGGAAACGCATTTCCGCTGTGGTTGGATGCGAGAATCACCGGTCCGGATTCAGGTATGTTTTCAAAGCCGGAAAGGGTGGCGCGGAAGTAGTGATCCATGATTCCGGAGGAAACTTCGCGGTAAAAGCTCTCGAGATACTCGAAATCCATCGGATCCTCACCCGGGGCGATGTTTGAATATCGTTGCCGGCTCATGATTTCGGCTGTTTGTTGAACAGAAAGAAGAGGAAACCGATGAGGAACAGCACGCTCCATAGCGGCCAGGGTCCACCCTGCACGACCGCCAGCGTACCGGCAAGCACAAAAGCGCCGCTCATGATGCTGCCGCTGAGGTTCTGGATGGAGTCCGGTTTCGGCGTACGGTCGGTGAGGGTATCCTCAAGGTGGTTCAGGCTGTCGGCGGTTATCCTGGGAAGGCGCATGAGCACGTCGATCAGTTCCGGTGTTCCGCGCCAAAGCTCCTGCGCAATGGAAGCGGGATGAAACTGATCCTGGAAGATCTTGAGTGCATGTTTCCGGGATAGGGCGGGGATGTCGATCTTTGGGTTGAGCATTTTGCCGACCCCTTCGTAGGTAATCAGCGCCTTGGTCATGAGGGTCATTTCGACGGGAAAGAAAACGCGATGCCGCCCGCCTATGGCCAGGGAGTTGATGATGAGCTGCCCCAGGCTGAAATCGCCGTAGGAGGCGTGCTGGTAAAATCGGCGGAGCAGGTCGGTGACGGAGCGCCGGAAACCGTTGGGGTCTCCATTTTTTCCGACGCGTGCCATGGCAGCCAGATTGCGGGTGGCGCCCTCGATATCGCCGGAGACCAGCGCATGGAAATAGTAGAGCATGCGCCGCCTGGTACGCTCCTCAAAACGTCCCACCATGCCGAGATCGATGAAGCCGATCTTGTCATCAGACATGATCATCAGGTTTCCGGGATGCAGGTCGGCATGAAAAAATCCGTCTTTGTAGAGCATGCGTATAATGGCCTCGGCACCGCGGTCCAGTATCTTCTGTTTGCGGTCGGGTGATGCCTCTGAGAGCTCAATCGAGTCCGGTGTAATGCCCTCCAGAAATTCCATGCAGAGGACATCCCGCGTGCTGTATTCGCGATAGATCTCGGGAAAACGGATGTAGTCTACATCGCTGAAATTGGCCTTGAAGATCTCGGCATTGTCCGCTTCGTTTTCCATCTCTACTTCCTTGATGGTGTAGGAGCCGAATTCGCGGATAAGCCGGCGCGGCTGATACTGGGGAATGACCCAGTTCAGGAAATGTCCGAGCCATCGAAGCAGAATGATATCCGTTTCGACCGTATCGCGAATGCCAGGCTTGATGACCTTGAGGACCACGATCTTGCCATCGAGTGTCACCGCGCGGTGTGTCTGGGCTATGGATGCCGAGCCAAGCGGTTCCTCATCCACCGTGATAAAAAAATCCTCCAGCTTGCCGCGCAGGTTGCTCTCAATGATGGAGCGGATGCTTTCAAAAGGCACTTGCGGCAGATTGTAGAGCAGGTTCTTCAGTTCGGCGGTGATGATTTTCGGGAGGATGTCCTGCCGGAGCGACAGGATTTGTCCCAGCTTGATGTAGGTTGGTCCTAGCAGCTCCAGCCGGCGCCGAAGTTGCACAGGAAATGGCAGGTTGCGCAACTCCCGCTTGACAAAAGGTCTCACCAGAAACGCGGTGAAGCGCGACGGAAAGGATCGCAGCCGCTTTTTGCGTTCTTTGGATAGAGAAGCGACATAGGCGATGATACCGCCCATGAACAGGCCGGCCACGTGGCGGTGAATCTGGAATAAACGCCGCACGAGGCTCTTGTACGGGGCGAGCGGATCAAAATTGCTTCTTCTGCCGGAGGCGTGGCGATCCTCTTCAGAAGATTCTTTTGGAATCCCGTTGTTGGAATCGGCTTCTTTTTTATGATTGCTCATCCGGCATGGTTACGTAAAACAGAAAAAAACAAGATATTTGCGCACTGGCTTATTTGCAATCAGGGTGTTGCCAATGCAACCCGCTTGCCAGGATAGCATTGGGCCTGGCAGCCTGCAATGCAGTGAAGCCAAGTTACGGGATTCATTCCGGATTCGGGAATGATAAATTGGAGATGAAATGTCCAAGACGGCAATCCGACACACAAGAGTATGATCACAACCGTCATGGACACTCTATGTGACCTGTTGAATCAAAAAATATTAATACTTGAACCGAAGGTCACGAAGTGCTATAAAAATCATAAACAGGATGATATGCCGACGAAAATTTTTCATCGGAAGCGTATTGCAATGCGGGACGCAAACGTTATGTTTACATTTCGGCCCCTCTGAACGGGCAGGTCCTTGTGTGAAAAATGAGCAGGCCTGGTTATGAAAGACGGGTGCCCGGTGGCAATGGACGTGCATTGCCTGTTTTGTTAACCTCTTCAAGATGACTGCGCCATGACAAAGTTCAACAATTTTATTCGGACATCGATGTTTGGCGGACTGGTGGTGTTGATGCCGATCATCGTATTTTTTCTGGTAGCGAGGTGGGTGTATGGGGCGATGACGGATGTGATCTATCCTCTCACCTCGTTTCTCGTGGAAAAAACGGCTCTGATTCAGCTGCTCGCCGACATTCTGGTGATTGCATTCATACTAATCATTTGTTTCGCGGTGGGTGTGTTCGTAAAAACACAGATGGGAAACCTGATTTTTCGGGGCGTTGAAAATGCCACTCTCAGGCACGCGCCGGGCTACAGCATGATCAAGGAGACGGTGATGATGTTCTTCGGACGCAGCAAATCCCCTTTTTCCGCGGTTGCACTGGTCCGACCGTTCTCAAGTGAAACCATGATGACGGCGTTCATTACCGATGAACACCCGGACGGCAGTTTTACCGTGTTCATACCCACCGCACCCAATCCCACATCCGGCAATATCTATCATCTTCCAAATGAGCGGGTGCATATTGTGAATGTTCCGGTGGATGAGGCGCTGCGGACCATTCTGAGTTGCGGAATCGGCTCCACAAACATGGTTGTCAGGGTCGCGGAGCTCAGGAAAAAAAAGCCGGACCCAATCGGTTGACTTCCACCGCTGTTATCAAGAGATTAGACCTGAAGCACGTTATGGATAAAACGACTCAGGGAAACGCAGAATGGCACCGGAACCACAGGCATCATATGATGCGACTTTCAGGGATGAAGGAGAGTATGCCCTTTGGCTGAAGCCGGAAAGCGAGGTGTATGATATTTTGAAAAGAATCATTGACCGGCTGGCCGAGGAATATGATGCGCCGGTTTTTGAACCGCATATCACCGTCGCCAGCGGCATAAAAATGTCCGTTGATGAAATGGTCGGACGGCTTGAAAGTGTCTCACATACCGTCGAGCCCATGACCCTCTATCTTGAGGACACGGACCTCCGGGACTCCTACTACCGCTCGCTTTTTGTCCGTATTGCCCCGAATGAAGCGCTTCTGGCACTCCGGGAGCGGAGCCTTCGGGAATTCCGGCTGGAGCATGAACCCTATATGCCCCACATAAGCCTGATGTACCGGGAGATGGATTCCGGGAAAAAGCAGCAGATCATCGAGCGCGTGGGAAAGCGCTTTGACCTGGTGTTCATACCGGACAAAATCCACCTGGTCCGCGTCTCGGGTCCGCCCGAAACATGGAAGGAGCTGCTTCATGTCCCCCTGTTAACCCCATGACCCGCAACGCCCGTTAGCGAGATTTTTCACGCGCCTTCATAATTTCCTGACAATTACTGATTATCCTGTCCAAAAACGCTATTACTGTTATAGAAAACCGCTTTTATAATCATTCCTCCAAGGCCACCATTAACCCATCTAATACTATTACATTATGGCTGCGTATCAATTTTTCAAACAGGTAAATAAATGCTTCGATCGGGCGGCATCGCACCTCACCATTGAAAAGGGGCTGCTTGGCCAGATCAAGGCGTGCAACAGCACCTATCATATTACATTTCCGCTTCGCAGGGATGACGGAAGCGTGGAGGTCATCCACGGCTGGCGGTCGGCACACAGCGCCCACAAAATGCCCACCAAGGGCGGTATCCGCTATGCACTGGAAGTGAATGAAGACGAAGTAACGGCCCTTGCCGCGCTGATGACATACAAGTGCGCCGTGGTCTCAGTGCCATTTGGCGGTGCCAAGGGCGGTATCCGCATCAACCCGTCCAAGTATTCGGCATCGGAAATCGAGAGGGTTACCCGTCGGTTCACTTTTGAGCTGATCAAAAAGAATTTTCTGGGTCCGGGCGTGGATGTGCCGGCACCGGACTATGGTTCCAGCTCTCGGGAAATGGCATGGATACTGGATACCTACCAGAGCATGGTCGATTCGCTTGACAGTGAAGGCTGCGTTACCGGCAAGCCGATTGAGCAGGGCGGAATCAGCGGACGCACCGAGGCTACCGGTCGCGGTATCTTTTTCGGCCTGAAAGAGGCGTGCGCCGACAAAAAGGACATGGAAGCGCTTGGCCTCACCACCGGGTTGGAAGGCAAGCGGGTCATCGTCCAGGGCCTTGGCAATGTCGGCTACTATGCGGCATATTATCTGCGCGAAGCAGGTGCGATTATAACCGGCGTGGCCGAAGTGCACGGGGGTATTTATGACGACAAGGGCATTGATGTCGACAAGCTGCGGGAGCATATCCGCGGAACCGGCTCCGTTCGCGAATACCCGGATGGACGGTTTATCGAAGAAACGGCAAGCATGCTTGAGATGGAGTGTGACATACTGGTCCCGGCTGCCCTGGAAAACCAGATCACGATCGATAACGCCGGAAGGATTAACGCAAAAATCATAGGCGAGGGTGCCAACGGTCCCACATCCAGTGAAGCGGACACCATTCTTCGCGAAAAGGGGATACTGGTGGTCCCGGATATTTATCTGAATGCCGGTGGTGTGACGGTCTCCTATTTTGAATGGATTAAAAACCTCTCTCACATCCGGTTTGGCCGGATGGACCGTCGCTATGAGGAAAATGCGATGACGCGTCTTCTGGAAGCCATTGAGGGCCTGACCGGGG
>SL_3KL_010_SEDDRAFT_10004134_pt1 | contig 13127 bp, 11 predicted proteins | sample SodLakKL_010_SED_2_FD_10381 | JGI IMG/M metagenome (IMG submission 10381)
CCACATACAGGGCAGCTGGGCTCCTTCTGAACCTCAATATGTTCGAAACTCGAAGTCAGGCTGTTGATCAACACCAGTTTACGGGCCAGTGTATCACCAATCCCGAGAATGATTTTTAGCACCTCAGCCGCCTGGAGCAGACCCACCAACCCGGGAATGACCCCAAACACACCGCTATCAGATGGTAAGGGGATGTGTTCAGCCGCAGGAGGTACACCAAACACACAGCGATAACAGGGCCCGACCCGAGCGTCAAACAACGCCACCTGGCCCTCAAATTGCTGGATGGCGCCAAACACATACGGTCTACCGGTCAGCACACACAGGTCATTGATCAGGTAACGAGTGGTCAGGTTGTCGGTCCCATCCACCAGACTATCAAAACCCTCCGCGATGTCCCGGGCGTTTTGAGCTGTGAAGGTGGTTGGGAATATATCAACCTGGCAACCAGGATTCAGATCAGTCAAACGTCTTTTGGCCGCAATAACCTTATCCTCGCCAGCCTGGCTGGTACTGTACAAGATCTGCCGCTGCAAGTTGGATACGGTCACCTGGTCGGGATCGACCAGGCCGATCCGACCGACACCGGCTGCCGCCAGGTACAGGCTGATTGGCGAGCCCAACCCGCCCGCACCAATGATCAATACGGAAGCCTGATTTAGCTTCCGCTGCCCTTCCATACCCACTCGGGGCAGCAGGATATGACGTGAGTAACGTGTGAAATCCATGTCCATCAGAAAGCCCTCCAAGAGTAACTTTTTTAGTAGATATCAGTATACCATTTTGCTCTTAGTGGATTGAATAGAGGAGGAAAGTTGAAAGGTGAAAGCTGAAAGCTGAAAGTTCAAAGCTGAAAGCAAAAAAATGGTAGCCCGTAGCATTATGACTGAGGAAGAGTTATTGCATGCTTGTGCTCCCTCCCTGCTTTATGTTTGGGTGGGGGGCTGGATTGAAGCAAATAAGCTGATGGCGCAATGCTAGCGACCAGGTATCACTGGTCTTTTGTCCCAAATTGACCCATCACAGGTTGAGAAAATCATATTAAAGGAGCCATCATTTCACATCCAATTTGGTTTACCGTTTTTTTTCGAAATTGGATCACAGCGGGTTGTTGATCCATTTTTTAAGTGATGGAACCAGAAATAACTTACAAAAAATGCGCCGAATCCTCCAGGTCGATCCTAATGGAAGTTCCCTCACCCGGTGTGGACTGAATTTTTATGCTACCCCCAAGACCTTCAACCCGGTCGACAATATTTTTCAGACCACTGCTTTGGGATAGATTAAAGCCATCAAGGTCGAATCCAACACCATCATCCCTGAGAAGAACAGTTGTTTTTCCATTGATAAAAGAGAATTTCAAGAACACATTCTTAGCGTTGGCGTGTTTTAGGACGTTGCTCAACGCTTCATAAACAACCCAATAGAGTTGGATCTCCACATCATGGGAAAGTTCAGGTTCTCCCTCAACAAAAAAATCTGACTTTATTCCCACCCGGGTCTCAACCATCTCCAGGCGTTTATGAAGTGCACCCAGCAGGCCTAATTCTTCAAGCACAGGCGGCTTTAATTCAAAGATGAGAAGGCGTAAATCGCTCATCCCATCCCGAGCGATCGAAATCAGCTGGTCCAGGTTCTTGTCGGCAGCAGGAATCTTCCCAGCGGTCAAGGCGGAACGAACAGCCTCAGCATATAAACGGACACTGTACAGCGACTGGGTAACCGAATCGTGTAGTTCGCGGGCAAGCCGGTTGCGCTCACTGGCTGCCGCCAGGGCCTGCGCTTGTTTGTAAAGCCGGTTATTTTCAAAAACAATTGCAATTTGATTAGCAAAAGCCTGCATCAATTCGGCCATCTGTGGGGTGAAGAAATCCTCCTGTGATGCATAGGCACTCAGCACACCAATCAGGGATTTCCTACTCCTTACCGGCATACCGATCCAAGACACCATTTCAGAGGGGACAGATCCTAAAAAATTCTCCGTCAACCTGAAAAATTCACGTTCTTCTTGAGCCTGGCCTCTAAGACGATTAAAAATAAGCGCTTCACCTTGCCAAAATTGCTCGTTGATCTGACCTGACTGGTAAAAAGGTCGAACGAGGCTTACGGTCAATTCATGTGGGATTTGTTGCTGGAATGTTTCCGTGATCAAAAGATTTTCTTCCCTTAACAGAACGGAGGCTCCAACGCAATTAATCACTACGTCTAATTGTTCCAGGATTGTCTTGATCTGTTTTTCAAACCCAAGCGAACTCACAACGATCCTGGAAACCCGCATCAATGAAGCGATTTCTTCTTTCCTTTCCCTGATCCGCTGGTCAAGCAGTTGGTTGGCTTCGACCTGTTGACTGATATCTGAGATCACGGCAATCGAATGCAAAAACTTGCCCCCCTCATCAAATACTACTGCCGGGGCGACCAGTGCGTGGAGCTCGCTTCCATCTTTTCGGAGCACTAAAACCGTGTAAGGATTTTCATGACCCTCTCTGCGATTCTTGAACTGGGCACGGACAATCTCAAAGTTCTCCTGGTCAAAGAAAATGCTCACATTTTTACCGAGCATGTCCTCCTGTTTATATCCCAGCATTTCTAGCAGCCGAGGATTAACATAAGTCAGGATCAGGTTTCCATCCACAATCGCCAGGCCTTCATTCATGGTTTCAACCAAGTTTTGATATTGGACCCTGCTTTCCTCCAGTTCCAACTCTGCCTGTTTTTGCCTGGTGACATCCATAACAATTCCAACCATATTGCTCGCATGATGGGTTCCTGAGCTCTGCCCAAAGGAGACATTGCCCCTGGTTGAAATCCAGCGCACCTGGCCATCCGGGCAGATGATGCGCTTTTCCTCGGCGTAGATACCGTCAGAATCAATTTGGATGGCGCTTTCGTAAGTTTCTTGAGCCCTGATACGATCATCGGGATGAATCAGGCTAAAACCAAGTTCTAAGGTGGCTGGTGAATCCGCTTCCACGCCAAATATTTCCCTGGTGCGGGAATCCCAGATCACTTCACCGCTTTCCAGATCGATCCAAAATGTGCCAATACTTGACCCCTCTAAAATGATTTGGCGCATTTCTTCACTCTTACGCAGCAATTCTTGTTGTAATAGACGCTCCTGGATACTTTGAAAGGCAACTACTGTACCGCTAATTTGTCCGGAATCGTCTAACAAGGGACTAGACCAGACCTCAGCCGGGATAGTTGTATCTCCAAGGTTGATTTCAATGTTATCGAAGTATTCAGATGCCCCCTGCTCAATTGCATGCCTGAATGGCAGTTGATCAAGAAAATGATGAATTTTTGCAGCGGCGGTCGGGAACTTTGATGGATCACGGGGTTCATCCAGTGTGTTTTGTGGGAAAGAATCTGGATTTATTTGGATACCGGGCTGACCCAGAATTTGATGTGCTTGGCGGTTGATATAGCGCGGTTGTGCATCACCATCGTAGACCACAACACCGACTGGTAAGGAATCCAGGTACTGAACCATGCGCCGTTCATTCTCCATGATTTTGCTTCTGGAAGTTTCAGCTTCCTTTTTGAGGGTGTTCAGGCGATCAGCCGGCGCCAATGACCAGAACACAACCAACCATATCAAGCCAAAACGCACTAGTTCTTCTGTAAAAGAACTGCTACGGATTACGCCTAATCTAACTAAACCGCTCAGTACAGCACCGATCAAAAATAGCGGTAAAGACCCGAGTAATAGTTTGGCAGACCGGTTGCCCCGCCATGCTAAAAAAAGATTCAAAGCGAGGATTGCTGGCATTAAAATGATGATGATGATGTTTAGTATTGTGGAAATGTCCCTGTATTGAACAAATATTGAGGCTGCTATTGTTAAAAGGGCGATCACCTTGAGGATATTGGCAACCAGATGGATTTTTGGATGGTTTTTCTTTAATTCGAGGAATGAATCCACAAACAAGACCAATGTCAGGAGAAAGAAACCAAAGACAACTGGAAAAAATGTGGTCGATAACCCCGGGGGCGTTGTTGGGAATAGCTGGTAGATAGTTGCGTGAAAAAAAGAGAAGAAAGCAAATGCCGAAAGACTGAAAAAAACTAGGTACAGGAAATTATTTTCTTTGGTCAGAATATAAAGGATTGAATTGTACAAAATTAATATCAACAACGTGCCATAAAAGGCACCTGAGATCAGTTGGTTGACCAAGACATGTTCAAAATAAGCCTCTTGTGACATTAGGTTAAGTGGCAATGTCATGGTGGCTTCATTTTGGAAGCGGATAAAATAAGTTTGCTCCGCTCCTGGTGGGATCTCCAATTCAAAACTTAGTTTTTCAAAGGCCAGGTTTGTTCTTTCTTGGGCTCTCAGTACCCCGCTCTTGATTACAGAAAAGGTTCCTCCCTCGGGATCCGGAATGAAGAGATCCATGTAATGCATATTTCTGAAGCCCAATACCAAGACCCAATCACCTGTGCTTTCTGCCTGGTTTCGAACGCGAAACCTGACCCAGTACGGTACGTCCTGGTAACCGAAGTTGGGTACCTCAACTTCGCTGGGGATAAAGTGCGATTGGAAAGCTGTGCTGGAGACGTCCTCGATGGTTAGTTCGCCGCTTGAATCCTTGAGGATTTCAAGGTAAGTGCCCAAAGCATATTTTTCCTGATCTTCCTCAAGGACCAAGACACGTGCTGATTGGTCTATTTCCTGCAAAGGTAAGGCGTGTGGGAACAGCATGAAGATAAACATCCCCAAGAAACCGAGGCTAAGAAAACCTTTTACCATGTTCCTCCATCCACGTTTTGATACATAAGAGATTTTATCATGAAATGATAAACCAAAATACACAGAGCAATCGCAAAGTAAATCAGTCAAACGAAAAATAGCTTAATAATTAATTTATAGATAACAATGTTAAATAAACCCACCCCAACCCCTCCCTAAATGGAGGGGCTTAAAGTCTCTTCCCTTCGCGAAGCACTCTTTGAGTAAGCGCAGCACTCTTTGAGTAAGCGAAGCACTCTTTGAGTAGGGAAGGGATTTAGGGATGGGTAAAGTAATGAATTTTTCATCCCTGTCATCAGATATGGACAACAAAATCACAATAGTGGTAATAAAACTAAAGCCTTTTTAGACTTTGCGATTGCCCTATCTTAATACAGAGCGTATTGATATATAAGAATGTAACAACTCAGGCAGCCCTGCTGCTGTGGCGTGATAGGTATTGTCTGAATCCCCTTCAGACTGAGTAATTACAATATCAATAACAAATTGTAATCGTATCAGCAATCTGGTTGTGTCCTGAGTTTCTTCCACCCCCTTCCCCCCGCCGGCGGGGGGTTAGGGGGGGTAATCGTCATTTTACACATCATTTTTTGCACTGGGTGTCATCACATGTCAGTAAAGGGTTGATTTAAACAGCCAACCCACCATATTTTGATATTGGCGTTCATCATGGTGGGTTGGCAAAAAATCAGAGTGTGAAGCCTTCTTGGGATTGAATTGTCACGTGCAGATCATTCTATATTCTTACCGAATGGCTGCCAATCCACCCTACGAAAGGTTGCTGAGTTGTTACCATATTTTTTACCAGAAAATTCTTAAGGACATTTTCATGTATAATCACATTAGGCGAAAAATTTCTAAGCGCGTTGTCATCTAATAAAGGCTCAATTGTGTTCATTGGTCAATCTTTTATCGTCACCTTTGATCTTTAAAAGCTTCGAGAGCGAAAGTCTTTTTTTCACTAAGCATTTTATCAACAAGCGTTGAGCGGTCATGGCAAAAATCATCATAGAATGTTGAGTATTAATCAACAGGATGCTGTTTACATAATCATGCTAATCTGATGAAATTAATAAGGTGTTTCCATCGATGAAGTTTTTATTTTTACCCGCTAATGAATAGAAGCCTGACGGAGAACTTCATTGAAGAGATGCTCTATCTGGAAACATTTTTAAGACTGTGAAAGTGAGGCCTTCCGATGAGTGACCGACTTATTCGAGTTTTGGTCGTTGACGACCATCCGATTGTGATCGGCGGCACACGCGCATTTTTAGAGCAAGTCGAGGATATCCAGGTCATCGGAGAAGCGCATAACGGCGCCATGGCTGTTGATGTGTTTAAACAGCTCAAACCGGATGTAACGCTGATGGATTTGATCATGCCAGAAATGGATGGGATTGAGGCCATTCGGTTGATCACCGAAGATGAACCCGAGGCCAAAATCTTGATTTTGACCAGCTTTATTACGGACGACAAGGTCTTTCCCGCCATTAAGGCAGGCGCGATGGGCTTTCTGTTGAAAGATTCTGAACCACAAGAATTGATCGATGCAATCCGTAATGTGTATAAGGGCCAGCCGACGTTGCATCCCGATATCGCCCGCAAGGTACTGCGAGAGCTCGGACGCAAAAGTGAAGATTCACCAATTCCAGATCCACTTACAGACCGTGAGACCGAGGTGTTAAGGCTGCTGTCAAAAGGCTTTGACAACCAGCAAATCGCTGAGAAATTATTTGTGGCTGAAGTGACGGTGCGGACGCATGTCAGCCGGATTCTGCGCAAGCTGCAGCTAGCAAACCGGGTTCAGGCAACGCTGTATGCCTTAAAACAAGGGTTGACCTCTCTTGATGATGAATCATCAGGGTGATTCAACTTTTACAGGAAAATTTTTTGGGTTCTGGATCGATCTTGGCGATACATTCAACACCACATGATGATCAAAAGCACCTGTTTGGATCAATTTCGCTCAGACTAAACCAGTAACCTTGATTGTATCAATAACAAACCCATTTCATGTATCGCTGTGTGGTTGGCACCGCAAGAAAGTAACCATAACCCTCTCACTCAGCTGATACTTATCTAGAAAAAAGGTGCTAACCAGTGTGGAAAAGCAAGTCAATGTCTTGATTGCAGATCATCAGAGGAACACTCGGCGGGGTTTACGAGCTTTGTTGGAATTTTCTCCCTTCATCAACCAGATCTGGGAAGCCAGGGATGGTGAAGGCGCCATCAAGGTGATAAACGAAGTCAAGCCCGACCTGGTGATTTTGGAAGTGGAGTTACCCTTGATCGGGGGGTTTTGTGTTACTCGCTGGATTCGGAATAACTGGCCCGAGATAAAGGTGGTCATCCTGACCCTATACCCCCATTATGAAGAAGATGCGTTGGCTGCTGGCGCAGATCGCTTCCTTGTAAAAGGCAGTGAGGAATATTCGATCCAGGAGGAAATCCTCTCATTACTTACCCCAAAACTAAGGACATCCAAAAATAACCAGTTTTAACCGCTTGTGAAATCAAAGAACGTAATAATCTACGGCAGCCCCTCCTACTTGCCACTCCAAGAGTGCTACGCGAGCAGGGCTGCCTGAGCAGTAAAAATTATATTTCGACATTTTTTGATCCTCATGCAGCAGCAATTCGCCGCATGAGGATTATTTTATTGTTTCAGGAGCGGCACCCGCAGCTTGGGAATGACGTTAACCTACTGGCAGATCACCTTCTAACGCCTGGTCTGGAACACTCCTGCGACGTTTGCCCAGCTCACCAGCCAGAGGCATCAGGATGCTCAACCCCAGTATTGCGACCACCATCAGGTACGTGATGACATCAATACCAAAGTTTTGCCCGGTAACGACCAGGGCCGCCGCAATATTGCGCTGACCCGACCCCAATCCCATGACGCTTTTCGTTTGTCCCTCGGAGCCACCTAACAGATAACCCACTGCCAGAGATAAAAGCAGAAACAGGGCCGCTGCCATTATCCCAAAGGAGTCAACCAGGCTGATCATCTCCCTGAAATTGAGCACCAAGCCTAAGACCAAAAGGAGCATGAGGGCTGTATTGGAGGCCTGGCTGAAGACGGGCTGCAGCCTGGCGGCCATTTCTTCATATCGGGCGTTGATCACCAGCCCAAGGGTCAACGCAAGCAGCATCAGCAGAATCAAAGATTGGGCAATCTCCCAGGGGTTGACCGCCACGCCACTCAATAGCAATGGTAAAACAAGCGGTAGGTAAATGATGGTCACCACCATCAGCAGCACCATCAAACCCACGGAAAAAGCCGTATTACCTTTGGCCGTCTCAGCCAGCTTGGGCAAGAAGGGTGCACCGGCAGCAGTGGATAGCAGGATCAACCCTATCCGCAGTGGTTCATCCAGTGGAAAGAGCAGTGTGATGCCATACGCCACCAGGGGTACCAGAACGAAATTGGCGAGCAGCGCCATGATCACCAGGCGGGTGTTCCTCAATGATGTTGTAATTTGATGTAGTTGTAGGCTCAAGCCCATGCTGGCCATGCTGCCAATCACAAAGACCAGCACAGATAAAGAAGCCAGTGTTGTAAATACCTCAGTCATCGTTTTCTCCTTTGAAAAAACTATATATTAGTGAATAAGGTAACTGCTCAACCTGCAAGTGAATTATCACTTCACCAGTAGGGCTGACTGGGTAGTAAAAAAACCAACAATAATGGTCAATGATTCATGATAGGTTTGTGCTCTGCTCTACCAAGGACTGTGGATATACATTAAATTGTTTGAAGGAACGCAATATCTCACCCCAGGAGAATTTAAGCTCTGGATTTACGACGATCAGACAGGAGCTTCTTTATGAGGTCGTTTGGTTTTTCCAAGACCCTGGTAGATCCATCGAAAGACCTGGCGGGAAAGCATCAGCGCGACCACTAAGAGAATGACATTTAGGAATTTTCCCAATTCAACATGCAGACCAAAAATAATGTCGACTGCTTCGAGGATCACAAACTTGCTGCTGAACATGATCAACCAGACGAGAAAAATTCTCAGTACCTTTTTTTCTTTGAAGAAATCTGAAACCTTATGCTCGAAGAACAGGATGATCTCAAGCAGGATTTTCAACAGGACAGCGGTAAAAATCGAAATTGTGAAAGAATCGATGATCACCACGGGACTGAACTCCACAAACAGGTTCAGAACGATCACATAGATGAGGATATCCTTCGCCCATGAGAAAAAGATCATCTGGCTTTTGGTGGTATGGGGGATTGTATGATTTTGCTTTTCTTTTGCCATTTCATCCTCGTAAGGGGTACAGCCCTTTTCGATCATCAATTGGCTGGCAGCATGTGAGTCTCTGGAGGATGCTACCAGCCAGGGTGAATGTGCCTTATGCGCGGGTATTTGCCTCGATATCCATAATGACTTCGAGACCTTCTGCCACCGCCAATTCCAGGACTGCCACAAAAAGACCGATCAACCCGTAGATAAAGACAAGAATAATCGATCCGAACACTGAACCTAGCAGGCTTCCGAGGAAGGGCAGGAAACCGCCGCCGATATAGATGCCCGAGACAAAGGTAGCGATAACGCCAAAAATCATGAAAATCACGGTGAAAACAATACTGATGTAGGCCAGTATCCTGTAAAAGGCCGCAATGGTTCGTAATGCAGGGTATTTAGGGTTATTCATAATTATTCTCCTATAATAAATATATTTTGAATTTAATTTTTCATCTGGTACAACGAAACCAGAAGCATATCGAAATACACTTCAATGTTGCTTCATATATCTCTAATAAGGCCTCCTTTCTTCGCTGCAATCAAACAGAGGCAGGTTGTTCCAGTCAAGATTTTCACCTTCAGTTGTCTTTGATATCATAAAACCGATGACTGCCCTTTCGTTATTAATCACGCGCCAGGAAGATTGTGGGATTGGGTCAAAGTTATTTATGGCCATCACGCACTTCTACTTTTGTTAATCCTTTAGAGTTTTTATTGAGATGGTTGAATGATTAGGATCCAAACGCGCTGCGAAGTTCATCTTCTTGCTCTTGTGTCAGGTTGCTGGAAATCAACTCAAAATCCCTGCCTTTCAATTCATCAATCACCCGGTCCACCACAGCATTGGTCGTCATCAGGAACAGTGCAGATGTACCGGGTTCAACCTCTGTGCGAATCCGCTTGATGAAATTGTCGTCAATGCCGTAATCAGCAAAATGCCCGGTGAGCGCACCCATGGAGGCCCCAACAGCGATCCCAAACAGGGGTACAAAGAACAATAAACCAAAGAGCATGCCCCAAAAGGCACCATCCAAAGCGCCAGCTCCTGTGAGGTTGACAGCCTGCTTCGTCTTGGGGGCCTTTCGACCCTTCGGCCAGGTGACCGTCGCTGCATCAACCACAGTGATCAATTCCTGGTTTTGCATTTCATACACTTTCTTCAGCATTTCCTGCGCACCTTCAGGGGTTGAAAATTTTAAGACAGTCAGGGCATTCATTTTTTCTCCTTATTTTTTTGTTTTTATTGCGTGTCAAACAGGTAGAAACCGCAGAACGCAAATTATCGCCTGTCCGATTCATAATCTGTCAATCCTTTTCTACAATTAGATCATAATGATTTCCACAGGATTAATCGTCATTATGGCGTTGAAATCCAGGTCAACAGTGGAATATCCTTTTTAATGGCATAAGTATAAAAAGTTGACCACCTCTCAACAAAAGTTGTCGCCTGCTCCCTCAATCCTGATCGGAATGGTTGGCATCCTCAGAAGGATGCGCTTGGAAGGCACTGGAAAGCCTTTCTGTTGTTACCTGGTCGACCATTAGATTGATATTATCGGATGTCATGGGAGAGTCGATGCCTGCTTCATCCAGGGCACGTTTGATGGCAGTGTGGACCCGGTCGAACATGCGGCGGGTGTCTGCATAGGATTCAATCCACCAGCGCAGCCTGAATTTGATAGGACCTTCTGTCATATCAATAAAGAGGGCATCGATCGGTTTATCGAGCAAGACCCCCTCCACCTGGCGGAGGGCATCAATCAGCAGCTGGCGTATCATCTCAACATCTTCGTTAAAACCAATGTAGACATGGGTTTCGATGCGGTAGCGCGGATCGGGATAGGAGTAATTAATCACCTGGCTGTTGCCAATGATGGTGTTGGGTACGATCACCATCCTGTTATCGCGAGTTCGAATGTGGGTGGTGCGCAGTCCAATTTCAGTGACATCGCCCCAGGTACCAGCACCCTGGATTTCAATCCGGTCACCGACCCTGAAGGGTTGATCCACGAGGATGATCAAACCGGAAATGGCATCAGAGACAGTATCCTTTGCTGCCAACGAGATTGCCAGACCACCAATACCCAAAGCGGTTGTCAGGGAGGTGACATTAATCCCAAAATGCGACAGGAGGATGGTGATTCCAACAAAACCTGTCAGGATCTCTGAAAATTTGCTGACCATAAGAATCACCGGTTTCAGATCATCACGGCCAACACTGGCCTGTTTTTCCGCATACCATTCAGCTGAAATGTCAATCACTTTCCAGAGAATCCAGATGATCAGCGACAGGGTCAGGATGAAAAAGATGTTCTTTAAGCGTTGATTGAACCGTTCACTGATAAAACTCAACCTGTCGGTCAAGGCAGCATTGAAAACAATCACGGTCACAAGCCAGCGAATGGCATTTTAAATCTTTGCTAAAAGTGCATCATCAAATGGTGTCGCGGTTCGTTTGACCAGGTGGGGTAATAACCCTTTGATCAACCAGGTCCCTAACAGGTAACCGCCCAGGGCGATCAGGACTGAGATGACCAGGTTCGCCCAATCCACCAACCTGATCCCCAGGAAGGTCGTGAATAACACGCCTCTACGGGCTGCAGATTCCTCAATGCTGCGCATTAAAATACCCAATGTGGCTGTCGGCTCGATCGTGCGCTCGCTGAGGATTTCACCCAATAAGGGTTTTGGCTCCGGTGTGTTTTGCATGGGCCTGACGGTAGCCGTCAGGGTGACCTGCCTTTGGGTGCGTGCAAGTGTTGGTGAAGGCGTCAGCACGTAACCTGGTTCCTGGTCAGGGGCAGAGGTGCTGCAGGCATTGAGCACAACCATCAGGAGGGTTATGGCCCTTTCCTTGCAGGACGCTTCGCAGACAGGAGGGGGTTCCCACTGACCTACCTGTATCAATGGACTTATCGTAGGTCACGTTTCCAACATGACAAGATCAGGTCACAACGGTGGTCAACCAGGCAACATGGAGCTATTGGCTGTCACGTTGGCTTCGCCGTAAGCGACCTACCTGCTGGCAGCACCTTGCTCGTTGAAAGATGCTGCCAGCCATATGAAAATGATCTATTTGCGGGTATTTGCCTCAATATCCATAATAACTTGGAGGACTTCTGCGACCGCCAATTGCAGGACGCCCACAACGGCGCCGGCCAGGCCGTACATAAAAATAATGACGATCGATCCGAATACTGCCCCAAGCAGGCTTCCGAGGAAACCCAGCAAACCGCCGCCGATGAAGTTGCCGGTTATAAAGGTTGCGAGAACACCAATGATGATAAATACAAAGGTGAAAACGAGGGTGATGAAAGCCAAAACTCTGTAAAAGGTAGCAATCGTCTTTAATGCGGGATATCTAATGTCATCCATAACTAATCTCCTATAAACTATTACAAAAACGAATTTATTTTACTTTGAGGTCCATATGAACCAAACGAAATACAATTTGGTGATTATGCGTTATCTATCCGATACATCCTCCATTCTTTGGTATTCTCCTGATAAGATTGTTAAGTTTAACAGCTCCGTTGATCAGGGACTTGCCTGGTGCTGTTATTGGCCGTTCAAACTGCTGGGTTAATCATTTCCTCATCCAAAAAGAATCCACAATCTCAACCAAGGTTGCTGGGTGACCTATTTTCTTTAACTACAAATGGCGAACCTGGCTGAATTGGTTGTGCTCAACCATCCATTCCTTCATCCAGTGGCGGCACTTGATTTTCAGAGATTTCACTGCTGATTCCCTGGCTAAGTGTTTGCGAACGTGAAAACATGACCACCTGCGAATAAACGATCCAAGCAGATAGCAGTGTCAGGATAATGGCAAAAGCGATGATCAGAGGCGGAGTAAGGCGCTGGTATCTTCTGACACTGTTTTGGATGGATTCGAGATCTTCATCTATTTGAATCAGATCCGCATAGAACTGATCCGCTTCAGCGCCCAGAAAGACGGCCGCATCTGTTACTCGAGAAATCCTGGCGCCAGTCTCTTCCCGAACCTGGACAACATTGTTCTTTAGCGACTCAACCTGGTCGGAAATATCTTCCATGGTCTCCTGTAGGGTTGAGATTGTGGATAGACCCCTTGCCGGGATCTCAACAAAAGGCATCCT
>SL_3KL_010_SEDDRAFT_10004135_pt1 | contig 13124 bp, 13 predicted proteins | sample SodLakKL_010_SED_2_FD_10381 | JGI IMG/M metagenome (IMG submission 10381)
AATAGTGTTGCCCGCTCAACTACGTTACCCACTGCGTATGACCCTACTTCGTTAAAACTACGGAGGGCAAAAACTTCGAGGGTCAAGAAAACTTCGTAGAGCAGGCTTTTGGGCAAAATTAGTTGCTCAGAATGACGGAGTTGGCTTTAGGTAACCGGCGGCGTATCCACATCGAAATCGTGCTGAAAACCTTCAACGCCGCCAACAAAAGAACCTGCCCGGCGGGTAAACCGAAACCCGGGTCGTATTGGGATTTCTATACCCGCCTTTCCATGATAACCTAAAGCATTGTCATCTGAAGTAATGCGCGCTTTTGCGCATTGCTGAAGGACCTCATTTCACTACTCATACCCTGTCATCCCTGCGAGGCGATTACGCCCCGTCAGAAATACACTAACGTGATTCTAAAACCCTTCCGGGCGATAATCTCTTGGGGTTTTATCGGCAAACCGGTGATATGCAAAATAACCGAAGCGGGTAGCTCCATAGGTTTGCTGCACTTCTCCATCAGGATCTATAGTGATATAACGATCATTCAGCTCAAGATAAGAGGTTTGATAGCGCAGCGGCGAGCGGCGGATATCGCGAGCCCAGCGGATGTAGTCAATAGTTTCCGGGGCTTTTGTGTATAAAATCTCAATTCTTCCGTTAAACCTTACATTAGATAAAAAGTCCTTATCCGTTTCGCTGACAAGACGGTCTGCACTTGTGCGAAACTTATTTCGCGGGGAGTACCCGTAGGTTTCGCGACGCAGGTTATAGATAACAAAACCGTCCTCTTCTGTCCTGCCTTCGGTGAGCGCGATGAAAAAGTGTCGAATGGAACCGTAAAAAGATTCGCGACGGTTCTCCTCCCAGTACCGGGCCTGCTCTTCACTTTCCGGGGTCATCTCTATAAAGAGTGGATCGCCATCCCAACGGGTTCTGATACCGCTGTGATAGAAATCATCCAGATAGTAGGTAATTAAGTAACCCAAAGCGCGATTTTCAATTTGAAGGGGTGCCAAAGCTTCTGCAGTAAAACGTCCCCACCAGCGGGTTTCAAAACGGAGCACTTCCGGATTTAGAATTTTCACCGAATCGGCCATTTCTGTTTCGCCGATAAATTGCCTGGTAAATCTCTCGAGGTGCCGCTCCCATCGTTCATCCAGATTGCCTGCATAGATCTCCCCTAATTCGTAAATGACGGGATTTAGCTTGGCATGTACAATTTGGTTCTGACCGGGAGAGATCGTCAGCTGGCTCGCCGTTCTGCCATATCCTATAATTGAGAAAACCAGGCGGTAGGTTCCGGGGGAAGCATTTTGAATTCTGTAGCGGCCGGCATGATTGGTAACCGCTCCCGATTTGGTACCCGAAAGAAATACGTGAGCGCCTTGAAGTGGTGCGCCTGTTTCGGCATCCACCACCCTTCCTTCAATAGAACCCGGCAACGGTGACAGATTCTGTGAAAGTGCATAATCTATTCCTGCAAAACATGCGATACTAAAGATAAGAACCAAAAACTGAGCAACTCTCATAACATTTCCTTCTCCCGGCCACAAAAGCCATATGTGTTACTTCAAACTATATCTCTAATTTAATATTCAGGAGTTTATTTTCAAGTATTGTTTCAGATTATTTTGAACTTTAACGTTTCAGACGGCATTATATCGCACTTGTACTCTCTTTTTTATAAATTTTTGTAAGGAATTTCAGATTTCCGGTTCATATTTATACAGCTCCGAGGTTACTAAGCAGTAACAGTTCAAGAACAGAATGAAGATATGACTGTATACGGTGAACGGTTCTTTGCTGAATTCCGGTTGGATAACAAGTACTCATTCTTCCTGAATTTGTTTACTTTGGGGCACAGAGATTCGTCCTGATTTATAATTGAAAATAATTCTGTATAGAACCGGGCGATTTAGTATCATACATATATTGAACATATACTCATTCTTTTTCGAATCCCTTGTTCAAGGGGTGACACACAGCTGACACACCCCGGCACTATCATCCTGAAACAAATTTATCCAATCAATCAAATAAACAATCATGGCAGCTTCAAAAGACGACCGACTTAAATCCATAGATATAGCATTAGGGCAAATCGAAAAACAGCATGGCAAGGGAACTGTTATGCGATTGGGCGATTCCGCAACAGACCAGATTGCCAAAATATCCACCGGCTCTATTATGATTGATTATGCCCTTGGAGTGGGAGGCATCCCCCGCGGCAGGGTAACGGAAATTTACGGTCCTGAAGCTAGTGGTAAAACCACCCTGGCCCTGCAGGTGATAGCACAGGCTCAAAAAACCGGCGGGTATGCCGCTTTTATTGATGCAGAACACGCATTTGATCCGAAATATGCCAGGGCTCTGGGTATTAATACCGACGAGCTGCTTGTGTCACAACCCGACAGCGGCGAACAGGCGCTGGAAATTACGGAGACACTGATCCGCTCAGGAGCTCTCGATGTGATTGTAATCGATTCGGTGGCTGCGCTTGTGCCACGCGCTGAGCTTGAAGGCGAAATGGGCGACTCACACATGGGTTTACAGGCACGATTGATGTCGCAGGCACTTCGAAAGATTACCGGTATTGTAAGTAAAACCCGTACCTCATGTATTTTCATCAATCAGGTGCGTGAAAAAATTGGTGTTATGTTTGGAAATCCGGAAACAACTACCGGTGGCCGGGCCCTGAAGTTTTACTCCTCCGTTCGTATCGATATTCGAAGAATCGGCGCCATCAAAAAAGGAGATGAAGTATTGGGTAACAGAACCAAGGTTAAGATTGTAAAAAACAAAGTAGCTCCTCCTTTCAAAGTGGTTGAGTTTAACATCCTGTATGGCAAAGGGATCTCGCGCGTTTCTGAAATCCTCGATCTGGCCGTAGAATATGACATCATCGAAAAACGAGGCAGCTGGTACCGCTACGATGGCGAGCCCATCGGCCAGGGAACCGATGCCGCCATTCAGTTTCTCGAAGAGGATGAGGAGCTTACCAAAAAGATTGAAGTTATTGTTCGCGATAAACTGATGCCGGTTGAACCTGAGCCGGAAAAAAGTGAGAAAAAAGCGAACAAGGCAGAACCCGTTGAAGCTGAATAATCAGCACGAAAACAGTCGGGCATGGCAGCGTTGATTAAAACGGTTTTGAAAATGAATAAACGACCGCCGCACGGAAACCTGTGTAATCAACAGCATCTGATTCTAAACCACAAAATCGTTCGGAAATCACGAAATGGAAGCCACTTGGCTTCCATTTTCGTTTAGTGAATTGTAGCACTTTAAAATTAATACCATACCTCTACCGACAATAATCAGAACTTGTATTTCGAACCAACTATTAACTTCTCATCGTTAGATGATACCCCGCAATCCATCATCAAATTCTAATTCAATTGAGGATCAGCTCCCGCTCACGATCACCTCAATCTCTGTTCAGAAGAAGAGAAATGATCGATTCTCACTTTTTCACGAAGATCAGTTCTTGATCGGGGTATCATCGAAAACCCTCATCGATTTTTCTATCCAAAAAGGAACTGAACTCACACACGAACTCTTCAACAACATTCAGTATTCTGAAGAGTATCAAGCTGTAAAGACTCCTTTTACAGGTATTTAGGGGGCCGCGATCACGCTGCGTTCGAATTAAAACAGAAAGCCCTTAAAAAGGGGTTTGATGATCAGCTGGTCAACTCAGTTCTTGAAGAGTTTGATAGAAAGGGCCTGCTGAATGATGAGGTATTTGCCCGAAAGTTCTCCTGGGATAAAGCTGAATTTAAGAAGTGGGGCCCGAACAAAATCCAGAATGCACTCTATAAAAAAGGAATATCCAAACATGTTGTTGAAAAAGTGGTTCAAAACCTTTCTGAGGATTTGGAGCAAACTCAGATTTGTGTAGATTTACTTCGCAAACGAAGAAATCACTTTTTAAGGGAGGCTGATCCCATTAAGCGTAAACAGAAGATGTATAGATACCTTACCGGTAAAGGCTATATTGGAAGTGACGTCAGCAAGGCAACCGATCTAATATCTAAAGAATTCGATGTTTAAAAATCTGACACTGGATAAAATTCTAAAACTGGGGATATTTCTTCTCGCTATTTTTGTGATCGGCCTGATTGCATACAATTTCAGCAATCTGTTAGCCTACGCCATTATTGCAATGCTCCTGAGCTACCTGTTAGATCCTATTGTTAACCGCATGCAGGCCGCCGGGGTAAATCGAACCCTGGCCATTTCCGTTACCCTGGCATCTGTGATACTTGTCATCGTTTGGATTTCGAACAGCCTCATACCCATCCTGGCCAATCAGATGGCTTCGCTGACCCGCCAGTTAAACATTGAAACGCTGATTTTTGTGGCAGATCAGATAGAAGACCAGGTCCGTACCAATTTTGAGTTTATTCCTTCCGGTTACCTCAGGGAGAACATTACAATTCTCGCCGAGGGTTTCTTCGATGTAGATAAATTTTCAGACATTGTAGGTGATCTGATCGGAATCTTTACCAACCTCTTTGCCGCATTCCTGGTCATCCCTTTTGCCACATTCTTCTTTTTGAAAGACGGCCATAAGATCCGGCGCGACTTCCTGCAGCTGGTACCCAACAAGTACTTTGAAACCACGCTCAGCCTTATTGATAAAATCGAAACCCGGCTCGGCTACTACTTCAGAAGTGTGGTTATACAGTGTACCATTGTAGGTATCGCGTCGTGGGTAGCGTTATCGGTTGCCGGACTCAACAACGCCGCTTCTGTGGGTATTACAATCGGTGTGGCAAACTCCATCCCCTATTTTGGCCAATCATCGGATATATCCTTTCGATAGTAATTGCTATTATTGAAACCGGCGATTTCTCACTGGTGGTACCCGCAATTCTGGCGGTACTTTTTGCTCAGATACTCGACAATGCGATACTGCAACCGCTCATCTTCTCTAAATCTGCCGATATGCACCCGGTTGCTATTCTCTTCATCATTTTAATCGGGGCTCAAACTGCCGGAATTTTAGGGATGCTTGTTGCCATTCCAATTGCTACGATTATTAAGATCACCATCAACCAGATTACCTGGAGTTTTAATAACTACTACGTTTTCAGGAACTCCGATTCGCAGCCTGAGCAATTAACTGTCGATCATCCCCCGCCAACTCTTTCAAATACGGGTAAATAATCAACCAGCTTTTACCTATATTTCCCGCGAATTAATTTCAGTAATAATCCGGCAGTGTGAAAAAAATCGTGGTTCTGGCTTCCGGCTCCGGAAGCAACTTCCAGGCAATTATTGATGCAGTAAACCGTGGCGACATTAAAGCACGTATAGCCGGGCTTATTGCAAGTAAACCTCAGATTGGTGCTGTAAAAAGGGCTCGGGATCATAACATACCGGTGGCAGTTCTTGAAAACCCATCGGATCAAGATTACACTGAAAATCTCATGGCACAACTCACCCATTGGAATCCCGACCTGATTGTTCTGGCAGGTTATCTTAGAAAAATTCCAACTGAAGTTGTAGAGGCATTCAGCAATCAAATCATAAACATTCACCCTTCCCTGCTTCCCAAATATGGCGGCAAAGGTTTCTATGGTGAACATGTGCACCGGGCTGTTTTGGAAGCCGGCGAATCTGAATCGGGCTGCACGGTCCATTTTGTTAACGAACTCTACGATAAAGGGGATATCATCCGGCAGGTGAAAGTGCCGGTACGAGACTCCGACACGCCCGAAACTCTTGCAAAACGCATACTGGCAGAAGAGCACAAATTGCTTCCTTCTGTTATCTCAGAACTATTAACCTCAAATCGAACCTGATTTCTGTGGCACTCAAACCGCTATCTTCTCTCCCAACCAATCCACTGCCCATCAAACGCGCACTGCTTTCGGTTTCCGATAAAACCGGTATAACCGAACTTGCTAAAAATCTTCATGAATCCGGCGTTGAACTGATCAGTACCGGTGGTACTGCTGCAGCTATCCGCGATGCCGGCATTCCGGTCAGAGATGTAAGCGAGATTACAGAATTCCCCGAGTGCCTCGATGGGCGGGTAAAAACACTTCACCCGCTTATTCATGGCGGAATTCTGGCACGAACCAGCCACAAGCCCGATAATGATGAGTTGAATAGATTAAACATCGACCCGATTGAACTGGTTGTGGTGAATCTTTACCCCTTTAAAGACACCATCGCCCGTGAAGGGATCACCCCGGCTCTTGCCACAGAAAATATCGATATCGGCGGCCCTACAATGATTCGGGCAGCGGCAAAAAATTTCGCTCACGTTTGCATCCTCACCCATCCCGGGCAATATAAGAGGTTTGCCGAAGAGCTTAACAGCAGCAAGAGTATCCCCTTCTCCATGAGACAATCACTTGCCCGTGTCGCATTTCAGCATACGGCAGATTATGATGCTGCCATCAGCAGCTATTTTAATAAACTCGAAGAGAACGAACTGCCGGAACAGCTAACGCTCTCCCTGCCTAAATCGGCCGGGCTGCGATATGGAGAGAATCCACATCAAAAAGCGGCCGTTTATGGAGAACAGGCCAAATTTATTGACTGTTTTCACGGGAAGGAGCTCAGCTACAACAACTACCTCGATATCGACAGCGCCCTTCAGCTCATCTCCGAATTTAAAGAGGATGAGCCTACTACAGCTATCTTCAAGCACACGGTACCCTGCGGTGTGGCCAGTGCCGGAACGCTGGCTGAATCATATTACAAAGCATTTGAGACCGATAAAGTTTCGCCATTCGGTGGCATTGTTATCGTCAATCAAACCCTCGACATGGATACCGCCAAAGCGATTGATGAAATATTTACTGAAATTATATTGGCTCCCGCTTTTGAGGATGGAGTATCTGAATTTCTGTCTCAGAAAAAGAACCGGCGCCTTGTGAGGCTTNTCGAGCTGCCCGGTAAAACGGATGTTTTGAATGTGAAATCCATCTTTGGAGGAGCTCTCCTTCAGCAGCCCGATCACGGTACCGTGGGTAAAAATGATCTCAGAGTGGTTACAAAACGAAAACCAACTGAAGCCGAATTAAAGGACCTGCTTTTTTCATGGCGTATTGTAAAGCATGTGAAGTCGAACGCCATTGTGTATGCAAAAAACCGGCAGACCTGCGGCATTGGAACCGGACAGACGAGCCGGGTAGACAGTTCAGAAATTGCCGTTCAAAAGGCGATTAAGGAGAACTTTTCACTGGAAGGAAGCGTGGTTGCATCTGACGCATTTTTCCCGTTTTCTGATGGGATTATAGCAGCAGCTGAAGCCGGAGCAACGGCCGCCATTCAGCCGGGAGGAAGTATTCGGGATGAAGAAGTAATCAAAGCTGCGGATGACCGTGATATGGCCATGATTTTCACAGGTATACGTCATTTTAAACATTGATGGCGCTCAATATTTAAAATTGAAGTTGATATTCGCAAATAGGACTGCAAACTCGTATTTTTCTTTATTGCCCCAAAAATTAATTGCAAAAGATAACACTGCCAATGTCGGACACCTATACTCCAACCAAAAGACACCCATCTAAGAATCAAACCAGAAAAGGTCTTTTCGACTTTTTATACACCGATATTGCGATAGACTTAGGCACCGCCAACACATTGATTTATGCTCGCGGTCAGGGTATTGTATTGAATGAGCCTTCCATTGTAGCGCTGAACAACGACAATGTGCCTGTAGCAACAGGACATCAAGCTCAGCTTATGCATGAAAAAACCCATAAAAAAATTCGCACTGTACGGCCATTACGCGATGGGGTTATAGCCGACTTTGAAGTTGCCGAACAGATGATTCGCGGCATGATCAAGAAAGTGAAGATGAAGTGGTATTCAACCACAAGGCAGATGGTGGTTTGTGTGCCCAGCGGCATTACCGAAGTGGAGCGTCGGGCTGTTCGCGACAGCGCCGAGCACGCGGGTGCCAAAGAGGTCTATCTTGTTGACGAACCTATGGCAGCCGCTATCGGTATTGGCCTGGATGTGCATGAACCCGTTGGAAATATGATTGTAGACATTGGCGGCGGCACAACGGAAATTGCTGTAATTGCACTTTCAGGTATTGTTTACGCTCAATCCGTTCGTTTGGGCGGTGATGAGCTGAATGAAGATATCATCAGTTACTTCAGAAGAAATCACAACTTGTTAATTGGAGAGCGAACTGCCGAAAGAATCAAGTGTGAAATTGGATCAGCAGCTCCTCTCGACGACGAACTGGAGATGGTAACCAAAGGGCGTGATCTTGTAAACGGGGTTCCAAGAACACGGCAGGTAACGTCAAAAGATGTGCGTGAGGCCATTTCAGAATCGGTAAATACGATTGTTGAAGCCATAACCAAATCACTTGAACAAACTCCTCCCGAACTCTCTGCAGATATTCTCGACCGTGGTATTATGTTAACCGGCGGCGGGGCACTGCTCAAGAATCTGGATAGACTTATTATGGAAACCACCGATCTTCCGGTACATATTGCAGAAGATCCTTTAACTGCAGTTGTGCGGGGTACAGGTGCCATTCTTGAAGATATTGACTACTATAGAAGCGTAATCTCCTAACACTTTAAACTGTGAATGCGACGATTAGTTGATGCCAAAGATTACTTTATTGCAGCTCTGTTACTGTTGTTCGCCGCAGGGTTAATGGTAAGCAGGCATGATGGTGGTTTGCAAAATGCACGTAAAATCTCTGTAACTATGCTCAGCTACCTGGAGCAGCCCCTCTCCAACGTCAGGAATTACAGACAGGCATTAACCACCAACACATATCTGCAGCGGCAAAACATTCTGCTGCAGGATGAGCTGAGCAGGCTGCGTTCAGTTGAACAGCAAAATATCATTTTAAGAGATCTCTTAGACCTGCGCGAAGAGAGTGAATATCCGCTCATTCCGGTCAGGATTGTAGCTAAAGATTTAACCGATGTAAATAATTTGCTTACTGTAAATGCCGGCTCAAATGACGGAGTGGAGGTGGGAATGCCCATTATTAACTCGGACGGGCTGGTCGGGCAGGTAATAATTACATCAAATAACTTCTCCCAAATACTACCCTACTCCAACTCTCTTTTCAGGGTTAGTGCTCGCGTACAGGGCATTCGTGCGTACGGCATCGTTTCATGGACGGGGCGGGGCGATCAACTCCAAATGCAGTACGTGCCTCAAACGATATCTGTTGAAGTGGGCCAGATTGTTGAAACTTCCGGCTATAGTAACCTGTACCCACAGGGGATCCAGATTGGTGAAATTGTAAGAATTGAACCCGGAGAAGGCATTGAAACACAAACCATTTATCTAAGGGCATTTGCCGACCTGTTCACGCTGTCAGAAGGGTTTATCATGGCATTCAGGCCCGACACTACCATACAAGAACTCCAACTTGAACAACAGGAGTTGTTTTGATCCGATCAGATAATCTACGAATACTACTTATCGGACTCGGAATTGTTGTACTTCAAATTATGCTTTTCCGGAATCTGCGAATTTTTAACGCAGAAGCAGATCTGGTACTCGTATACATTCTCTGGGTGTGTATGAAAAAAAATAAAACCGAAAGCTTGCTTTACGCAGGTCTGTTCGGCTTTTTACAAGATTCGTTCACTGATCTGTGGGGCCTTCATATGTTTTCAAAAACGTTGCTGGTATTTATACTACACAGCTTTTTGAACCGTATATCAGAAAACCGTTTTATATTCTGGCAAATCTTTCTGATCATATTGGCTGCTGCATTTCTGCATAATTTAATCTTTTTTAGTGTCTCCCTCTTTACGGAGGTTTATGCCACTGAATATGTACTCTGGAGCATTCTTTTCGTAAGTTCGATTTTCACAGCAATATTAGGGAGTTTTTTACACCTGGTTAGAAATGATTCCTGATAATTATGGTAAGAGGCAGAAACCCAAATAATCTAAAGACGTCTATCCGGATATTGCAAGCCATAGTACTTATAGGTGTTATGGTAATGCTAGTCAGGATTTTTCAGCTTCAGATTGTTGATTATGAGAAATACTCACCACTGAGTATGCAAAACTCCATTCGTCTGGAGGTCGTAAACCCTGCACGCGGTCTGATTTTGGACCGTAACGGAACCATTCTTGTAGATAATCAGCCCATCTATTCCGTCACCATTACTCCGGCCAATTTCAATATGGCGAAGATCAGCAGATTGGCCGACATTCTGAAAATGGATGAAGAGATTGTGTTGAACCGTATCCGGGAGGCACAGCAGTACTCCTGGCACCGCACTTCACGGCTCTTTACAGAAGTTTCTTTTGAAGTTTTTTCCGACATACAGGAAAATGCCTGGCAGCTGCCGGGTATTGGCCATAAAGTGGAGAGTAAAAGAAACTACCCACTTGATCTGAAAGCATCACACATCATGGGTTATCTTCGTGAAGCTTCACGCGAAGAGTACCTGAGCTCCAGCCACATCAGGCTCGGCGATCGAATTGGCAAGAGTGGGCTCGAGATGGTNTATGAAGACTTCCTTCGTGGCGAGCTGGGAAGTTCATACCTAAAAGTAAATGCATATGGCCAGAATTTGGGCTCATTTAATGATGGCGAACTGAATATCTCCCCCTCCAAAGGCGCCGATCTGATTACTACCCTTGACGCTGAAGTACAGATACTTGCTGAGAAATTGATGGAGGGAAAAACAGGCGGGCTTGTAGCACTCGATCCAAAAACCGGGGCAATAATCAGCATGGTAAGCGCCCCGCAATACGACATAGAGCGGCTTGCGGGACGAATGGACATGCAATACTGGCAAAGTATCAACACCGATACTAAAACGCCTCTTTTCAACAGAGCCATCTCTACAAGACAGCCACCCGGTTCAACTTTTAAACCCTTTATGGGCCTCGTTGGCCTGCATCTCGGGCTGGTAACAACCGAAACTGAAATTTACAATAGCGGGGCTTACATCCGGGGCCGTGCCTACCGCGATTTAGCAGACCCCGGCGATTACAATCTTGAGAGCGCATTGGCCTACTCCAGTAACACCTATTTTCTCTGGATGATGGATCGCATAGCAACGCGCAGCCTTCTGAACCAGTGGTCATCATTGATACAGGATTTTGGAATCGGCCCGAGAAATAATATAGACCTTCCCTTTGAAACTACCGGTATAGTGCCCGACAGCACCTATATGAACCGAAACTTTGGTGTTCGGAAATGGGGTGTAGGCGATTTAATGAGTTTAGGTATTGGCCAGGGCATGGTTTCAGCATCTCCCCTTCAGATGGCAGTTGCCACAGCGTCACTCGCAAACGGCGGGTATCGGGTTCATCCCCATCTTGTAAGCCAGATCAGGCACACAAACGGTGATGTAGACCAAACCAATCCGGAGGAGAAGAAAAAAATTGAATGGATCAGGGAGGAGAATCTTGATGCTGTAAAACGCGGCATGAAAGCTTCTATGCAGATTGGCGGAACCAACTACTTTGCATATATACCGGACATTGAGATACATGGCAAAACAGGAACAGCACAGAATCCACACGGCCTTAACCATGGCTGGTTCATTGCCTACGCTCCGGCAGATGATCCGCAAATCGCCATTGCGGTTCTGATGGAAAATTCCGGGTTTGGGTCAGTTTCAGCATCACCCATTGCCAGCCTGTTAATTGAACAGTACCTCACCGGCACAACGACCCGACCCCACATTATGAATCACGTGCTGAACTTCAAACCAGAAGGTGCGGTAGTGAATGATGTACCAGAGGAGGTGCCGGTACCATGATTAATTCAAAAGAATTTAGCTGGCCGGTACTTTTGGTTTGGTTTGCTTTAACGGCTATCGGCCTCATAGCCATTTATAGTGCAACTCAGGGGCCTGTATCCCAGTTTTTGCCCGAGTATATTCAAAATAACTTTTCGCGGCAAATCGTCTGGATCTCACTCTCTCTTTTCATCCTGATTGCCATCCAGTTCACATCGCCGCGTACATTTCAGGGAGTGGCTTATATCTTTTACGGCATCTGTATATTATTGGCCATAATAACCATATTTGTAGGAATTGAAGTTGGCGGTGGCCGAAGATGGCTCTCCATTTTCGGAATGAGGCTACAGATCAGTGAGTTTTTAAAACTGGCCACTGTTTTGGCCGTGGCCAACTACCTCACACACAAGCGAGATATCTCGGTCGGAAACTTTAAAACAGCGCTTACCACGGTAATGATCATTTTGGTTCCTGTGATCATCATCGTGCTGCAAAACGACACCGGAACGGCCCTGGTACTGCTTGCACTGATACCTGTTGTACTCTTTTGGTCCGGATTGCCGTATGGTTTATCGCTGCTTATCATCTCACCGGCATTAATTGGATACTTTTCTGTAATTGGCCTTCTATACGGCGCCATTGCAGCCCTAATCATAACCATCACCATCTTTCTGCTCCAAAAACAGACATGGCTCACGGCCTCCTCACTTCTGTTGGGAATCGTGGTTGTAATAGGCACCGAAGTGGCCCTTCACCAGGTGCTGCAGCCTCATCAGCGCGCACGAATTGAAGCCTTTGTCAACCCATCGCTCGATCCTCAGGGGGCCGGGTGGAATGTGCTGCAGGCTACTACAGCTATAGGCTCAGGCGGGCTGCAGGGGAAAGGGTTTACGAAGGGCACCCAAACACAACTTCGGTTTTTACCCGAACAGTGGACCGATTTTGTTTACTGCGTGATCGGTGAAGAGTTTGGGTTTATGGGGTCATCGCTGGTACTCCTTCTTTATGCTGCACTCTTTTTACTGCTGCTACGTATGGCCGGAGTGCATAAACATCCGTTTGCACAACTGGTGATTGTCAGCGTCACCTTTCTGTACTTTATCCATTTTGTGATAAACATCGGAAGCGCAACTGCGGTGCTGCCCATTATGGGTGTGCCTTTGCCATTTGTGAGTTATGGCGGATCAGCATTTCTTGCAAACACAATCATGCTTGCCATCTGCCTCAATCTTGATCTCTACAGGCGCTCTTTCAGCATCTACCGGTAGATGAGACAAAACTCGCATTAAGTACCGAAAGGGCATTCAGTTCTGATCTTGCTCCTGAAAAACCTTATCTGTTCTAAGTTTAAAACTTTTACGGTGGTGCTTTGTATATCCATACTCAACAAGGCCCTTATAATGGGTTTGGGTAGGAT
>SL_3KL_010_SEDDRAFT_10004136_pt1 | contig 13123 bp, 11 predicted proteins | sample SodLakKL_010_SED_2_FD_10381 | JGI IMG/M metagenome (IMG submission 10381)
GAGCCGAACCAGATGCGCTCGAAGCGGCGGCTGGCGCTGACCAGCAGCGCGGAGCCGCTGTAGCCGCCGGGCGCGGAGAAGGCCTCGCGTTCGCCGGGAATGACGTCGTCGCCCGTGACGTCGTAGTAGTAGGCGTGAAAATCGCGGGTGGCGAAGATGGGGCCGAGGTTGAAACCGAGGTTCCAGCCACCCACCGGCTCCACGGTGGTGTAGCGCAGCATCGGATGCGCCTTCCAGCCCTGCTGGCTGGTGGAGAAACGATCGAGCGAGATCGCCGCGCGGATCGGCACGCGCAACTGCCAGCGGCGGTCGGCGGTGAGCATCCAGTTCAGCGAAGGGCCCATCTCCACCAGCGGATCAAGGTCATCCATCCCCGCCCGCGGGCCGTCGTCGGAGCTGTTCACGGGGATGGCGCCATCGATGCTGATATCGATCTCGAACCGCGGGCGATCGACCAGCAGACCGCGTGCGCCCTCGCGATCTACCCGCAGGCGATCGGCGCGATAGACCAGGTAGGGAATGGGCAGAACATAGTGGACCTGACGGCGCGAGCCGCGATAAGCGGGGAAACTGACCGGGGCCACGCCGATGCCGGCTTCCCAGCGCGGCTCCGTGCGGAGTTCGGTGTGCCGGGTGTCCTCGCGGTCGCTGGCTCCGGCGAGACCTGGCAGGCTCGCCAGCAGGATCAGTGCGAGCAGGATGCAGGGCGGCTGCCGTTTCATGCTTGATGGATCTCCCCCGTCCGTCACCCCGATTGTCTCCCCGCCGCGGACAGCGCGCATTGTTGCACCCCGAAGAGCCCGGCGTCGCGGGTTGCAAGGACGGGGTCTTGGCGCCAGTATTCGCGGGCCGTTCCGGGCCCAGGGGGGTGCAACATCGACGCCATCAACGACGCGGATGCCCATCGCGGCCTCGGGGTGACCGCCCTGTTCGTGAGCGCCATCGGCTACGCGCTCGCCGCGCTGTTGGCGGCGTGGCTGCTGCGCTGGCTCTCGACCCGCCTGCAGGCCGTGCCGCCGGGATTCGGTCTGGCCTGGCTGCTGTGCTTCGGTGTGGCCTGGGGCAGCTTTGTCGCCATGCACCTGATTCTGGTCGTCACCGGGGCGGGCATGGTCGTGGAGACGGTTTTCTACGTCGTGCTGCCGCTGCTGCTGGGTACGGCGGTCTTCGGGGGGCTGGTGCTGGACGCGACCTCGGGGGACGCGCTGGGCCCCGTGCGCGGCGCGATTCTGGCCGTGACGCAGTTCGTCTTCTTCCAGGTCTTGTTGCTGGTGCCCGGGTTCGTGCTCCTGGGGCTGGTGGCAGCCGTGCCCTGGTGACGTGGGTATCCGGGCGGCTACTCGCGGCCTTCGAGGAGGGCGGCGTGGAGCCGACTGTCAAGGCCGCTGGCGGCCTCGTCGACGGTGCGCCGCCAGGCCGTGGCGCGGTCGGTGGCCGAGGCGCGCACGGCCCAGCGGTCGCTGGCGTGCACCTGCCCCTGCGCATCCTGCACGATGAGATGCAGATAGCCCCGGTACCAGTACCAGTCCGAGCGCTTGCCGATATCATCGAAATCGAGCTGGAGCACGACCTCGTAGTCGGCGCCGTCGCTCGCCGAACCGAAGCCGGCATCGGTCACGGCGGCAGCCAGCGCCGGGCCGATATCCTCGCGGGCGAGGCCTTCGGCGCGCGTGGCCAGCCGGATCCCTGATGCGCTGCGGCGGTACTGCGCGGCGAGGTCGGCGAGGGGCGTCGGCGCGTCGATGCCACGGCCGCCGGGGCCGACCACGCGCAGCTGGCGGTTGAGCGCCTCGCGCCGGACCTGTACATCGATCGCCTGATCGAGCGCACGCAGACGGCGCAGCGGATCCTCTGCAGCCGCTGCCTCGTCGATGTGGCGGTCCGTTGTGCGGTCGAGTTGGCGGATCTCGTCGCGCAGGCGGCTGGCAGCGCGCGGACGGTTGATCACGGCCAGGGCGTAGTGGACGTCGTCCTCGGCGTCGTGCCAGCTCTCGGCGATGTCGACGCCCGCGAGGACGACATCCGTGCGCGTGCGGATCTCGCGCTCGACGCGCGTACTGAGCTGGCCCTGCTCGCTGGCAGCCGGCCCGATACGGCCGAATTCCTCGATGTCGAGCGACTCGGCGCGGACCTCGACCTCGAAGGCCTTGGCCAGGTCGGCGCGTGCGCGGTTGCGTGCGCGTTCCGCATTCGCGCCTTCGCCCAGCCCGACCACGTAGAGATCGGCGGGGTAGTCATCGCCGGGGCGGTCGATCCAGCCTGGCCGGTCGGCGCGTTCATCGGGCGTGCTTGCGCAGGCGGTGATGAGCATCGCCAGGGCAAGGACGAGGCCGGTACTGCGGCGTCTGGCATTCATGACGGTTCTCCCGCGACAACACGGTGAAAGGGCACGCTGGTGGATATCGAGTGCGCGAACAGTACACGGATACGGCCGGGCTCGACGGTGACGGTGCCGAGCTCCTCCTGCCAGCGCTGTCCCGCGCGACCCCGCAACTCAACGCGCACCGGGTGTTCGCCCGCCGGTACCGCGAAATCCGCGACGAGGTACTCCCCGGGGAGGGAGGCCCAGGTCCGATCATCCGCGCGTTCACTGGCGAAGGTGAAGATGTTCGCGAACAGGCCGAGGAAGGGGTCGCGATCGCCGGCCTCGCGCACCATTTCGTTCTTGGCCGCCACGCGTACCGCCGCTCGCGCCATGATGCCGGGCATGCGCTCCTCGAGCGAACGGCGCGAGAGTGCGTCGATGTCGTGGGCGACGTCGACGGGGGCGCTGCGCTCGCCCACGTGCAGTTCGGCGCCGTTCAATGGCTGGCGCGAGCGACCGTGGCGCGGCACCGCGACCCGGTACAGGCGCCCGGTGTGCGGGTTCTGCGCGTTCACCGCGGCCTCGTGCAGGCGCGGAGCGCGGCCATTGCCGAGGATCAGCACCACGCGCCCCTGTCCGGACGCCGCCCGCGGTATCTCGCCGGCGACGCCGAAGTCCGCGCGCAGGCGTTCATGCTCGTGCGCGAAATCCGGGTGGGCTGTCTGCCGCAGCAGGGCGTTCTGCAGCGCCCTTGGGGGCGCCAGGCCGGTGATCATCTCCTGGTCGCGGTAGGCGTCCAGGGCCCTGCGGTAGGCGATGCGGGCGTCATCATGCTCACCGAGCTGTTCGAAGATGAGGCCGGACACATAGCGCGCGAAACCGTCATCGCGATAGAAGCGGGTGCTGCCGGCGAGCGCCTGCAGGCGCAGATCGATGCGCAGCGCCTCGACGCGCGCCTCGTCCCATTGGTCCAGGGCGATGTAGTTGAACGCGCGTACCAGGTGCACGGCCGTGCGCTGGTAGGGCTCGCCGACGAAGCCGCGCAGGCCCTCGCTGATGGTGACCGCCGCCACACCTTCACTGAAGCTGAAGGGGTCGAGTTCGTCCATGCGCCGGGCGGCCTCCTCGAGGCGTTCATTGCTCTGTGCAGGGTCCCCCGCCAGGTGCAGCAGCATGCCTTCCTCCAGCAGATCGAGTACCGGGTCGCCACCGCGGAAGCGACTGTCCGCGCGTTCCAGAGCGGTGTGCGGGCCGTGTGCCCCCAGGGCGTGATCGATTTCCGCGAAGCGCTCGCCATGCGTTGCGCAACCGGCGAGCAAAAGCGCCAGCGCTGCGAGCGCGGTGCCTGCCCGGGCACACCGGGGCTGCATCTCGGCGCCCTCCTCAGAAGCGCGCGTTGGGACGCTGCACGTACTTCTTGATCTGCTTCTGGCCGGCCCACACGCGCCGGTTGTCGGCGAGCGAGGTGAGGTTCATGTCGACCTGGTAGAAGACCACCTGGCGACGCCCCTCCTGGTCGACGATCGAGTTGAGCGTGCCCTGGAGCATGTAATCGGCGCCGAGCTCGCGGCCCATGGCCTTGCGGGTCTCCTCGGCGGCGTGCAGATCCTGGTCCGCGCGCTCCTCGCGCAGGTCGTCGCGCTCCTCGCCGGCGGCGACGACTTCGACATCCGGGTCGTTGATCAGCGCGCGCTCGATGTCGCGGACGAAGGTCGCGACATTGATGTGCTCGTGGCTGCGATTGCGCACGGTGCCGACGATGACAACCGGGCGGCTGCCGTTGTCGCTCATGTGTCGCGACGCCCAGGGGTGCGCCATCGCGTCGTTGATGATCTCCTGCGAGACCAGGCGCGAGTCGGTAGCGTTCCAGCGCCCGCTGAGATCGCGCGTTTCGTCCTCGTCCATGCGCGTGACCTTGGTGCCGCAGGCGGCAAGCACGATCAGCGCGACGATGGCCAGCGTGCCAATGCGGGCCGGGTTCCAAGCAGACTTCACAACGCGCCTCCTTCTGCCATGCGGTCGAAGATCGAGGGCCCGCGCTGGCCGATATGGCTGCGCAGACCGGCATTCATGTCCTCGACACTGCCGAGGGTGGCAGTGACTTCATCCAGATGGATGCGGGCCAGCGAGTGGATGTCGCCGCTGCGTTCGTCGCGCCAGCGCGCGATGATGCGCGTGCCGGTGAGGTTGACCTCGGACACGGCCCGGATCTGGCGGCTGACCTGGGCCTCGCTGAGCGCGGACTCACTGGCACTGGCCGTCGCTTCATAGTCGTCGGCGACCACCTCCATCCAGGCACTGAGGCTGCGCGCCACCTCGGCGCGGGCGCGATCATCGGCGGTTGAGCGCTGCAGCGACAGGCTGTCCATGGGCGGTGCCGAGTCGACACCGTAGAAGACGCGGGCGTCATCGTCGAACACCATCGCCGTGCCCTGGTTGACCCAGTCGGGCGCATTCTCGAGGCCGAGATCACTCTCGATGGTCGGCTGGCTGGCGCAGCCGACGGCGAGGAGCGTGGCGGCTGCGAGGGCGGCCAGACCGCGGGTGGTGCGCGTGGTCAGTGCTGACATGTTCGCTTCCTTCGAGGAATTTCGGCCTGTTTGCGACCGATTCTGGTCCGTTTGAGTCCCGCGCCGTGGCGGGGTTCCAGTGTAGCGCCTGAATTCCGCGCCCGGGAGCGCCGATTGCCGGGACTGTGAGCTGGTGCCTTGATGGCGAAGGGTGACACGGTGGGTCACACCGATACGCTGCGGGGGCCCTGCCGGCATGATCCGTGACCGGTAGTTGATCCCGCCGTGAACCGGTTGGCAGGCTGCATGGGGAGTGCCGGGGATGGCGAATGCAGGATAATCGAACGCAATTGTTCGCGATTGCCGATGGTTATTCGGGTTACGTGGAAGAAAACGGGTGTAATCGATGGCATGAATGCCGTTACCATGATCATCGGTGACACATGGCAGGGCCTGGCCGGATCGGGCCTTCCGCGGTCCGGGTTGCGGGGCCGGCGGGCGAGGAATGCATCGCGTACTTCGTCCGCGGATGAACAGGGACTGGATGACCCCGGCGCCGGGGCCCCACGGAGGCGTGCACCGTACAACCATGTCTGGTGACAACACACTCATCACGGCGCTTCAGCCGAACAGGGAAGCGACCCACAAAGCGGGTGCGGCCTGCCTGGTGGCCATCAATGGCGCGCATATTGGGCGCAAGTATCCCCTCGACGGCGATGAGCAGATGATCGGCCGCGGCAAGGACGCTGCGATCCAGGTAGACGACGAGGCGGCTTCGCGGCGCCACGCGGTGCTGGAAGCGCACGGCGTGCAACTCGTACTGCGCGATCTCGGGTCGACCAACGGTACGCTGGTCAACGAGCGCCCGATCCGTGAGCACGTATTGCAGGATGGCGACTGTATCCAGATCGGCACGACCCTGCTCAAGTTCCTCGCCGGCAACAACGTCGAATGGTCCTATCACGACGAGATCTACCGTCTGACGACTTTCGACCCGGTCACCCAGGCCTACAACAAACGCTACTTCCTGCAGGAACTCGAGCGCGAGTTGAGCCGGTGCCAGCGCCACAAGAAGGAACTGGCCCTGGTGATGCTGGACATCGACCACTTCAAGGCCATCAACGACGAGTACGGTCACGTCGCCGGTGACCATGTACTGCGCCAGTGCAGCGAGCGGATCCTCGGGATGATTCGCAGCGAGGACACGTTCGCGCGTTTTGGCGGCGAGGAGTTCACCCTGCTGCTGCCGGAGACCGGCAAGGCCGAGGCCGAACGCACGGCGGAAAAGATTCGCGCGGCGATCAGCGCGACGCCGTTCCGTGGCCAGGAGCGCGAGATCCCGCTGTCCATGTCGTTCGGTATTGCCGATCTCGGCGAGTACATCGCCACGACCGCCAGCGGCCAGGCGGACAGTACACTGCAGCTGGACATCGAGGCCTTCATCCGCCTTGCCGACGAACGGCTGTACCGGGCCAAGAGGGAGGGTCGCAACCGCGTCGTCAGCGGCTGACTGCAGCGCTTGTTACGGGGCGGAGCCGTCAGCGTCGGCGGCGGTTGCGCAGTGTGCGCCCGATGATGCCGGTCAGCACCGTGGATACGTCGGCGCCCAGATCCACCACGCCGTTGGCGCGCAGCGCGCCCCAGCATCCCGCGCAGTGGCCGCACTGTGCGCAGACCACCGGGCAATCGTCCCTGCGCTCGGCTTCCATGCGGAAGTGAAAACTGCCGCAATCACGGCAGGCGGATTTCAGGGTGATCGAGATCAGTTCCAAGCATGTTCCCCCTGGTTGCTTCCCGTTGCCGGGTCTGGATCCGCGCCCTGTGAGTCCCCTGCGGATAACTTGACAAGGAAATATACGGCATGGCCCGTGCATGTCCAAGTTCCGGCCCGTACTCCGGCTGATTGTGAGTGGTGACTTGCACGGCGGCGTAATCGCAGCACAATGGCTGTCACAGGGGGAGGGAACGTAATCGGGCGCACGGAGCCAGCCGATGCCGCGATGGGCGCAGTGGTTGCTGCACAGGCTTGAAGACCGGCGCGATGCGGCGGGCGGTAACCTCCGCTGGGCGCTGACCTGGCTGTTGCCGGCGTTCCTGCTGCGCGCGCTGCCGCGGATGGTGCTTGTTCGGCGTGCCGATGCGTATGCCGGTGAGGGCTACCAGGTCGTCGAAGCCGCCGGCATCCTGGAAATCTCCGAGTACGATCTGCTCGGCCTGGCCTACCGCGAGAAGTTCCACCACGAGGCCGCGCGGGCCTTGTTGGATCGCGCCTTCACCCAGTACATGGTCGTCGGCAGCGCGCCGGCCTGGGCGGTTGCCTTTGCGGCCGAGGTGATCGAACTCTACGAGAGCGGGCGCCTCGCCGAGCGCGATTTTGGCCTGCACACCAACCCGCCACCGACCGTGCGCGACATTCTCATCGGGCTTTCCCAGTGTGTGCTGATGCTGTTGGTGCTCTGGGTCATCTATCTGGCATTCGCCGGTTATACACCGCCGTGAAGCCGCTCGCGTCGATGTGGTAGCAGTCCTCACGGATGCTTTCCGTGACGGAGTCAGCACCGGGTTGATGGGCGCAGAAGGAGGCTTCCGCTCGGAGTTGCCGAGCCGGGAGCCGGACGCGCCCATCGATGTCGACCTCCGCGCCATCCACACGCCGGCCCGACAGCGTCAAGCGGGCTGGTGTCTCGGCGCCGGTGGCCAGGCGGGACAGGCCGCCGCTCAGTGCCCGCAGGCTGACATCGTCAAGGGGCGGATCCGCAGCTGGATCCGTGATGTCGAGGCGGCCATCGGCGATCCGGACTCCACCCACGATGATCATCGGCCGCGCTTGTGCGCCACGGGGCGGCGTGCCGCCCGCGCGGGCCGGAATGCGCAACGGTCCGATGATCACTGCACCATCTTCACGGAAGCGCACACGTGCCTCGGGGGCGATGAGCGTGAGCGAATGCGCCTCGAGGCGCTGGCGTCCCGGGGAGAAAACCAGGCGTTCGGAGTAGAGGCGATGCCAGCGCAGTAATGAAGCGCCGTCATCCACGGCGGTGACATGAAAATCGTCGATGTCCATCCGGCCACGGTACTCCAGGGGTGTCCCGGCCCCGATGTCGATCTCTCCACCCAGGAAGAGCCCGCCGTCGAGGATGTCCAACTCCGGCATCCAGGTCGAGAATTGCCGCAGCGGGAAGTCGTCGACTTCGATCTCCCCGCTGAGCCGGGTCGCGGGCACCAGTGCCACCGTCCCCGTGAGCGAAAATCCTCCGCCGTCGTTGAATTGCCCATCCACCGCCACGCGCGCGGGTGTGTGCGTGTGGCGGCCAATGTCCGTGAGGCTGACATCGAACATGCCGAGCTGCATCCACGCGGACGGGTCCGGGCGCTCATCCACGATCTCGACACCCATGTCGATGGCCTGCAGCCGGGATATCTCGAGGCGCGGCGAGTGCGTCCGCACCGCGGCGCCATCCGGATCCGGTACAGCCCGGGGCCAGGGGTGCGCGGCGTCCAGCCGCAGTTGTGGTTGCCGGAGTTCGACGGTATCGATGTGCAGATCCTGCTCGCGGGCGTGGTAATGCCCCGCGTGGAGGGAGATGTCGGGCATGCTCAGCCAGGGCGTCGCGTTGCGGGCTTCATCGTCACTCCCGGGGGTGTGCAGCCGGGCGGTGTGAATGGTGCCGCTGCGGAAGAACCAGGCGCGCCGCACTGCGCTTGCCGGATGCAGGGTGAGTTCGACGCGCTCGGCCGTGGCCACGGTTGCGCCCTCGGGGGTGGCTGCGTGCAGATCGGTGAGCCGCAGCGAGAGCGTGAACGGGTTGATGCGCACGGTGCCGATCTCGAGCTGAACGTCGAAGGCCTCGCGCGCGAAGTCCGTCGCGGCGGTACGCACCAGCGTCGGGAGCAGCAGGGACCCCGCCAGCACGCCGGCGACCAGCGTCGCCAGCAGCCAGAAGCCCACGCGTCGGGGACTGTACCGGCGGCGGGACCTGCGCCTGCGGTGATGATCGGTTGCGGGCCCGGGCATGCAGATGGCTCCGTGCGGCTCGCGTACACTGTAGCCGGAACCGCTGGAGTCCGTGCATGCAGTCGAGCAACCAAGAAATCGCGAACCTGTTCCGGCGCCTGGCCACGCTGCTGGAAATCGATGAGCAGAACCCGTTCCGTGTGCGCGCATACCGCAATGCCGCCGAGACCATCGAGGCGCTCTCGGTGCCCCTCGCGCGGCTGGTGGATGAGGGAGTCGATCTGACCGAGTATCCCCATATCGGCCGGGAGATTGCGCAGATGATCGCCACGGTCGTCGAGACCGGCCACCTGCCGGCCCTGGACGAAGTCGCGCGCCGGGTTCCCCCGGAGCTGGCCGATCTCATGGACGTGCGCGGATTGGGAGCGAAGGGCGTCAAGGCGCTCCATGATCACTTCAACCTCACGAGCCTGGATGACCTCGAACGCGCCGCCCGTGAGGGGCGGGTGCGCGAACTCTCCGGTTTCGGGCCGCGCAAGGAGGAGGCATTGCTCGAGGGCATTCGCGAACTGCGTGCACGCCCACACCAGCGCACCCGTGGCGTCGATGCCGAGCGCGTGGCGGAACCTCTGCGCGAGTACCTGACCGCGGTCGCCGGCGTCGAACGGGTGGAGATCGCCGGCAGCTACCGCCGGCGCTGTGAAACCGTGGGGGACCTGGATCTGCTGGTAGCGTGCAGCGATGGCGAGGCGGTGATGGCCGCGCTGGTCGCATACCCGGATATCGAGCGTGTCGTATCACACGGCGCGACGCGCTCGACCGTCGTCCTGGCCGGTGGCCTGCAGGTGGACGTGCGCGCCGTCGAGGCGGGCAGTTTCGGGGCCGCGCTGTTGTACTTCACCGGCGCGAAACAGCACAACGTGGCCCTGCGCCAGCGTGCGGTGGACCGCGGCCTCAAGCTCAACGAATACGGCCTGTTCGAGGGCGAGCGCAACCTGGCCGGTGCCGACGAGGTGGATGTGTACCGCGCGCTCGACCTGGCGTGGATTCCACCGGAACTGCGCGAGGATCATGGCGAGATCGATGCCGCGGCCGAGGGAATGCTGCCGGCGCTGATCACGGTCGAGGCCGTCCGCGGCAACCTGCACGCGCACACCACCTGGAGCGACGGCAAGCAGAGCCTGGAGGAAATGGTCGATGCCGCCCGCGCGCGCGGCTACGAGTATCTGGCCATTACGGATCACGGCCCGGCCGTGCGTGTGGCCAACGGCCTGACACCCGACCGCTTGCGGGCCCAACTCGACGAGGTCGCCGCGCTGGACGAGCGCCTCGATGACATCACGCTGCTCACGGGCTGCGAGGTCGACATCCTCGCCGATGGCACCCTCGATCTCCCCGACGACGTGCTGGCCCGACTCGACGTGGTGGTCTGCTCGATCCACTACCACCTGCGCCAATCGCGCGAGGCGCAGACCGAGCGCGTGCTGCGCGCGCTCGACAATCCCCATTTCATGATCTGGGGCCACCCCACCGCGCGCGACATCAATCGCCGGGCGCCCATCGATATCGATCTCGAGCGCTGCCTGGCAGCTGCGGCCGAGCGCGGTGTCGTCGTGGAGATCAACGCCCAGCCCAAGCGCCTCGACCTCTCGGATCGCAACGCCCGACTGGCGCTGGACATGGGATGCCGCTTGAGCATCAACACCGATGCCCACCGCGACATTCACTTCGACTTCCTGCGCTTCGGCGTCGACCAGGCGCGCCGGGCGGGCGCCACGGCCGCCGATGTGATCAACACGCTCGACGTCGCGGACCTGCGGCGGATGTTGCGTTCCGGCTGACGTACAGCCCCCGCCGGGGAATCCTCGCGGCCGCCCAGGCCTCGGCAAAGGTCTCGGTACTGGCCCCAGTACTGGTCTTAGAGCAGGCCGAACCGCTCGAGGATGGCATCGTAGGTGCCATCCTCGCGCATCGCGGCCAGTTCGCGGTTGAAATCCGCGATGATCTGCTCGCCGTTCGGGATCGCGCGCGAGGCCATCAGGTAGAGGCCGTTCTCGTCGAGGGGCGGATCGACGAACACGGCGCGGTTCGGGTCGTGGCCCTCCTCGGCCGCAATGGCGAGGAACCGGTCGAAGTTCATGGCCACCATGTCGATGCGCTCGGCGTAGAGCTTGCGCACATTGAGCACGTTGTCGTCTTCGGGGATGCGGTTGAGATAGTCGGCGTTGTCGAACTCCTGGCTGGTTGCCCAGCCGCGGCCGTAACCGATCTCGTAGTCCGTCAGGTCGCGCAGTGAGTCATACTCGCGTACGCCTGCATCGGCGCGCGCGACCAGGCCGATCTGGGTGGTGTACATGCGATCCGAGGCGATGAAGCGCTCGGCCCGCTCGTCCGTGTAATAGGCACCGAGCAGTATATGGCGCACGCCCTGCTCGACATCGTGGACAGCGCGCGCCCAGGGGACGAAGTCGACCGTCGTGGCGTAACCCGCGCGATCGAACGCCACGCGGGCGATCTCGGTGATGAAGCCGTTGTCCGGCTCGTCCTCGGCGTAGAAGGGTGACCAGTCCACGGTGGCCAGGCGGATTTCGTCGATGTCGGCCTGGACGGCGGGCGCGCTCAGCGCCAGCAGCAGGGCCAGGGCGGGTGCATACCACGGCAGGCGTGCAGCAATCATGGATCTCCCCATTCTTGTTGTTCTGGATGCGGTACCCGGATACGGGTACCGCGGCAAGGCTATGCGCCTCTCGACGTCTGCGCAACTGAATTTCGCCCACTTGCTCTGCCTCGATCCATCGGGGCGTGGGACGTGGCCTCGATGCAATCGCGCACCCGGGCCGAGAGCCGAGTCACGAATGGGGGTCAATCCGTGGGTGGTTTGCGCAGTGACTTGAGTCGTGCGCGCTGTTTCTTGGCGTCGACCCGGCGCGCCCGAGCCCGCGCCGAGGGTTGTGTGGGCCGGCGTGCACGCGGCACCACGGCGACCGAGCGGATCAGTGCGCGCAGTCGTTCGCGGGCCTTGAGCAGATTCTGTTCCCGGCTGCGATGCTCCTGCGCCTTGATGACGATCACCCCGTCCTTGCTGATGCGGTGATCTTTGAGGCGCAGCAGGCGCTCGCGGTAGAACTGCGGCAGGGAGGAGGCGCGAATGTCGAAGCGCAGATGGATGGCCGTGGCGGCCTTGTCGCCATGCTGACCGCCGGGGCCGCTGGCACGGATGCCGCTGACCTCGATCTCCTCGTCCGGGATGGACACGTTGCGCGAGATTTCGAGCATGTTGGCGTGGCCGCAGGCCGGCGCGGATGGTCAGCGCGGCATGACGAACTGCTTGCTGAGTGTGAGCCCCTGATTGTAGTAGCTGGAACCCACGCCCTGGCCGTACACGCGTGCGGGGCGCTGCATCATGCTTTCGTAGATCAGCTTGGCCACGCCCTGGCCATCCTGCATGTAGAAGGGCACGTAGTGCGCCTTGACCTCGAGTACGGCGCGCACGCCGGGCAGGGTGCCGTCACCGTAGCCGAAACCGGGGTCGAAGAAGCCGGCATAGTGGGCCCGGAACTCGCCGATCGAAGCATCGAAGGGCAGCATTTCGGCGGCGTAGTCGGGCGGGATCCGCACGCGTTCCTTCGACGCCAGGATGTAGAACTGATCGGGCTGGATCAGGATCTGGCCATCGTCCGGGCGGCGGATGGTGCTCCAGTACTTGTCGATGTCGTAGTGGCCGATGCGGCTGATGTCGATGATCGAGGTCGTGTTGCGCGCCACATAGCCGACGATGTCCGACTCGCCGGCGAAATCGAGATCGATGGACAGGGTCAGGCCGCGTTCGATGTTCGCGGCCAGGGGGGTGCCGTCCGCTGCGTAGACGAGGGTCTGGTCCTCGTGCAGGCGTCGCAGGTTGCGGTCGGAGGGCGCGGGGTTGCCGACCACGAAGCGCAACTGGTTCAGCGTCGCGCCGGCGCGCACGCGCAGGGAGAACGAGCGCGGCGAGATCTCGGCGTAGAGACGCCCGTGATAGCCCGCCGGCACGCGATCGAATTGGTTGCCGTGGTCGGTCAGCAGGCGGGTGAAGATGTCGAGGCGACCCGTGGTGCTTTTCGGGTTCGCCCGGGCGGCGACCTTGCGCGGCAGGGCGAGTGTCTCCTGCAGCGGCACGATGTAGACATGGCCGCGCTCGAAGACCTGTGACGAATTCTCCAGGTCGATTTCGACGACGTCCTCGCCCTGCTGGGCCAGGCAGTCGGTGACGGTGCGCTCGCGTCCCGGCAGAAATCCCGCCGTGACCCGATACGCCTTGGGGCCGAGGCGCAGATCGAGGCTGGAGGGCTGGATCTGGCCCTCCTGCAGCGGCTC
>SL_3KL_010_SEDDRAFT_10004137_pt1 | contig 13121 bp, 10 predicted proteins | sample SodLakKL_010_SED_2_FD_10381 | JGI IMG/M metagenome (IMG submission 10381)
TCCGGGTGGCCCTCGAAGACATGCAGCAATACGAGCGGCAAGCCCGAGGCCTTTGCCAGCGATTCCGCCATGCGGGCGGCGCCGGTGGCGTGCTCTGAATAGTCCACCGCAACGGCGATCTCCATCCCTTCCAGTGTCATGTATCTGCTCCAGGCTTGTTCGGTTGATTGTGATTACTCGGCGAATAGGCTTAGCATATCGTCTGGGGCCTGTGATTAATTCATTTGCGACCGGCGCGAGTGGATCAATCATAGCTGCCCAATCATCGATGGAGTTGATCCAGGTCATCCATGCCTGACTCAGCTGCCGCTTAGACTGTGTCGATCAATGATTTGCCCAGAATTATTCGCCCTAGGGAGACGACAATGCAGGAAATCAGGCATGTAGCCGCAGCCGTCCGGGACGATCTGCCCGAGGGCGGTGCCCTGGATCGGGCTATCGATATCGCCCGACGTTCCGGTGCCAAGTTGAGCCTGTTCGTATTCGCCTGGGACAAGGCCGTGGGGCGCAATATCTTTGCCCGTCGAAAGGCCGTGGACAAGGCCATCGCCGATCATGTGGCCCAGCGTCGTCAATGGCTGAATGACAAGGCAGCCCCCATGCGCTCTGAAGGGCTGACCATTCATACGGAAGTGATCTGGGCCGATTCCCTGTCCCAGGAGATCATCAAGATGGCCCTGGCCATGGAGCCCGACCTGATCGTCAAGGACGCCGAAATGGGCCCTCGCGCCGGTTGGGCACCGGCGGATTGGCGGTTGCTGCGGCATTGTCCGGCGCCCCTGATGCTGGTCCAGCCCCGCCCCGGTCCGGTGATCAATCGGGTGCTTGCGGCGCTGGATCCCATGCATGCCTGGGGCAAGCCGGAGAGCCTGGATGGCACCATTCTCGAGGCGGCGCGCACGGTCAGCGGTCTCTACAAGGCCGAGCTGCATGTCGGGCATGCCATGGAACCGCTGCCCGCGCTGCTGGAGCAGCACATGGGCGAGGGCCAGGATGCGGTCTCGGAGGCTCGTCGGGAGTTCATGCAGACCCAGCAGACGGCCCTGGCCGCGGCCTGTGAGGAAAGTGGCATCGACAGCGCGCATGTGCACCAGCGGGAGGGCACCCCGGAGCGGGTCATACCGGATATTGTGGGTGATGTGGGCGCGGACCTGCTGGTCCTCGGCACGGTCAATCGTCGGGGGCTAAAGCGGGCGGTGATCGGCAGTACCGCCGAGGCCATCCTGGATCGGGTGGCCTGCGACGTACTGGCGGTGAAGCCGGACGGTTTTGTCAGCGATTACGAGACGCTCAAGGACGAATGATGAAATGGCGCCTGTCACAGGCCGGCTCCGGCCAGTGGCGGGGTCATGTTAGAATCCGCGGTCCTGTCGGCCTGGAACCTCTGACACCATGTCTGAAAGTATTTATCGCGTCATTTTCAATAATCAGGACAAGGTCTACGAACTCTATGCCCGCTTCGTGAACCCGGCTGCCATTTTCGGTTTTGTCGAGATCGGCGGCTTTCTCTTTGGTGAGCGATCCTCCGTGGTCGTTGATCCGGCCGAAGAGAAACTGCGGGATGAATTCGAAGGCGTTCAGGCTACCCAGATTCCCATGCACGCTGTGGTCCGGATTGATCAGGTGACCCGGCGCGGTGCGGTGAAGGTCACGGACCGGGAAGGCAGTAATGTCACGCCCTTTCCCGTCTATGGGCCGGGGCCCGGCAGCGGCCAGTGAGCCGACTGCGCTTCGCCTTTCTGGGCAGCGGCAGCAAGGGCAACGCCCTGCTGGTGGAAGCAGCCGGTCGCCGGGTGCTGGTGGACTGCGGTTTTTCTGCCCGCGAGGCCACCCGGCGCATGAGCGACCTGGATTTGGCACCGGATGCCCTTGATGCCGTCCTGGTGACCCATGAGCATTCCGATCATGCCGGTGGTGTCGTTCGTCTCGCCCGCCGTTACGCCTTGCCGGTTTTTTCCACTCATGGCACCCGAACCGCCATTGGGGATGGGGACGACATAGACTGGCGGTTGATCTCGGCCCACGAGGCCTTTGCCCTCGGTGATCTGACCGTGACCCCGGTCGCCGTCCCCCATGATGCCCGTGAACCGGTCCAGTTCGTGCTCGACGACGGCAGGCACCGCTTCGGTCTGCTCACGGACCTGGGCCATGTCACCCCCCATGTGATCCGCAGCTATGCCGGCTGCCATGCCCTGGTGCTGGAAGCCAACCACGACACGGCTATGCTCGCCGCCGGACCCTATCCCGCCAGCCTGAAGCAGCGGGTTGGGGGCGATTTTGGCCACCTGAACAATGTACAGTCTGCCGAATTCCTGCACGCCGCGGAAACCGCCGGCCTGGAACGGCTCATCGCCGCCCACATCAGCGAAAAGAACAACGACGCCCTGCTGGCTCGCGACACCCTCGCCGACGGCATCGGCTGGCCCGGCGACCGGGTGGAAGTCGCCGTCCAGGACCGCGCCTCGGCCTGGTATGAACTTTGAGGGCTGCTTTCCAAAAATACTGAAAACCTTTTAACCGCCGAAGACACCGAACACACCGAAAAAGGCGAAAACCAAAAAATATTTACGCAGAGAACACGGAGAATCCGCAGAGAGCGCAGAGAAATTTATAGGTTTCAGCTTGGTGCCGTGCTGATGTAGGAGAGGCATTCCTGCCTCGATCCCTGCCATCCGATGGCACTATCGAGGCAGGAATGCCTCTCCTACATCAGTCTGCTACCACCCACAAACATATAGCTACCTCTGTGCCCCTCTGCGGATTCTCTGCGCCCTCTGTGTAACATCTTTTGATTTTTTTCGGTGTGTTCGGTGTTTTCGGTGGTTACAAGGTTTTCTGGCCACTGGCCTGAAATCGCGCCCTCCGGTAAAATCGCGGCCTTTCTCCCCCCGTTTCCATAAACGCCAGAGTACCCGATATGCAGCACTTTCCCGGCGGCAAGGCCCTTTCCGATTTTCGGCTGGAAAAACGGATCCATTCCCTGCGAGAAATCGATCCCCGCCTGAGCGATATCAGTGCGGAGTGGTTCCATCTGGCGGATCTGGAAACGGCCCTGCCGGAGGATCAGCGGGCGTTGCTGGGACGGTTGCTGGATGACGGCTCACCGCCGGCGGACGGGCGGGAAGGGCAAAGCCTGGATATCTGGGTCGTGCCGCGTATCGGCACCATCTCGCCCTGGTCCAGCAAAGCCACCGATATCCTGCACCGCTGCGGGCTCACCGCCGTCCAGCGTATTGAACGGGGCATTCGCTATCGCCTGTTCCTGGACGGGAACGTGGACGCTGCCGGGTGCAAGGCGCTGGCAAGCGGTCTGCATGACCGCATGACCGAGTCGGTACTGACGGAGCCGGCCGAAGGCGAGGCCCTGTTCAGCCATGCTCAGCCGGCCCCCCTGGAAACCGTGCCGGTCCTGAAGCAGGGGAAGGCCGCCCTGGAAGAAGCCAATCAGCGGCTGGGTCTGGCTCTGTCTGCGGATGAAATCGACTACCTGGTGGAGAACTTCCAGCGCCTGGAGCGGGATCCGGCGGATGTGGAACTGATGATGTTCGCCCAGGCCAATTCCGAACATTGCCGCCACAAGATTTTCAATGCTGACTGGACTATCGACGGTGAAGCCCAGGCGCAAAGCCTCTTTGACATGATCCGCGATACCTATCGGGCAAACAGCGACGGCGTGTTGTCGGCGTATCGCGACAATGCGGCGGCGGTGGTGGGGTATGACAGCGGGCGCTTCTTCCCGGATGGCGAGCGGGTTTACCGCATGCATCAGGAAGCGGCCAACATCATCATGAAGGTGGAAACCCATAACCATCCCACCGCCATTTCACCCTACCCGGGGGCGGCCACCGGTTCCGGGGGCGAGATCCGCGACGAGGGCGCGGTGGGTATCGGCGCCAAGCCCAAGGCCGGCCTGACCGGCTTTTCCGTCTCCGCGCTGCGCATTCCCGGCGCCACGGAAGACTGGGAAGCCAATACCGGGCGTCCGGACCGCATTGCCTCGGCTCTGGACATCATGCTGGAAGGGCCCATCGGCGGTGCGGCTTTCAATAATGAATTCGGGCGCCCCAACATGGCCGGCTATTTCCGCAGTTTCGAGCAGCAGGCGGAGACCGGCGATGCGCCGGTGCGCGGTTATCACAAGCCCATCATGATTGCCGGCGGCATGGGCAATATCCGTGACGGGCACGTGGAGAAGAAGGATGTGCCCGCCGGTGCCCGGGTCATCGTCCTGGGTGGCCCGGCCATGTTGATCGGTCTGGGTGGCGGTGCTGCCTCGTCCATGGCTAGCGGGGCCAGCGAAGCGGAGCTGGATTTCGCCTCCGTGCAGCGGGAAAACCCGGAGATTCAGCGGCGCTGTCAGGAAGTCATCGACCGTTGCTGGGCCATGGGTGAAGACAACCCCATCCTCTCCATTCACGACGTGGGCGCCGGCGGCCTGTCCAATGCCATTCCCGAGATCCTTGACGATGCCGGCCGTGGCGGTCGCATTGATCTGCGACGGATTCCCAATGCCGAGCCGGGCATGTCGCCCATGGGCATCTGGTGCAACGAAGCCCAGGAACGCTATGTACTGGCGATTGCCGAGAAGGACCTTGCCCGTTTCGAGGCCCTCTGTGCCCGGGAGCGTTGTCCCTATGCCGATGTGGGCGAGGCCACGGCGGAACAGCGGCTGACGGTGGTAGACCCGCATTTCAACAATCAGCCGGTGGACATGCCTATGGAAGTGCTGCTGGGCAAGGCACCGAAAATGTCCCGAGAAACACAGCGGCCCACGCCGCAGGCTGTGGGTTTCCGGACCGACGGCATTGAGCTGGCGTCCGCCGTGGAGAAGGTGCTGGCTCATCCCACGGTGGCGGACAAGCGATTCCTGATCACCATCGGTGACCGCACCGTGGGTGGCCTGAGCGTGAGAGATCAGATGGTGGGTCCCTGGCAGGTGCCGGTGGCCGACTGTGCCGTGACCCTGTCGGGCTATGAAGGCTTCACCGGCGAAGTCATGGCCATGGGCGAACGTACGCCTCTGGCGATTATTGATGGCCCGGCCTCCGGTCGCATGGCCGTGGCCGAAGCGGTCACCAATCTGGCAGCCGCCCATGTGGGAGAACTGAAGAAGGTGCGGATGTCGGCCAACTGGATGGCGGCGGCCAACCATGGCAATGAGGACGCCATTCTTTTCGATACCGTGCGGGCCGTGGGCCATGAGCTGTGCAGTGAACTGGGGCTGACCATTCCGGTGGGCAAGGACTCCCTGTCCATGAAGACCCAGTGGGAAGAAGACGGCAAGGACAAGGCGGTCGTCTCGCCGGTCTCTTTGATTGTTTCCGCTTTCGCGCCGGTCACTGATGTTCGCCTGTCAGTGACGCCGCAGTTGCTGCCCCGGGCGGATTCGGAACTGCTGCTGGTGGACCTGGGGCGCGGCCAGAACCGTCTCGGCGGTTCCATTCTGGCCCAGGTGCACGGTGGCTTCGGTGACACCGCCCCGGATCTTGATGAGCCCGCACTGCTGTCGGGATTCTTCCAGGCCGTACAGCAGTTGCTGGCGGAAGGGCGCGTGCTGGCCTATCACGATCGCTCGGATGGCGGTCTGCTGAGCACACTGGCGGAGATGGCCTTTGCCGGCCGCTGCGGCATGGATGTGAACCTGGATGGTCTGGGCGAGGATCCGGCCGCCGCCCTGTTCAGCGAAGAGCTGGGCGCGGTATTGCAGATTGCCGATAGCGGCCGGGAAGCGGCACTGGCTGCCTTTGCCGAGGCCGGACTGGATGATTGTCTGCATTGGCTCGGTCGCCCCCACGCCAGTGACAATATCCGTATCAGTCAGGCGGGTGAGACCTTGTTGTCCGCCTCCCTGTTCGACTGGCTGGCGCCCTGGAGTCGGGTCAGTCACCGGATGCAGCAGCTGCGGGACAACCCGGCCTGCGCGGATGAGGCGCTGGAGGCGATTCTGGATCGGGAAGATCCCGGCCTGAGCCCGGTGCTGACCTTCGATCCTTCGGAAGATGTGGCCGCTCCCATGATCAGCACGGGCAGTCGCCCACGGGTGGCGGTGCTCAGGGAACAAGGCGTCAATGGCCATGTGGAAATGGCCGCCAGCTTCCACCGAGCCGGTTTCGAGGCGGTGGATGTGCACATGCAGGACATCGTGTCCGGGCATGAAAAGCTGGAAGCGATGCAGGGCCTGGTGGCCTGTGGCGGTTTCTCCTACGGTGATGTGCTGGGTGCGGGGCAGGGCTGGGCCAAGTCTATCCTGTTCAACGACCAGGCCCGGGAGACCTTCGCTCGCTTCTTCCAGGATGACGATCATTTTGCGCTGGGGGTCTGTAATGGCTGCCAGATGCTGGCGGCGCTGCGTGACATTATTCCGGGCGCGGATCACTGGCCGCGTTTCCTGCGCAATCGTTCCGAACAGTTCGAGGCCCGTTACAGCCTGGTGGAAGTCACCGACAGCCCCTCACTATTTCTGTCCGGCATGGCCGGTTCGCGTCTGCCCATTGCCATTGCTCACGGCGAAGGTCGGGCGGCCTTCGCAAGTGCCGGCGATCAACAAGCGGTGGAATCGGATGGTTTGGTGAGTATGCGCTATGTGGATAATCAGGGGCGTGTGGCGGAACAGTACCCGGCCAATCCCAATGGTTCACCGGCCAGCATTACCGGCCTGACCACCCCGGATGGCCGGGCTACGATCATGATGCCTCACCCTGAGCGTATTACCCGGACGGTGAATCATTCCTGGGCGCCGGCCGACTGGCCGGGTGACGACGGGCCCTGGTTGCGCATGTTCCGCAATGCCCGCCGCTGGCTGGGGTGAGCACTGCGGCCAGGTGCGTCAGCAGCGATTGATACGTGTGCCGGTGACGCGACTGCATTCATCCGGTTCAGCAAAATCAAAGCCGGTCCGGATTTCGTGGCTGACGGCGTCGCCCTCGCGTCGGAAGGGCTCGAAGCGCCATTGCTCCACGGCTCGAATGGCTTCCTCGCCGAACCCGTAGCCCTTGGGGGACTCGCTGATCACTTCGGCGTCGCGTACCCGTCCGTTTTCGTCCACCAGAAATCGGACCTCGACACTGCCTTCATGTCCCTGGCGCGTGGCCGCCCTCGGATACTGCGGTGCCTGTTGCTGTAGCACTTCGCCGCCGGTGACCGGCGCGGGCAGCGCGCTTTCTTCTGCTTGCGGGCGTTGATCGGGCAAAGGGGTATCGAGGGCAGCGAGCATCATGCTGTCATCGGCTTCCGCTGTGTCGTCGCCTTCTGCCGCCGAGCTTTGAGTGCTTGCCACTTCTTCGCTGCCCGGGGCCTCATCCACGCCAGTGTCTGCCGTCACCGCTTGTGCAGCATCCACTCCGTCGGTCTGTTCGCTAGATTCCGTCGCGCTCTCTACTGAATCGCTCTCGGTAGCAGCCACGGCGCTTCCCGGATCGTTTTCCACGGTCGGGTCGGATTCCGAAGGTGCTGTATCCCTTTCATCCGCTTCTGCTACGGGTTCTGATTCCGGCTCGTCCTGTGTCTGCTCCACAGCGGTCAACGCCGATTCAGACATTGCCATTAGCATTGATTCCTCGGCCACTTCAGCAACGGGGTCTTCGGCGGGTATTCCAAGTTCGACGGTCGGGATGGTGGTGTCAGTAGCATCGTCCTGTCCCGTGTCGCGCCGGGTTTCGTTCAGTGCAACCGCCATGGAAGTCAGCACCAGGACCAGCGCCGTCATGCTCGCAGCAATGCTGCCGTTCTGGCGGCGCGGTGGTCCCAGCAGACGACGAACCCGGGTTACCACCTGCTCATCCGCCATGGCCATGGCCAGCTGAATACGGTCGCCTCGCTCCCGTTCCAGCATCAGCAGTGTTTCGGCGTAGGCAATCCGATCCCCGGTAGCCTTCGCCGCCATTTCGTCACTGGCCAGCTCCCGTTCAACCCGAAGATCACGGGAGACCCAGCGCACCACCGGATGGTAGAACAGCAGGGTTTCCACCATGGTCTGGAACAGGTTGATCAGGTGGTCGAAGCGCCGCAGATGGGCCAGCTCGTGAGCCAGCACCATTTCCAACTGCCTCGGTGTTAGGCCTGTTCCGATGGCTGCAGGCAGCAGGATCAGGGGGCGGAGTATGCCGATCAGAACGGGGCCGTGAACGTAAGCCGACCGGGCCAGCTGCACCGCCTGATTGACGCCCAGTCTGAGACGGAGCTGTTCCAGCAAGGCGTTCTGGCTTGAGGGAATCTGAAAGTCCGCACTGTTCCGGAGTCGTCGAATATGGTGCCAGCCCAGACTGAGTCTTAGTGACATAAGCAAAACGCCGCTTACCCAGAAAGCCACGATCCAGGGCAGGACAGCGGTGAGGGTCAGGCGGGTGCTTTCGGTAGCGGCAACGACGGTGCTTGTGGTGACAGTGCCGTGGAGGCCATGGCTGGCCGCCTGGACCGTATGAGCGGTTGTCGACGCTTGCAGAAGGAGAAAGCTGATTACGGGAGCCAGGGCAAGCAGGATCAGGGTTGCCAGTGCCCAGGCGTAGCGGCTCTCTGCGCCGACATCTCTCAATAGCCGTTTGCCTGTGGCGTAGACCAGCGCGATCACCAGTCCTTGCCAGAGGAAGTGGAGCAGCGTCAGTCCCAGGGTGTTGATGATGCCGGAATCCATCATGTGTTCCCTCCTGAATCACCCCGTTTCTTGATGGTTGCCAGGAGTTCCTCGATTTCCGCCAGCTCTTCCTTGCTGGCCGGTTTCGACATGCCCAGTGCTTGTACGACCAGCTCCGAGGCCGAGCCGTGATACACACGCTGCACGAAATCGTCCAGCATGCTGCGCTGGGTCTCGTCGCGGCTGGTCTCGGCGCGGTAGCGGTGCGCCTTGCCGCTGGTCTCCCGGCTGACCAGGCCTTTCTCGTGCATGATCTGGAGTTGCTTGAGCACCGTGGTGTAGCTCACATCGGAGCTGGTGATCACCCGCTCATGCACCTCTCTCACGGTGGACGGTCCGTGAGACCACAGTAGCTGGAGCAGCTTGAGTTCGGATTTTGTGGGCGGAGGGGTGTTGGTCATTGTTCGTCATTCCTGCGGATAGTGATCGCGGCCACCCGGCGCCTTGCATTCCTGAGTGACAGAGTCTACGCTTCCATTTGTACGAACAATGTCGTACGCAAGGCTTCGTAAATTCTATCTGGAGTATAGACGATGAAAAAGTTTCTTGCAGTCGGGTTGAGCGCGGCCCTGATGTTGTTCCTGGCGGGATCACTGTCCGGTTGTGCCGGCACGGCTGCCGAGGCCGACAGCGAAGGTGCCAGCAATAATCAGAGCTGTCATGAACGGCCCGCCCGCACTGGTTCCCGCATGTCGTCTCGCCGGGTTTGCAGTGACGATGAAGAGAGCTGAAGCCAAGCTCGCATGCTGCCGGTTGGCGATGCGGCTGCGCGGGGGAGAGATGCGCGGCTGCCTCCCTTTCCCCCGGCGCTGGTACAATCTCACTCCTTGAATCCTTCCGTCATCATCAAATCAGGGGAGATGGGCAGTGAGCCAGCGTTTTCGGGATGTTGAACTCCATGCAGCCACGGGCAGCGAAAAGACCTGCAAGGGTTGGGTACAGGAAGCCGCATTGCGAATGCTGCACAACAATCTGGACCCGGCGGTAGCGGAGAACCCCAAGGAGCTGGTGGTGTACGGTGGTATTGGCCGCGCTGCTCGCAACTGGGAGTGCTTCGACGCCATTGTCGACACGCTCAGGCGCCTGGAAGACGACGAGACCCTGCTGGTCCAGTCGGGGAAGCCGGTGGGCGTGTTTCGCACCCACGAGGCAGCGCCCCGGGTCCTGATCGCCAACTCCAATCTGGTGCCGAAATGGGCTGACTGGGACCACTTCCACGAACTCGATAAGAAGGGCCTGATGATGTACGGCCAGATGACGGCCGGTTCCTGGATCTACATCGGTTCCCAGGGCATCGTTCAGGGCACTTATGAGACCTTCGCCGAAGCGGTGCGTCAGCACTTTGAGGGCAATCCGAAAGGCCGCTGGCTGCTTACCGGTGGCCTGGGTGGCATGGGGGGTGCCCAGCCACTGGCGGCGTCCATTGCCGGCCTGGCCTCCATCTCCGTGGAAGTAGACGCCAGCCGCATCGAGAAGCGCCTGGAAACCGGCTATCTGGATCGCCGGGCGGATTCCCTGGATGAGGCCTTCCGCATGCTGGACGAGGCATTCGAGAAAGGAGAGGCCACCTCCATCGGCCTGCTGGGCAATGCCGCCGACATCTTTCCCGACATCCTCAAGGGCGATCGCCAGCCTGATCTGGTCACCGATCAGACCTCGGCCCACGATCCGCTCAATGGGTACATTCCCGTCGGCTATGACCTCAAGCAGGCCGCCGAGCTGCGTGACAGCGACCCGGCGATCTATGTGGAAAAGTCCAAGGCCTCCATGGCGATTCAGGTGCGGGCCATGCTCGGTTTTCACGAGCGCGGCATCCCCACCTTTGATTACGGCAACAATATTCGCGCCATGGCCCAGGATGCCGGTGTGGACAATGCCTTCGACTTCAAGGGCTTCGTGCCCCTCTACATCCGTCCACGCTTCTGCGAGGGCGTCGGTCCCTTCCGCTGGGTCGCGCTGTCCGGCGATCCGGAGGACATCTACAAGACCGATCAGAAGGTGAAGGAGCTGTTCCCGGAGAACACCGAGCTCATGCGGTGGATGGATGCCGCGGCCGAACGCATCCAGTTCCAGGGTTTGCCTTCCCGCATCTGCTGGGTGGGCTACCGCGAACGCGACCAGCTGGGCCTGGCCTTCAACGAGATGGTGCGTAGGGGTGAACTGAAGGCCCCCATCGTCATCGGCCGCGACCATCTTGATTCCGGCTCCGTCGCCTCGCCCAACCGGGAAACCGAGGGCATGGCCGACGGCAGCGACGCGGTGGCCGACTGGCCGCTCCTCAATGCCATGCTCAACACCGCCGGCGGTGCCTCCTGGGTCAGCCTCCACCACGGCGGCGGCGTGGGCATGGGCTACTCCATCCATTCCGGCGTGGTCATCGTCGCCGACGGCACGGATCGTGCCGAACAGGCCCTGTCTCGCGTGCTGGTCAACGACCCGGGTACAGGCGTCATGCGTCATGCCGATGCCGGCTATGAACACGCTCGGCGTATCGCGCGCGAAAGGGGTGTGGATCTGCCCATGTTGAAGTAAGCTGAGCGACATGGATCGTCGCGTGAGCATAGTGTTGCTGCTGATCGCCCTGAGTCCGGCCTGTGCAAGCTGGCCGGAAGAGGGGGCTCAGGGCAGTAACAGCAGTGGAGGTGGTTGGCTCAATTGGCCGGGTCCGGTCGTAGACAGCCGCGATGTCTCTCGCAGCGGTACCTTGAGCTGGCCGGAAGGCCCTGAAGCCTCTGGCTTGCCGGAGCGAAATGGCGGACGCTTTTCGTCGCCGATTCTTCAGGCGGCTGTGTCGGTCAAGGGCCGCCCTTATCGTCTGGGTGCCAGTGGCCCCAACGCCTTCGATTGCAGTGGCCTGGTTCACTACGCCCACCAGCAGGCAGGCATCAGCGTGCCCCGTACCACTTCACGCCAGTATCGTGCCGCACGCCCGGTGGATCGACGGAACATGAGTGAAGGTGATGTGATCTTCTTTGCCGTGGATGGCATCAGTATCAGCCATGTGGGCCTCTACGCCGGAAACGGGCGATTCATTCATTCCCCTTCACCGGGTAGCCGTGTTTCATGGGCCAGTCTGGATAACAGTTACTGGTCATCTCGCTTTGCCGGGGTGGGGCGCTTCGATTAGACGGCAGAGATTGTTGCGGTTGGCAGTTCGAGGGGGGGGCGGACAGGTCTTGCTAGTGGGGCATGCGCTTGGTTCGGTGACACAGCTCACCGTTCAGTGCGCCGCTACAAGGCGGAAAAGCGCCGGAAGAGTGGTCTTCTTTCAAGGTTTGTCGACGCCGTAGCGGTGTGCTGGACGAAGAGATCGTTACAAATTAACCGCATGCCCCACTAATTTCTTTTCGGCGTCAGCCGCCGGTAGAAACGTTTTAGTCGCCGACCGGTTCGCTCCATCCAGGTCAGGTGCAGGTAGCGTTGGTCCGCGGGGGAAGCCTCGCTGAGACGACGACGGTACTTGTGCTTGACCCAGGCATTGAGATCGAAACGGCGCGCGGTATTGAACAGGAAACGATTGATGGGATGAAAGCCTCGCTTGCGAACGACGGCTACTCCGAAGTCGATCAGCCAGGGTTGCTCGTCCGGCCCTACCAGAATATTGTCTTTTCGTTTCAGGTCGGCGTGACCAACCCCCGCAGCATGCATGAGCCGGATGGTACGCAGGAACGATTCAAAGAAGACACCCGGATTCCTCAGCTCCACCTCGCGCAGGCAGTCGCCTTCTATGTAATCCAGCACCAGATAGCGATTGCCCACCATGCCATGACAGCGGGGAATGCCATTAAGCCCTGCCAATTTCTGATACACACGGGCTTCGTGGTGCAACATCAGTTTCGAGAGCACGCTGTAAGGCCACCAGGGGGTGGGGGCTTTCAGGACCAGACGATGGCCATCCGACTTATACAGCAGCACACGGCCCTGATAGCCTTTGGACAGATAATGTTGCCCGGATTGCTCGGCACTCCGGGCCCATTCCGCCAGCTCTTGTCTGAATGTGTCCGTGAGTTCTGCTTTGTCCATGCCGTCAGCTTACAGAGCGACCAGGTGCCAGGCACAGTAGACCGCGTAGAGCAGAATCAGCGGTTCCCCGTTGCCCATGAGGCTCTGCTTGAAAGACCAGCCACCAAATCGGAAGCTTCGGCCCTTGAAACGGGGCAGCAGGGCCCGGGTATTGCTGGCCCACTGGTCCCAGCGTTCACCGAAGAGTCTGCGCAGCTTGAGGTCTTCGTAGTTGATAGCTGTGGGATAATAGAACCACAAAAAACCCAGCATAACCGGGATGGACCACCACAACTGCGAGGCGATGCAGAAGCCTGTCAGCATCAGGATATTGCCCACATACAGGGGATGCCGCACGTAGGCATAGGGCCCGTCGGTGGCCAGTTCCTTGTTCTTCTTTACATGCCCGGAGGCCCATAGGCGGATGAGCATCCCAAGCCCGGCGATGGTGAAGCCGATCCAGTAGAACACCGGCAGGCCGCCGGGTTCG
>SL_3KL_010_SEDDRAFT_10004138_pt1 | contig 13112 bp, 10 predicted proteins | sample SodLakKL_010_SED_2_FD_10381 | JGI IMG/M metagenome (IMG submission 10381)
TCATGAACGTGATGCTGGTCAGCGTAACCGAACGCACCCGCGAAATCGGCCTGCGCCTGTCGGTCGGCGCCCGTGGACGGGACGTCCTCACCCAGTTCCTCATCGAATCGATCATTCTTTGCCTGCTGGGGGGAATAGGCGGTATCGCCCTTGGACTCGCCGCCACGGAAATGATCGCCAGCTATGCCGGCTGGCCCGCCCTTTTCTCCACCGAAGCCATGATCGCGGCCGTCAGTGTCTCTGCTGCTGTGGGACTGTTTTTCGGGTTCTATCCCGCATGGAAAGCATCCCGGCTGGATCCCATCGTTGCCCTCCGGCGGGAATAGCAACCGACCAAAACGCACCACTAATCCGCATGCAATAAAAACTTGACAAGCAACTCCCTTCTTGCTATATTTATATCTAAATATTTATATATTTCAATAACAGTACAGACTTACCACGAAACATCCAAATATTTGAGGAAGTATTATGAACAGACTGATCATCGGATTCATTTTTGTTGCCATGCTTGGCTGGGTTGCCAGCGCCATTCTGACGGCTATTCATTTCTGGACCATACCTCTGATACCGGACGGTGCCATGCTCAGGGGACCCATGCTCGTGATTACCAGCGACTGGGCCTATATCGGCCCTGTTCCGCTTGCCACCATTGGCGCCGTTTACTACATTGGCATGATTGCACTTGGCGCAGTGTGGCTCTCCACGAAAAATCCCGCAATTGAGAGATTGCTCCTGCCTGTCACGGCTGTTGGATTTGTGGCATCCCTTGGTTTTGTTTATCTCCAGATTGGTGTTATCGGTGCTATTTGCCCGTTTTGCATGGTGTCGGCAGCCGCTACCACCATCCTGCTTGGCATTGAGCTGTACATCAAGTTCCGTGGAGGCGCCGCGCAGCAGCCGTCCGTCGAAGCGTCCAAGGTATGGCCATCCGTTTTTGCCGTCACCATGCTGCTGACCATTTTTGCCATGTGGAGCCTGACCATACTGCCTCTCCCCGTGGGCGGGGCGTAAAACCATATCCCCCCTGCTCTTGCAACCGGTCCCGTTTTGAGATCTTTGAAATCCGACAGGAGTCACTTAATTCCGATCAGGGACCGGGGACCGGGGATCGGGCATCAGGGATCAGGGATCAGGGATCAGGGATCAGGCATCAGGGATCAAGATAATACCTGAGGGAAAGAGACGGTTGGAATCCGAGGTCATAGAAATCGACCTGCACGGGTTCCAGCCGCCTGAATTGCCTGTCGTCCCGGATGGTCTGAACCCAGTCGCGGTACCACGGATTTTGCCGGTTGGTNAGATTGTATACACTCACTTGCAGTGCCCATCGGTGCGGACCAGAAGCAATGTCATACCTTACGGAAAGGTCGATACGGCTGTATGTACCAAGGCGCGTGTTGCCGCTGCGGAACAGGTCCAGCCGGTCGGGGACGCCGCTTGCAAGGAACCAGTTCCCATCCACGCTCAGACCGGGAAGCAGATGCAGGCTGATCAGCGTGTTGAACTGGTGGGTACGGTCCCAATATGCCGGGAACCGCTCTCCCTGATTGAGGCGCAGATTGCTAAGTTCTGTGCGGCTCAGGGTGTAGGATTGCGTCAGTGAGAGCCACTTGCCTGCAAAACCCGCCTGCAGTTCCCATCCCCTGGCGTAACCGGCATTGTCTGCGAACCATGGTGCTCCTTCCAGCGGTGTCTGCACGTTCTGGATGTTAATTTCGTGAAAACGCAGGTTGCGTTGATGTTTGTAGTACCATTCACTGTGCAGAAACCATCCGCCGGCAACCCGGACCCGCACAGCCGCCGACCACATGTCAACGGCCGCAGGTTTCTGGTTTTCGCTGGCGGTAATCCAGATATCGCTTGTGGTCTGGTTGTAAAAAGACAGCTTGTAAAGATACTGGTAGCTTCGGCTGTACCCGAACGAAGGGGAGATACGCGCTTTCGGAAACAGATTGGCACTAAACCTGGGCGACAGCCTGACATATCCTCCGTCACTGAAATACTGCAGCCGGGCACCGGCCTGAGCATCCAGCGGAATGCCGGTGCGTACCCCGCCGGACACCCACTCCGAATCCACATAGCCCTCCAGCAGCAAGGGTGTTGATCTCTGAAAATAGCGGGACCTGTTCAGCGATTCTTCCAGATAGGCAGAGCGGTAGCCATGGAGTGCCAGGCCCGAGCGGAGGTTTTTCAGGAACGAAAGGAAGTTTACAGGGTTGGAATTTGCGGGGTCGGGATTTGCGGGGTCGGGATTTACAGGTTCGGGATTTGCGGGGTTGGAATTTGCGGGGTTGGAATTTACAGGGTTGGATACGGTTACGGTTTCCTCAGTCCGGTGATTGCCAGAGTCATCGCTGTCCCGGTTGCTACTCACTCCCCCCGGCCTGCGGCCGAACGGACGATACGCTATCAGGTCCGCTTCCACATACCAGTGGGTCAGCTCGCTTTCATTCTCAAAAGGATGGATGAAAAGCAACTGATCATTCAGATTCCTCCCGGGCCGCTGGTAGGAAAAATCCTCTTTCAGATACCGTGTGTGGTAGTAACTCATTCCGGTGCGGAAATNCAGGCTCATATCCCCTTCCAACGGACGGAACCAGGCCAGATTGGCCGAATTGTTTCCCCATCGGTTGCGGGTTTCGAACTCCTCGCGCACCAGCGGGGCATCGTGCCGGACCGGCCGGGGGCGGACAAGCCGAAGGGCTTCCTGCCTCGTGTTGTTGAAGCCCGAATAACCACTGAGCATCCAGCGGTTCCCGCGGTTGTCCTCCAGAAAGAACTTTCCGTGCAGATCATGGAACGTCACCTCGAATGATCCGGGTGTAACAATGCGATCTTCAAGGGTGGTAATGTCATCATCCAGTGAATTGGGACGACCTACATTGAGACCCCAGGCTACCAGGTCTTCGGTTCCGGGGAATCCGTATCCGTTGAGCATGGAAGTCCGGCCGGAGACAAACAGACTGGAGCGGCCTGCCTGCAAAGGGCCTTCAAGGCTGCCGTTCAGGGCCGAACTGCTGATCCCGGCGCTGCCGCGGTAACGGTAAAGGGAGCCGGATCGGGTAATGAGGCTGAGGGTCCCGCCTGGCGGACCCTGATACCTGGCCGGTGTGACATCATAGTGGAAACTGCTGGTGCGAATGGCATCGGCATTGAAGCTGTCGACAAGTCCGAAGAGGTGCGAATGGTTGTAGATGACCGAGCCGTCCAGCAAAATCTGCAAGGCATCGGAATTGCTGCCACGGATAAAGGCCCCGTCGGACAGCGCCGTGCCCGTCCCCACGGACGGCAGGGTCTGGAGCATGCGAACGGCACTCGACTCCCCGAGGGGGCTGAAACCGTCGAGTAAGAGGGAACCGGCATCATTCGTCCCCGCTGACTGATGCAGCACCGGCGCATGCAGAACGATTTCCCTTCCTTCCACGGCTGCCGGTTCCAGTCGAACGGGAAGTTCGCCGATCACCGGCAGTTCATCGGCTTCGATGGCTACAGTCCTTGCATGGTAACCGACGTATGAAACTCGCAAATGCAGATCCTCACCGGCCGGTACTGTCAGCCGGAAGCGGCCATTGATATCCGTCTGCACCCCCTGCAGGCGTGCCATAACCACATCAGGCCCCGAACCTGCCACTTCTGTGTCACTGGCATTACCCGCTCTTACGGCACTGCCTGACGCAGCTCGATCCTGCTGATCGGGTGCAACCCGAATGACCGTGGCAAAGGGAAGGCGTTCCCCCGTCTTTTCGTCGATGACATAACCCTGAAGGTCCGTGAATAACGTTTTCAGTCCGGCCGGTTCAACACTTCCCACACTGAAAAGCACGATTTGGCGTCTTTCTTCATTCAACAGGAGATCCAGCCCGGCCTCATGCAGCTGATATCTGAAATCCTCCCGCCAGTTTGCGCCATAATCAAAGCGGATATCCACACCGGTGACGATCACATCCCTGTATAAAAAACGGAATCCCGTTTCCTGCTCCAGCATCCTGATCACCGACCGCAGCGATCGCACCGGAACATCCGGGGTACCGGAAACATCATCCAGGGGTGCGGGGGATGTGGAAATTTCGGGCGGTGCGGGGGGTGTGGAAATTTCGGGCGGCGCAGCGGATACGGAATTCAATCTGCCTTCTGCCGTATTGCCGGCCGTGACAGGAACGCTGACAGCCGACAACCTGCTGCCAGATGAGGAGTGCGCAGCCAGCAGTGCCGGTGCCTGCATCAGTAACAGACATGCAACCACCAGCTTCCATTTCAAATCGCCTCTTGTGGACATGGCACTGTCAATTCCGACCGGTTCTTGCAAGGATGTAACGGCCGGGTTCGGGTTGCTCAAGGGTCGCTCCGGCAGATACGGCCAGATCCTCAAGAATCTGCCCGGGGTCATCAAGGACCAGCGTTCCGCTCAGTTCGACATCCACCAGATCGGGCGAAACCTGTACGAAGATGTTGAAATGCTGCCTGATTTCCCTGATAATGGACGCCAGCGGCCGTCTGTCGAGCACCAGTACATCATCCAACCAGCCGAGGTGCGTTTCCGAGGGTGTTTCGGTGGATGTGGCGACACTCCCGTCCACGATCTCCCCGGTTTCTCCCGGCTCCAGCATGGTTCCTGAGGAACCGTCGGCCAGCGACATCATAACCGATCCCTGTTCCAGATAGACACGGGTGCGATGGTCCCAGGTACTGATGGAGAAGCGGGTACCGGTCACTACAACCCTGGCATCGCCGGTCAGCACGGAAAATTGCCGCTGCCGTTCCGGATCGACCTCAAAATACCCTTCTCCGGTGACCCGGTACGTCTGCCCGGTTTCGGCTTCGACAATACGGTGCAGTTCCGAATATGGCCGCAGTGTAACCCGCGAACCATCCAGCAGTGTCACGATCTGTTTGTCAGGTCCGGTTTGGGCAATCAGCTCCGGCTCCGGGACCTGGTCCCTGGTCAGAAGAAGCCACATGAATGCCACGAGTGCGAGCAGCGCGGCAACACGTGCCAGCAAAGGAACCCAGCGAACGGTCATTTTGGGAACCGGCTCATCCTTGCGGATGACAGGCATCTGCTGGCGCCACGGTCTGGGACCAGGCGAGGTTTGCGGCCGGTCATCAATGGCCTGCTCAATGCGCTGCCACAAGCGCGCATCGGCGGGTGATTCCGTCTTCAGATTTACGGCAGATTTGTAAGCAGCAAGAAACGGCAGAAGCGGATCCTGCCCGCGAGCCGGCTGCTCCCGGGCGGAATCCACCGAATCCACGGCCTGGTCCAGCAATCTGGCCAGCTTCAGATCCTGTTCATCAGGTTGGTATGCATTGGGATCTGCCATGGATGTCCGGTCTGCCTTTGGTTGTATTGTTTGTCTGCAAGTCGCAAGATCAACCTGTCACGAAATCGGAGTCAGTTTGATCAAGTACGTTTACAATTTTATCAGATACGTCAACGACTTTTTCAGATACATGTACATTTTTTAGATACGTGTACATTTTTTTCAGATACATGTACGGCTTGATCAGGAGCGCGGGCGTACCGGGGGTTGACCGCTGGTATCATCCGGACGGTCAACCGTACCGTTTGCAAGGCCTATGCGGAAAAACTCCCGAAGTTTGTCGAACCGGAGAAGAGCCGTTCCGTCACCGGCGAGTTCGATAACACCGGAGACCTTTCGCTCATTTGCTTCCCCGTTGATGGTTCTTGTCATGACCAGGCGATAGGAAATGAAACCGGTAATGCCTTCTTCCAGACTGCCGTTTTCCTGAACCACCTCTTTGTCGATACGGATGTCATTAAGGTTCATCTCAAGTGTGTAGGTCCGATTGGTTACCATATCGCGCCGCATGACATTGACATCCATCTCCCCGTTGCTCTGATGAGACCCTGTCAGTGTCATGACCGGTGATGCGGCGGATAACCCATCCACATAAAACTGGTTGAACCGATAAAACCTGTTGTATCGATACTGACTTTCCACAGTACCTTCACGGGTACCCTTGTAGTCGATGGTCTCGATATGGTCCTGCTGGCGTTTCGGGAATTCGATAAAGCGCCCGTTGATATCCTTGTAGATGTAAACGGAACGAACCTTAAGGCTTCGGGAAACGAGCGGGCCTTCAAATTTCCGTATAAACCACGTGCTGTGTTGTCCGGTTTCGGGATCATAGTCGTAGTGATATTCCGACTCGGATCCTCTCCCATGATCTCTCTGGCGTTCTTGCTCACGACTCTGGTTCTGGATCCGCGACTGGATCCCCTCTTCACCCACCGTCGATACGGCGTCATAGAAACTGGACAGCAGCCCTTCTTCGGCATCGGAAAGCGAGCTGCCAATGATCTCTCCGGCAATTTCCAGTTCCTCCCGGGAGATTTCATCTTCCTGTTCCTTGTTAAGTGTATCACAGGCGGCAAAACCGACCAGCAGCAGTACTGCCACCAGTGGGTGTATCAGACGTTTTTTTTGATAAGTTTTCATAGCTGACGGATTTGGTTGTGATTGACCGGCTTTGGCCGGTGGTGTCACATGCAGTACACCTTACCGGACGCCTAACCCCCAACCGGAACCATTCTTATGACATAAAATGTTTCAACGCGGCTCGTAACTCTTTAAGTGCAAGTGCCATATGATTCTCAACGGTTTTCTGTGCCACATTCAGGGCCTGTGCCGCCTCTTTGTGGGTCAAACCCTGCAAATAGCACAATTCAAAGACACCACGACGTTTTTCCGGCATCACTTCCAGTGCCTTTTGCATGGTCTCCAGGGCCTGGCGATTACAGGTTTCCTCTTCCGGGTTACCGCCGCTTCCCGCAAGCTGGTAGGCATATTCGGGATCTTGTCCCTTCCTGTCCCGGAACATATTGAGCATCCGGTTGTAGGCGATGGTGAAGAGGAAAGATCTCAGGGAACGGTCCGGTCGGATTTCCCCCCTTTTTTCCCAGATGATCAGGAAAGCGGTCTGCAAAAGGTCTTCGGCATCACCTCTGGACGTGCCTTTCGACATCAGGAATGAAAGAAGTGATGCCTGGTATCTCGTAAAGAAAATTCGGAAGGCATCCTTGTCGCCCTGTTGGATTCGCGCGGCCAGTTCCCTGTCCCGGAGATCGTCCTCCATATGCAGGGCCAGCTGGATGAGAATCAGTAGAGACATGTTTTTCTTACAGTTTCGGTGACACGGCAAAATATAGGATAGTAGAAGCTGATATCCCAGTCATTCCATCACAATGCTTATTACGTGGCACTGTGATACAGCAGTTCCGGCAAAAGATATGACCGTGAAGAGCGACTGATTTTTTTCTCTTTTTTTTGATATGTTTATATGTGGTGTCGAGAAGTTTACTATTTACCGCCTGGCCTTACCCGTATCAGACCATGAAAAATCGCAGCCATATCCGCTTTTTCCTGCTGTTAACTTTTGCCTTTCTTTTCACTATGGCGGGTTCTAACTCCGTAAAGTCACAAAAAACAAAACCGGGATGGTTCTGGAACCAGCCTGTAGATTGTGGTATAACAGCCATTGGTCTTTCCCGGCATTCTGCCATGTATCCGGAAAATTCAAGACTGAGGGCTCATGAAAATAGTATTCATACCTACCTTCTCCAGGAAAAATCGATCCATAGCGGTGGTCATGCCTTCAGCGTCACCGAGCGCGGAGCCGTCTGGCTTGGTTCTGATCACCGGGAAACATATGATGACAGTCGATTTGAATATCTGATGGAGAATCTGGCTGTACTGGACTATCAGGTTTCCGGGAATTTGAGCATGGTTGTTACAGGTCCGGAATCCTGCCAGGAGGAAATTGCGAACAGGAGCAGGCAATACCCCAGAAAAAACCGTCCGGACTGGGTTGACCGCACTCCGGAACCCGGTAGCGGCATGTTATACGCCGTGGGGGTATCTGAAGGTTACTATTACAGTGAGAGCTCGTGGAATACTGCGGAACGCACTGCCCGTAAAAATCTTTCAGCAGCCATATCGACCAGGGTCTGGGGCAAGCAGGTACGCCAAAACGGATGGGATCGTGAACTCATTTACAGTGACCTTGAGATAACCCTTGAGCAGGCAGTGGTAAAATCAAGGTATTACGATCCATCCACCAACCTCTATTATGTGCTTGTCCGGATGCCGGCACGATAACTGCTCTTCTAATGCAACCTGAATGATTTTCCGCAACACCGCCAATCGCCAGAAACTGCTAAGCCTTCTCATCATCTGGCTTTTTTCAGCCGGGGTCGGAACGGTAATCCTGGCAACCGGTCTGATAGCAGCGGCGGACCAGCTCGTCCTGGACCGGAAATTCCTTCTGTTCCAGAGAGAATATGAACGGGAGGACATAGCGCTCGTTACCATTGACGCTTCAAGCCTGGAACGGTTTTCAACGGAATTCCAGCTGCACTGGCCCTGGCCACGCGAACTCTACGGGATACTGTTGGATTTTCTGGGCAGTGCCGGCGCACAAACCGTGACTTTCGATGTACTTTTTGACAGGCCCGATATCGACCGGATCGATACCGACGGGGCCACAAGTGACCGGCGTTTTGCAGAAGCGATTGCGCAAAGCGGCAACGTCGTCCTTGCCGCCAATTCAACAGATGAGAGGGAGCCTGCATTTCTGGATTCAGAAACCCGCCTTGCACTGCATCGCCACTTTATTCCGGTTTTGTCACCCCATCCTTCCATTTCAGATGCCTTTCCCGTGAATCTGCCGATTCCGCCGTTCCATCAAGCTGCCGGACAAGTTGGGAATGCCTATGTACCGGTCCGGCAAGATGGGGTTATTCGCTTCACATATTTGCTAATGCCTCTGAAAAACGGCGGAGAGGAAAACCTTCACTACCCTTCTTTGCCCTTGGCGGCATGGCTGGCCGCTCAAGGATCTGCATTGCAACAACCAGCGGCATTCCAAAACGATCAGCTTCATATACGGGGGTTGTCTGTTCCGCTTCAACCGGACGGCACCTACCGGGTTAACTGGTACTCTCGCGGTGGTGTCAGAGATGGAACCTTTCCCTATTATTCATTTTATGACGTTTTTTTATCCGGTCTGGCAGTGTTACAGCAAAGACCGGAAATGGCCCCGCTCGCAAATAATCTTTTTCAAGACCGGCACGTTGTGATCGGAGCATCGGCGGCCGGCCTGGCCGACATTAAAACCACGCCGTTCAGCTCTATGGAACCGTATCCGGGGATGGAGATACAGGCCACCGTGCTGGCCAATTTGCTGGATGGACAATTCGTCGGGGAACTGCCCCGGATATTGGTGTTACTTTTACTCTGGGTGATATTGTTGGTCGCAATACTCACCGTAGGAATGTCCCGCCACATAAACAGTATCATCCTGGCCCTTCTCATCCCGTCAGCGATCATTCTGACCGGATTGGGTGCTTTTGCCATCTATCGGTTTGTCCTGCCAACTGCGCTTTTCACCGCAACGGCACTGCTTGGCATCGGCACAACCTACATCTTCCGCTACCTTACGGAAGAACGTGAAAAAAAAGCCATAAAATCGGCTTTCAGTCAGTATGTCCAGAAAGAGTATGTTGATACTATCGCCGAAGATCCCAAACAGCTCAGACTGGGAGGTCAGCAGAAAGAGCTGACGGTTCTTTTTTCTGACATGGCCAACTTCACATCCATTTCGGAAACTTTATCCCCTCAGGAACTGTCCACTTTCCTCAATGAATACCTCACAGATATGACACGGATTCTGTTTGAGCACGGCGGTACACTTGACAAATTTATTGGTGATGCTGTAATGGCTTTCTGGGGTGCGCCGATCGACCAGCCCGACCATGCCTTGCGCGCTTGTCGCTGTGCACTGGCCATGCAGGCCCACCTGGCTCAAAAAGCTGATGAATGGAATAAAAGGGGATATCCACCCGTATCAGTGCGGATCGGTATCAACACCGGTCCGATGATTGTTGGGAATATGGGCTCGCGGGATCGTTTCAATTACACTGTTCTGGGTGATGCCGTCAATTTGGGAGCCCGCCTTGAACCACTCAACAAAAACTACGGGACGAACATCATCATTTCGGAATTTACACATCAGGCGATAGAAAGGTGTTGCAAAGAACCCGGCAACCCGGACTTTGACCGTGAGTTCTCCACCCGGGAACTTGACCGCATAACCGTCAAAGGCAAGTCTCAGGCTGTGACAGTCTACGAAATCAATCAAAGAGTGACCTGAACTCCAACAGAATATATCTGCCGAAGTTTGTGCAGTCCCGGAGAAAAGCCTCTTGCCCGCAGATCACAGATAACCACATTTTTTTTCATTGCACATAATTCCGGTTTGACTATGAATCCTTTTTTATTAATATGGAAGCATATACCTGTAGTAAAGGTATATTTTTGATAAGTGGTATGTGGCATATGGTGTAAGCACTTCCTGTAAACGTTCACAAAAATATTTTAAAAATGAGAACTACAGTTACTTTTCTATTGCTTCTATTTTTTTGCGGCGGTTTTCTATTCACCGCTTGCTCCTCATCTGACACGGTAGCCGACGTCGATGGTTTGCCCGGGTGGTTTGTTAATCCACCTGAGGACCCCAACTACATCTTCGTCCCCAGAACTGCAGCTTCCCGCGACTTGCAGACAGCCATCAACCGGGCCTCTACAGATGCACGTGCCGAAATTGGCCGGGTAGTTGAAGTTCGGGTTGAAGCTATGCAAAAAAGCTTTACAGAAGAAGTTGGTGTGGATGAAGACGCTACCTTCCGCCAGATGTTCGAAGAAGTGAGCCGCACCGTTGTGGCAACAAGTCTCAGCGGAAGCCGTGTGAAGGAAACGTTTCATGAGCGCGACGGAAACATGTTTCGTGCTTATGTACTGATGGAATATCCCATCGGAGCCGCCAATCAGCAGTTCATGCAGCAGATGCAGGAACGGGAAGAAATGTACACTCGGTTCCGTCAGTCACAGTCCTTCCAGGAACTCGAAAGAGCCGTTCAAGATTACGAACAACGTAGTCGAAACTGAGTCAGAGTCCCTCAGATGATTGCCTCCGTTTTCGTTTAGCGGAGATCAGACAAATGAGTATATATGCCGCCCGGGCCTGTACATACGTATCAGGTTCAGGTGGCATATGTCTGCCTTGAGAGTGTTAGAGCATTGATTCACCCACCTGAGTTGTCATCGCCTATGGCCGGACCAGATCTCACTACGGAGCCTCTGAAAAAAATCTGCCGTTTAGTAACAAGGGCTTTATGGACAGTGATAATACTGTTCGCGACTCTGAGTTTAGTCCCGGAAGGAATCACTTTTTCAGAGATCAGGGAATCAGTCAGTGTTTCCTCGGCCGTGGATGTGCGTAATGGGCCCGGCTCATTTTATCCAAGATCGGCGCGCCTGATGCAAGACACTCCGGTGGTGATTACAGACCGTTTGGACGGATGGGTACAGATAGAAAGCGGAAGCGTTTCCGGATGGATCCCATCCATTGCCGTACATACCGATACGCGCAATAGCGAAAGAAACAATGGATTTGAGTCTTTGCGAGATCGATTTGACCGGGCTTTTGAAGAGGATAAGCCTCGATCTGAGCCATATGTCTCGGAGGCGCAGGTTGTAGCAGCTGTCAAAGGGTTTATCGAAAATCATATTGCGGCATCGCAAGGTGAACTGATTGATATGTCAGACTACCTTGAGTACAGGTATGATACCGGTGCCTATCTGAGATTTCGGCAATCACGCATCTCCGACAGGCAATGGCGATCCTTTCAAAGGTCTTACCGGCTCTCCAGCTCTCAGCTGCAACTGCCGCCCCCGGACCTCGAACTGGTCGGGTGGGCTGCCGGTAACAGAATAGCGCAGATCGGGGTGTACGATGACCCAAGATTGCGAACGTATCTGAACCATGTTGCAATGTTTGTTACGGAAAATTCGCACAGACCCGACATACCCGTTTCAGTTATTATTCTGGACACAGACGACATTGCCGGATATGCCGTACCGGGCGGACTTATTTTCATATCATTGGGTGCGGTCCGCATGATGCGAACAGAAGCCGAGTTTGCTTCCTTTATCGGACATGAGATCGCCCATCTTGTATTCAGCCACGGGCAACAGGAAATGGAAAAAAGGGGGACCCGAATACGTGCTTCAGATGCCGTGCTCCGAATGGAACAGTATATCCACGATGCTGGTATGACTGATGAGCGCTATCAGGAAGTTGCTGCCCGTCTGCAGCAGGAAGCCGATGCTTTATATGAATATCTGATTGCCGACCGCCTGCATGAATATGAAGCAGAAGCGGATCGGTATGGAATGATTTATACCTCGCGGGCGGGGTATCGGGGATATGCCTTGTATAATGTCCTGGAGAGAATATCCCTTCTGCATCGCGAACCCGAAAGCGAACGAAAATCGGCCTGGTATGGAGACACAATTGAAAACCGCCTGGAAGCCCTGAGGCGGGAACTGGACAAGGATTCACACAGTCGTGGCAGCCATTTTACACAGGAGTGGGATCTCCAAACACGACACCTTCGAAACTGAATGTGTTCAATACTCTGGACGGAGTTTTTTGATATGCACACAATCCATCGCTATTATCCGCGGGATGAAAAGCCTGTTCCTGCAATCACTACCTGCCAGAACGAAAAGGGTCTCTGTCCCGGGGCCAAATCCGGCAAGGGCAAACCTCGCCGGCCCCTCATTGGCATTTCTCTGATACTGATGATACTGGTTCCGGTTTTTATTCCAGCATTGTCGGCGGGGCAAGACTTTGAAGAGTGGTTACGGCAGGAGCAGCAGCAGTTTGAAGACTTCCGGGCCAAACAAAACCGGGAATTTGCTGAAATGCTTCAGCAGCAGTGGGAGGCAATGTACAGCAATGAACCCGAATCCCTGCTGGAAGAGAAGAAGCCTGTTTCCATTCCGGTGGCAGATACGCTTCCGGAAGCACCCGTAAAACCAACGGCCGAACCCGATTCGGATCCGCAGCCTCAGCCACGGCCGGATCCGGAATCGCAACCGGAACCTGAACCGGAACCTGAGCCCGAGCCGGAGCCGGAGCCACCGGCACAAAAGCCGCCACCTCCCCCCTTGCCGGAGCCGCCGGCGCAAGAACCGTCATCTCATCCCGAACCGGAACCCGAAGAGGATTTATTTACACCGCCA
>SL_3KL_010_SEDDRAFT_10004139_pt1 | contig 13111 bp, 11 predicted proteins | sample SodLakKL_010_SED_2_FD_10381 | JGI IMG/M metagenome (IMG submission 10381)
TGTTCTTTTAAGCCTTGGCTTTTCTGTGCGTAAAACTACCCTGGTTATCTATGCTGTGAATATCTTTTTTGCCTTATTGGCAGTAATTCTCTTAAGCCTGGAGCTGGGGGCAGTAGCGCTGCTGGTGATCGGAATTTTAACTGCCCTTTTTGTAGTTTTCCTTTTCCGGTATCTCCTGGTGATCAGCAGTCGTAACGGGGTGGGGGTCAAGAAGGCTTAACCACTTGATAGAGACATATATTTAACCATACCTGGTGTTGAAGAAGGACGAGCTGATTTTAGCTTGAGTTAGCGCCAACTACCGGGCTGAGAACCCTGGATGCACTAGGCCTGGCAACTTTTAACCTGGGTAGTTCAGCAGATAGTCTTTTTGTGGCCGGTGGTTAAATCCTTCTGCAGGCGGCTGAAGCAATAGGTGCTAATATTTATTGTCCTTCCTGATTACGGCTGTCGCGAAGATGATAAATGAAGTTTTTGATAAAGCAGTATCGATTCTGATGTGAAGTTGCTGACGATTAAAAAACAATTAGAAGGAAAGGTGGAATAGAAGTGGATAAAAGTGAGCAAAAATATCTGGCCTTGAAATTTAAAAGATACCTGGTAAATAGCATTGATTTTAAATATAACTCGGAATATACCGGGGGTAAAACCAAGATGGATGTCGACTTTGGTCATCAGGTGGCGGTAAAAAATAACGAGGCCCGGGTAAGTTTAAGGTGTATGCTCTTTCGCAAGGCCAAAAAAGAAGAAAAGCCTTTCCATCTGGAAGTGCAGATGACCGGCATTTTTGAATTCCAAACAGAGCTGGAAGGTGAGGAACTAAACAATATTTTAAGGCAGCAAGCGATAAATATACTTTTCCCCTACCTGCGGGCATTGATCTCTAATATTACCGGCAATACCGGTCTGCCTCCGATTATCCTGCCGCTGATTAATGTAAATCAGCTGATCCAAAACCAGTTTGAGCGGGCTGAAGGAGAACACTAAAGGCTCAGCCATGATAGCCCATTATTGACAACCGGTGCGGTAATCATTTTGGCATATTATCGCATTAGAAGGAGGAGCAATTTATTTAGCTGCTCGGCTGCAGGGGCGAGATCGATTTGAAAGAGGGAACTGAGCGGACAGTAGAGTGGTTTCGGAAAGCGCTGTGATTCTTTATTACAGAGGTTATGGTAATTTATAAAGCTTTAGGAACAAAATATTACTTGACCAAAACATAAATCCGGTTTATTATCAAGTTCAAGATAAGTTTAATATGTTTTACTGTTCACAGATTTAATCAGAAATTAGCCTATGATGATTGGTGGTAAAAGACAATGTCAAAATTGTTTTATGCAAAAATTAAACACAAGAGCTTTTCTGCTGTTTTAGTTGTTGTCCTTGTTGTATCTATGCTGGCTGCAGGGTTTTATGGTGCCGGTGCCGGTAGCATTAAAGCAGAAACCGCTGCAGCTGAAGTAACCGCATCAGCTGCAGGTGAAAGCGGTTACCTAAACCTTACTGAAGAGTATACCTGGGAAGATCAAATTGTCACGACTATGACTGCCCAGGGCACCTATACTGCCAATTTTGTTTATAACGATGATCCGGAACCCGACGAAGAGGACCCCGATCCGGAACCCGAGGAAGAGGACCCCGATCCTGAACCAGAGGAGGACCCCGANCCTGAACCAGAGGAGGATCCCGACCCCGAAACGGAAGAAGATCCCGACCCCGTGCTTTCAACCATCAATGTATCAATTGAGCAAGATGAAAAAGCCACCGGCGAAGTTGATGTGCCAGATGGAGCAACTGTAGAAATAGGAGATCAACCTGATAATGGTAGCGCTACGGTTGAACAGGATGGTAGCTGGGAATATATTCCTGACAGCGGTTTTAGCGGTGAAGATCAGTTTACAATTTTTATCGAACATGCTGACGGTACAGAGGAAATAATTACAGTAGAGCTAACGGTAGCAGAAGCACAGCCTGAAGAAGATGAGGATGAGGATGAAGAAACCCTGCCAGTCAGCGGGGGAGTAGTGTTCGCCTCGCTCATTGCTTTATGGCTCTTTATTGCTGCTATGTATAGTCTCAGGGTCGGTATAATTAAGAGATAGAAAGCGATGATTAGAGCAGCTGGAAAACCCTATTCACGGGTGGCAGAGGTTCGCTTAAAAGCCCATAATTAAACAGTAACCCCGTGTGTTTAGTATTAAGCCCACGGGGTTTTTATCATTTATAGGCCTGCTAGGGGGTAAGGTAGAGATGAAGAAAAAGATCGATCATTTAACAGCGATAATTGGGCTCGGTTACGTCGGCCTGCCCCTGGCCCTTGATTTTTGCGAAGGCAGGCTTAACGGTGCTTGGCTTTGATCTTGACCCGGCCAAGNCGGAGATGCTAAGAAAAGGCCAGAGCTATATCAGCTATATTCCGGGAGAAGCTATTGATCAGCATGTTAAGCGCGGCAACCTGGCGGCTACTTCTGATTTTAGCCGTTTAAGCGAGGTTAACGAGATTATTATTACAGTGCCGACACCGCTTAATGAGCACCGTGAACCCGATCTTTCCTTCGTCGAAAACACGGGTAAAGAGATAGCTCGCTTCTTAAAAAAGAGTCAGTTAATTGTCCTGGAGAGCACTACTTATCCTGGCACAACCCGGGAAGTGCTGCTGCCCCTGCTGGAAGGCGGCAGCCGCCAGGTAGGGCGAGATTTCTACCTGGCCTACTCTCCGGAAAGGGTGGATCCGAACAATCAGAACTACAGCGCCAGGCAGATTCCCAAAGTGGTGGGCGGAGTAACCGAAAGCTGCTTAGAAAGGGTAGAGCAGCTCTACAGCCAGGTTTTTCATGAGCTGGTGCCGGTTTCATCGGTGGAGGCTGCCGAGGCGAGCAAACTTTTGGAAAATATCTTCCGGGGGGTCAATATTGCCCTGGTTAATGAATTAAAACTGCTTTTTGACCGGATGGGCATCGATCCCTGGGAAGTAATTAATGCTTCGGCTACCAAGCCCTTTGGGTATATGCCTTTTTACCCCGGCCCTGGGCTGGGCGGACACTGCATTCCCATTGATCCCTTTTATTTAACCTGGAAAGCGCGCGAGTTTGATTTTTCAACCCGCTTTATTGAACTGGCCGGGGAAATTAATGTGCAAATGCCTTATTACGTAGTCCAGAAGACGGTAGAGGCCATAAATGATCGGGGTAAAAGTATCAGGGGAGCCAGGGTTTTGGTGCTGGGTACAGCCTATAAGAAAGATATCGATGATATTCGGGAGTCTCCCGCGGTGAAAATTATAACTTTGCTGCAAAAAAAAGGTGCCACTGTTAGCTATCATGACCCTTTTATACCCTTAATTGAGGGGCTGCGCAGCTACTCCGGCCTGGTGATGGAGTCTAGCCCGCTTAGTAAAGCGGTATTAAACAGGCAGGACTGTGTGATGATTATTACCGATCACAGCTGTTTTGATTACCCCTGGATTTTAGAAGAAAGCAATTTAGTGGTTGATACGCGCAACGCTTTAAAAGATTTTAGCAATGATAAAATTGTGAAGGCATAAAAATAATGGATTTTTAGAGGTCAAAAACCAAAAATTAATTGCAAAAGGAGGGGCTACCATCGCCGCCTTCAGTGCTGCCTTACGGGAGAAAGCATACTGGGCTTTGGATAATTTAAGGGGCGGGCAGGTCAGGCAGGCCTGCCGGGAGCTGGAAAGATTTAACCGTCTCGATGCTGATGATCCAAAGCTTATCGGTCAAAGGAAAATGGCCTTAAGGAAACTGCTGGCCCATGCCGTCACTACTACTGCCTTTTATGGTAGCTGCTGCGAGGAAGGTTTGCAGCTTTCAGATCTTCCGGTAGTCGATAAAGCCCTGATCCGGGCCAACCAGGATCGATTCCTGTCTTCGGCCTATAAGCGGGAAGATCTGATCACCATGCAGACCAGCGGTTCGACGGGCACTCCCTTTACCTGTTACCAGGACCGGTCGAAAAAACTAAGAGTAAATGCTGAAGTAATTTACTACAGCGCTAAAGCCGGCTACCGGGTGGGCAAAAAGCTGATCACCCTGCAGGCCGTGGCGGCAGGGGGCGGCAAACTGCCTTTTTCACAGTGGCTGCAAAATAGGGCAGTTCTTGATGTTACTGCCGTTGATGACAGGCACTTAAAAGAACTGCTAGGGCGCCTGGGGGTGCTTTCCCGGGGCGGCGCGGTCCTGCTTGCTTACGCCTCAACCCTAGAGGCGATGGCCGACTATTTTAAGCGAAAGGGACCGGCTAACCATTGTCATTTCGAGGGTGTGATCAGCACATCTGAACTGCTGCCGGACGAGACCAGGGCTACGTTAGAAGAAGCCTTTCAGTGCCGCTGTAATTCGCGTTATTCTAACCAGGAAAACGGAATACTTGGCCAGGATCAGGCGGTAAATAACCTGTTTATCTTAAATGAAGGGCACTACATAGTAGAAGTGCTCTCCCTTGCTGACGATGCTATAATAGGTGATGAAGAAGTGGGGCGCATTGTGGTAACCGATCTTTATAACTATGCCATGCCTATGATTCGCTATGATACGGGTGATGTGGGTGCGCTTACCTGGGTAGAGCAGGATGGAGTAAGGAAAAGAGCGCTCGGTCAGTTCAGCGGCCGCAAGATTGACCTGGTCTATGATAGCCGGGGCCGACCTCTTTCACCCCATCAAATATCAGTCACCCTGCGCGGTTTTTCGGAAATCAAGCAATTCCAGTTTGTGCAGGAAAGCGAAAGAAGCTACCTGGTTAAACTGCAGGTGGAGGGCAGCTTCAAAGGAGAAGCAGATTTGAAGGCCAGGCTGCTTGCCCTGCTCGGTGACGGGGCCGAGCTGAAGGTAGCCTATGTTGATGCCATACCCCCGCTTGGTTCGGGTAAAAGAAACTATATTGTCAGTAAACTGGCGAAGGGCTAAGATTAAAACTATGGCTATTTTAAGATATCTTTTCAGCCGGTTTGGGAAAATTAACTATATGCTGAATGAATATGTTCAGGAAGATTTGAGTCTGTTACGAAAACTGGTGATTTTAACCGATTTAGCCTTTTCCATAGTGATCTACGGGACGGGGATTACCGACTTTTTTCAATACCGCTTTTACCGGCGGCCGCACCGGGAGCGCAAAGAATTCATGGTATATCGGCAGCGAATGTGGTTGGTGCGTAATTTAAATAAGCGGGAAGAGCGGGAAATCTTTGATCAAAAACCCCTCTTTAACAGGTATTTCAATGCTTACCTGGGTAGAAAGTGGCTGGATATAAGGAGTGCCTCTTATGAAGATTTTCGGGTGTTCACCGAAAGTTTTGAACGGTTCCTGGTTAAGCCGGTGCGTGGCAGCCACGGTATGGGCATCAGGGTGGAGAAAGTAAAGGAGCATTGTGACTTGCCGGCTCTCTATCAGAAACTAAAGGGCGAAGAGGTTCTATTAGAAGAGTTGATTGTTCAGCATGAAGAGCTGGCCGCCTTTAACCGGTCATCGGTCAATACAGTGCGGGTGGCTACCCTGCTGGATAAGGCAGGCCGGGTTAATCTAATGACCGCCAACCTGCGCCTGGGTAGAGGGGATTTTTATGCCGATAATTTTCACCATAATGGTATTGCCGCCCTGTTAGATGTGGAAAGTGGGCAGGTCATTAGCCCTGCTGTGGATAAAAAACTGCAGCAGTACCTGGAGCATCCTTTATCCAAGAAGCCAATTACCGGCTTTACAGTCCCCTGCTGGGAAGGGGTGCTTGCCCTGGTCCGGGAGGCAGCTCTGGTTGTACCAACGGTCAGGTACGTTGGCTGGGATGTGGCTGTCGGTAAAGATGGCCGGGCCAGGTTAATTGAAGGCAACGCGGCAGCTGATCCGGATCTCTCCCAGATGCCGGACCAGGTTGGTAAGTGGCCGCTTTACCGAAAGGTTTTATTTGGCAAGTAGTTTTAACCTGACAACTGCTTTGATGGGAGGCTAACCGTGGCAGAGAAAATAGACTTTGTACTGGCCTGGGTTAACGGCAACGATCCGGCCTGGCAGAAGGAGCGAAACAAGTATGGCTCGCACTGCGAAGGTGACAACCGGGACATTCGTTTCCGCGATTGGAATAACCTTCAGTTCTGGTTCCGGGCCGTGGAAAAATTTGCGTCCTGGTGCGGGACTGTACACTTTGTAACCTGGGGGCACCTGCCGCCCTGGTTAAATCTTGAGCATCCCAGGCTGAATATTGTTCGGCACGAGGATTACCTGCCGGAAGAATATCTGCCGACTTTTAGTTCTCATACCATTGAGCTTAATTTGCATCGAATCAGGAATTTGGCGGAGAGATTTATATATTTTAACGACGATACCTTTATTACCAGGGCAGTTAGTCCCGAAGACTTTTTCAAACAGAGCCTGCCCCGAGACAGCGCGGTGATTATGCCGATTATCGGCACTTTTCGTAACTCTACGGCCGGGATTGAGGCCAACAACATGGAAATTATTAATACTGTTTTTAATAAAAATAAGGTGATCAGGAAAAATCCATTTAAATGGTTTAACCTGCTCTACGGTAAGCATTTGTTCAGCACCCTCTGTTGTATGCCCTATAAGCGTTTTGCCGGCTTTTACGTGCCACACCTGCCCAATGCCTATTTAAAAAAGACTTTTTACCAGCTGTGGGAACAGGAAGGTGCTGTGCTGCACCGGACCAGTTTGCATAAATTTAGAGAAAGCAGGGGGGTTAATCAATCGTTGATCAGGTACTGGCAGCTGGTTAGCGGAAATTTTATTCCCCGCAGCACTGCTGTAGGCCGCTGTTTTAGTTTAACCAATCATAATGAAGATGCGGTCGAGGCAATTAGCACCAGCAAATATCAGCTAATCTGTATCAATGACAATGATTGTGAACCGATTATTGATTTTGAGAGGGAAAAAACCTTGATCAACAGGGCTTTTGAAAAAATTCTTCCTGAGAAATCATCCTTTGAGTTAAAGTGAGGTTACCAGTGGACAAAGTAACAAAATTTGAACAGCTTTGTTTATATCTGCGCAAGCTTAATCTGGCTTGCTGGGGTCTTGGTTTATTCACTTTTTATGTTTTGACCCAGCGCTGGTTTGAACTATACCTGCAGAGCAGGTTCTTAGAAGTCTTTGTTTCAGGGGCAGCCCTGCTCTTGATCCTGATCGGCCAGCATAAGTTAATCTTACAGCGCAGCAGGATTACAATGATCGATATTTTATGGTTTATCGGGATTACCGTGATTATGATCAACATATTGCGGGTTGGTGTTGCAGATTATGCTCGGGATATCTTTATCTACAGCTTTGGGTTTGCTTTGATATTTTTGGCCAAGGTTGATATCAGCGCTTTTAGGTTGTCTTTTATGGTAATTAAAGGTGCTGCTGTGATCTATGCTTTAGGTTCCCTACTGCAGTTTTTCTTTACTGCTGGCTTTAACAATTTTCTTTTTAACTTTACTACTACCTATTCGCAGGAAAGTATAATCAGGCATGTTGAAAGCAATTACTACCCGGGTTTTGGTTTTGGCAGAAAATCGGTAGCGGTGGGTGCGATTTCAGCCGGCCTGGGGTTAATCGTCTCCTTTTGGGATTTTAGCAGGGATAGGCTGCTGAACTATAATTACCTGCTGGTGATAATTCTATTAGCCGGCCTTTTAGTAACGGGGAAACTTTCGATTCTTGTCTGGGTGCTTTTTGCCCTGCTGCTGGTCTATATTTTATCTGGATCGCACTGGACGATTAAAGTTCGGGCCCTGCAAGGGTTTGGCTTATTACTGGGCTGCCTGCTGCTCTTGATCGTAATTACTCAATTTATTGGAGCAAGCTCTTTTTTGGCCAGGCTTTCCGATTTTATTGGTACACTCATGGCTTTTGAGGTGCCGGAAAGCGTTGATCAGCGCCTTATTCAATACCGTGATGCCTGGGCAATATTCTTAGAATATCCGATCTTTGGAGTTGGCTGGAAGCAGTTTGAGGTTTTAACTGCCGGTTTTTACCCGGATCAATTTGATGTTCATAACCTTTACCTGCAGCTTCTGGTCGAGATGGGAGTGGTCGGTTTCTTTGCGGTGATCACTCCTTTAGCCTATACGTATCTAAAAACCATACAGGCAATTAGCACTAAAAAGAAGGTCCTGAGCAGTGATGAAAGTTTATGGAAAAAGGGCTTAACTTTTTCTTTTTTCTTTCAATCACTTTTTTTCCTCTATAGCATGACAGAAAGCATTTTAAAGGATATTAACTATATCATGTTATACTTTATCGTGATTGCCATTACCAACTCTTACCTTGCCTTAAATCAGCAAGATCGTTTCGGGCCAGGCCAGGCGCAGGGCCAGGTGCAGGGACAAGCAGGCGGAGAGAGCTATGAATAAACGTCTCTGCCTGGTTACTTCTAACCTGGCCGGTGGCGGCGCCCAGCGGGTGGTTTCCAGGCTTTCTGCCGGTCTGGCTGACGAATATGATATTTACCTGGTTTTACATGACGGTAAGAGGATTGACTACGCCTATGAGGGGCAGGTCTTAGACCTGGAAACGCCCGTGGTCAGATCGACGCCCGGCAAGGTCCTTAATTTTTTGCGGCGGGTGAAACGCTTAAAAAAGATTAAGGCTGGGCTTGACCCCCAAGCTGTAATTAGCTTTATGGAAAGTTCAAATTTTATTAACCTGCTGTCCGGGCGTAAAGGTAAAACAATTATTTCAGTGAGGAACTTCAAGTCTCAGCAGGGCAGGAGCCTGCTCGGCAAGTTCTTCCTGGCAGCAATAAGGCTGCTATACGGCAGAAGTGATCTGATCGTAGTTCCTGCAGAAGGTCTTAAAGCTGACCTGACCGGCGCCTTTAAGATAAATGCCGCTAAAATTAAGGTAATTTATAACCCCATTGACCTGGAGCTGATTGCTGAAAGGGCTGCGGAGCCACTGCCCGGGCAGTTCAAGGGATTTTTTCAGGGGCCTGTGCTGCTAGCGGCAGGCAGCCTGACCATTCAAAAGGGCCAAGGGCACCTGCTGCGTGTTTTTAATGAGATCAGAAAGAGCAGGCCGGATTTAAAGCTGATCATTCTCGGTGAAGGCCCCCTTAGAGCATACCTGGAAGAGTTAGTTGATAGCTACGGTCTTGAAGATGTCGTTTTACTGCCCGGTTTTATGGCTAATCCTTTCCAGTTTATGGGCAGAGCTGACTTGTTTGTATTGCCATCGATTTTTGAAGGGTTTCCCAATGTCCTGGTCGAGGCTATGGCCTGCGGGCTGCCGGTGGTGGCCAGCGACTGTCCCTCGGGACCGCGGGAGATATTAGCACCTGAAAGCGATTTCTTAAACCGGGCACAGAAGGTTGAATTTGCTTCCTGCGGGGTGCTCTGTCCGGTAATTAGTGGAGAGCTTTACCGGGCTGAAGAGCCGCTTGCGGACACAGAAAAGCTGCTTGCGAAAGCTCTTTTAACCCTGCTTGATGANCAACAACTTAGTGCGCAGTACCGGGTGAAAAGTAAGGAGCGGGCGGAGGATTTTGCAAGCGAAAGTATTGCTCAGGAGTGGGTAAAGATGCTGGAGGCGTGAAGTTGAACAGGNGAATTAAAAGGAAATTATAGCCTGGGAGCTGAACTGATCACTGCACTGGTCAGTAAGCGGTATTGCATATATAGATTGCCTGGAGGGCGGCTTTGCAGAAAAGAAGCGTAAAGATTGTTTACCTGATTAACGGGCTCGGTTCTGGCGGGGCAGAGATGATGCTCTACCGTTTACTTAAAGAACTTGACCGAAATTCTTTTAGTCCTACTGTAGTGGCCTTGCTAAATCTCTCCGGGCCACTGAAAGAAAAAATCGAGGCCTTAGACGTCCCGGTTTATATTACCGGTCCGCGCTCGAAGCTTGATTTGTTGGCCCTGTTGCGTTTGTTTAGCACGCTGAAAGAGCTTGCACCGGATATTTTGCATACCCAGCTTTTTGCCGCCGATATTATGGGGCGCCTGATGGGCAAGCTGTTGAAGGTGCCTGTTGTAATAAGCAGTGTTAGGAATACTTATTACGGTGGGCGGGGTAGGAATTTGCTGATCAAATTAACGGAGCGGTTTGCTGACCGGACCACCTTTGTCTGCCGGGCGGCGGCGGAGCGTTTTTCGGAAAAGGGGATCGTGCCTGCAGAAAAGGCCCAGGTGATCTATAACGGGCTTGACCCTTCCTGTTACCTGCAAGGCCTGGACAGGGTGGCGAAGCAGGGAAAAAGGGAGGAGCTCGGCCTGCCCGGGCAGGGTTTTCTGCTGCTGGCCGTGGGCAGTTTGAGCAGGCAGAAGGGTTACGATGATCTGCTGGCTGCGTTAAGCCTGCTTCAAGAAAAGAAGGAGGCTGGCTGGCAGCTGGCGGTGGCCGGCAGCGGTCCGCTTGGCGGTGAATTGCGAGCGCTGGTTGAAGAGCTTAACCTCAAGCAGAAAGTGCTTTTTTTAGGGCGCCGTGACGATGTGCCGGAGCTGATGGCTGCGGCCGATGCCCTGGTGTTAAGCTCCAGGTGGGAAGGTCTGCCGGGGGTGGTGCTGGAGGCAATGGCTGCAGAACTGCCGGTTGTGGCTACCGAAGTGGGTGGAACACCGGAGCTAATTGTTGACGGGGAAACCGGTTTTCTGGTGCCTGCTGCCGCTCCACAAGAGCTGGCGGAGGCCCTGGAAAAACTGTTCAGCCTGCTCCCGGAAGATCTGCAGCGACACGGCCAGGCCGGGCGCTGCAGGGTAGAGGCGCATTTTACGGTTGAGCAGATGGTCCGGGCCTACCAGGATCTATATTTTCGGGTTTTACCTGGCTTTAGGGAGGGTTGAAGCTTGTCGAAAATTTTAATCGTGGGTGGCATTGCCGGTTCCCTGGTCAGCTTTCGGGGCGATTTAATCAAGGCCTGGCTTGAGCGCGGCTTCAAGGTGACGGCACTTTCGAGACCGGCGGAAGGTTTGCGTCTGAAAAAAATTGAAGAGCTGGGGGCAGGGTACCGGCCTATCCCACTTTACCGGGATGGGATGAATCCGCTCCAGGACTTAAAACTTCTTTTTAGCCTGCGCCGGATCATTCGTGAGGAAGAGCCCCGCTATATTTTTGCTTACACGGTCAAGCCGATTATATATTCTGCTTTCGGGGCCTGGTCGCTCAGATCAGTTAGGTTTTTTGCCATGATCACCGGTCTCGGTTATGCTTTTAGCGGAGGATCAATCAAGCAGAGGATGGTTAAAGGCTTGCTCAGGCTATTGTACCGGCTGGCCCTGAAAAGATGCGAATTAATATTTTTCCAAAATCCCGATGACCTGGCTTTATTTAGGAAACTGAAACTGGTTGGACCGGAAAAGCCATTCAGGTTGGTAAACGGTTCCGGGGTTAACTTAGATCACTACTATTACAGTCCGCCTGCCCGAGTTGAGGAACTGACTTTTTTGCTGATTGCCAGGCTGATAAATAGCAAGGGTATCCGGGAATATGCCGAAGCGGCCCGGATTATAAAAATTAAATATCCGGAAACCAGGTTTGTTCTGGTCGGGCGAATTTTAGAAGCCCCCGATAGTATTGACCACAGTGATCTAATTAGATGGCAGGAAGAAGGTTTGCTTGAATATGCCGGAGGCCACGATGATGTCCGCCCTTATCTTGAAGCATGCAGCGTATACGTGCTGCCCTCTTACCGGGAAGGCACACCGCGTTCAGTGCTGGAAGCGATGGCCATGGGCAGGCCGATTATTACCACGGACGCTCCAGGCTGCCGGGAGACGGTCCAGGCTGGGAAAAATGGCTTCCTGGTGCCGGTTCAAGACAGCAAGGCCCTGGCCGGGGCGATGGAGAAGTTTATCGAAGATCCTGATCTGCTTAAAAAAATGGGTGCAGAGAGCCGAAGGATTGCAGAGGAAAAATTTGATGTCCACAAGGTTAACCTGGAAATCTTAGAAGCGATGGGGTTGCCGGTTTAAATATTTAATAATTGCTTTCCTGTTGAGTCGGAAAGGATTAATCTACCGGTATGATGACTGTAGGATTAGACGGCTGAAGGGTATAATGGGGCTTACAAGAAAAAGGTAAGGTGAACTAATGCGGATAGTTAAAAGAGCAATAGATCTGCTGGGCAGCTTGACGGGGCTCTTGATTACATCACCGCTGCTGCTCGGTGTGGCCCTGGCCATTAAACTCGATGATGGGGGCCCGGTCTTTTTCCGCCAGCAGCGAGCCGGTTTAAAGGGTCAGGCTTTTAGGATCTTTAAGTTCCGCACCATGGTTATTAACGCCGAGAAACAGGGAGCCGGGGTTTTCGTGGAAGAAGAAGACCCGCGGATAACCAGGGTCGGAAAATTTTTGCGCCATACCAGTTTAGACGAGCTGCCCCAGCTGATAAATATTTTACGGGGTGAAATGAGCCTGGTCGGCCCGCGGCCGACTCTGCCTTACCAGGTGGAAAACTACGATCAAAGACAGATGCGGCGGCTTGATGTCAAGCCCGGCATAACCGGCTGGGCCCAGGTGAATGGCAGGAGCGCTCTGACCTGGCCGGAGCGGATTGAACTCGATTTATGGTATATTGAAAACTGGTCACTGTGGCTGGATCTGAAAATTATTTTAAAAACATTCCTGGTGGTGCTGAAAAAGGGCAATCTTTATAAAACGGTGGACAATGACCCGATTTCGGGTAAGAAACCGACAGGAGATGACACTTGAGGAACTCATTACAGGTGATTAGCCTCTCTTGCCGGTGGCTTGAGTTTATGATTTAGCAGCCGGATCGTAGTATAATTAATCGTGCAGATGAGAGAAGGAAGGTGTGTTTTGCGTGATTGCCATAATCGGGGCCGGGGGACACGGTAAGTGTGTTTACGAGTGTTTTTACCTGGAAGGGCAGGAAGTATTCGGCTTTTTCGATGATGACCAGGGCAAGCAGGGACTGGAAGTAATCAACGGACTGCGGGTTCTGGGCAGGCCTGAAGAACTCGAAAAACATGATCAAGTTGATGCAGTATTTATTGCCATCGGTGATAATCGCCGGCGCCTGGAGCTGTACGCCTGCTATAAAGAGAAAGGTTACCTGCTGCCCAGTGCCGTGCATAAACTGGCATACCAGTCGTCCTTTGCCGAGGTGGGTGCAGGAAATTTCTTAATGGGCCCGGCAGTG
>SL_3KL_010_SEDDRAFT_10004140_pt1 | contig 13108 bp, 9 predicted proteins | sample SodLakKL_010_SED_2_FD_10381 | JGI IMG/M metagenome (IMG submission 10381)
AAGGAGGCGGACGGGCACTTTATAACCTGGTATCGATGGGGAAGCGTCCGGGTGATTGCCGATAATGCGCTCGCGGTGGTGCGGCAGGTAAGCGTGCTGGAGGGACACGAGGCATCGGTTCTCACGCCGTCCGGCCGGGTGCTGCACTGGGTTTTCGTGGAAGGCGGCGGGACGCTTAGCAGGGGGGAAGATACCCTGCAGGCTGTGCCCGGTTCTTCCGTCCGGATCGATGGCCGCAGCGCGGTTATCCTTGAAAACAACCTGAAAGGGCCGCTCGTTTTCATGGAAACGTATTTGCCGGATACGGAAGAAGACCATTTTGCAGCAGCATCAAAACGGATACACGCGCAGGGGGAATACAATGACAAAGCAAAACGGCATGAATGAAAAGCCGGTTTTCGACAAGGCGGACCTGATGGAGCGGCTGGACGGCGATATGTCACTTGCCGTCGATCTGGCGGAACTGTTTGTTACGGATGTAAGGGTAAAGATCACCTTGCTGCAGGACGCCATCGAAGAAAAAAACGGTGCCGATATCGAAAAGGAGGCGCATTCCCTCAAAGGGGCCGCATCCAACCTTTCGGCGGAAAAAGTCCGCTACCTCGCCGCGGATATAGAAGCGGCGGGAGGACAAAACGATATGGAGTCGGTTTTGGCGTTCAACCGGCTCCTTCTGGATGCCGTGGATGAACTCGTTGATGTCTTGCAGCGTGAAGTGATCGGCACGGCGCGCTGAAAAGAACAGTTAGCGGCGCACTACTTTTCCCCGCCTTCGGCAATCACCTGCTTTTTCCCGGCACGTTCCGTATCCGGGCGACTTCGGGCATCCGGTCGATTATCCGGACGGGCCGGCTGCATGGCGGTATGCACCCGGTTGAATAAAAACAGTATCAGAAAATCGCAGGTCATCGCGCCGTCGATAGCCTTCAGTGTCTTTACATATTGTATTTGCAGCGCTTTGTCTTCCCGGGTCTCGCCCCGGATCTCTCTCCGGGTCTTTCTCCCGGACTCTCCATTGTTTCTCCCGTCGTGGTTCAAAGCGGAAAGTTCATGCCGGTACTCCGCGGTAAGGTATTTTTTCAGGTGCCCCGGCAGGGTGACTTCCACGTCGGAAAGCCGGTATCTGTGCTTGTCCAGTTGTTCCCGGAGCTCTCCGGAGGCTGTTTTCCAGAAGTTTTTGCAGGCATTTTGATATACCGTAAGAAGACCGGGAAAATCCTGGATGTTTTTTTTCTTGAGCCGGCTGATCTCCGGCATCAGCCGGGCGGTGTTCGTGAACAGGTTGCGTCCGGCAACGGTCTTGAAGATCATCGCCAAAACCGCGTACATGTCCTGGAGATGAAAGATGCGGGGCAGTTCATTGCCATAAACCGCCCGCAGGATCCGGTTGCCGAAAATGTGCGACGGAGTTGCGTAGGAGGGGGTGCCCGCAAGAAGCGGCTGCGCAATGCGCCCGTCTTCGCCGGAACGGTAGCAAAGGGCGGTTTCCAGGTCGATAAGCCCCAGGTCGTAGGCGATCGGATTGGCCAGGATGTGGTCGGCTCCGTCCAGGAAGGCCGCAATGTACATGTTGTCCGGCTTGAGATCCCGTACGGCGGCGGTGCGGTTTTTCAGTCGGTACAGTAGTTCGAGCAGGTTGATGATCAGCCCCTTGATCCGGGCCCGGTTGGAAAAGAAATGTTTGTTTTTCGATGTTTTGTGAACGATTTTACGGAATTCGTCGATGGCGGGCTTTTTTTCATCGACCAGCTTTCTGGTCATTTTCTCGATTCTCGTAAACGTACCCTCCGGAAGGTTTTCCGGATTGATGTCCGGGGGCGTTCCCGCTATATGGGAAAAAAGCCATTCCTGCTTCTGATAATCCGCAAGGGACCAAGGCGCACCCGCATCCTTTAAGATTTTTTCAACCGAGCGGTCATAGGTTTTCGCGATGGCATGCATATCGTAGTAAATCCGGTCGTTGTCTTCGCCGTAAAGGGCTTCGAATACCACGAAGTCGGATATGGCCTCCGGTCCGTTCCTGATGATTTCCCGGCGGGTATGATCGGCGGCGTGATGAATGGAATCGATGATCTGGTTGAAAAACCGGAACCGGGAAAGGGTCATGAAAAAGACAAACCCTTCGCCGATTTTCAGATAATCCTGCAGTTGGGGGTGTTTTGTCAAAAGACGGATATATTCGTCTTCGGCTTCCTGTTCCGATATATAGGAGGACAGCCGCACCAGCGGAACCTTTTTCAGAATCGCCCCGAGTTCCGGATAGACGCAGGGAATGCTCTTTTGGATGCGCCGGGCAATGGCCCGGTCGCGGTTCAGGTAGTTGAGATAGGCGTTGAAGTCCGTGATGGGACGGGGGGGGATCTTGACGACCAGAAGATCGTCGTAGATTGCCTTGTAGCAGGTGCTTTTGCTTTCCACCTTCTCGCCCAGCGGTTCTATGCTCACCCTCCGGGTTTTCCATGCCGAGCGGTAGCGTATCCGGAATTCGTAGATGGACTCGCCGCTTATTCTTTCCACGACGGGAATGACCCGTACCGCGTCGGGTGCGTTTTTCTTGCCGGTGACCTGGAGCTTGAAAAGTTCCACGAAATACCGGATCAACGGTTTTATGTCTCCCGGTGGTTTTGGCATAAATTCCCTGTTTTTCATAGGGTTATATCGTCCCGGATTATACCGGCGCTCCCGAAGGGAGCATCGGGCGTAATTTCCTTGCACATCCAGGTTGACCTTGTTCGCGGACTTGTCATATAGTTGTTGTTAATGACGGCTTTTCAAGACGTTTCACCAACGGCCGGCTGTAATTTTGAAAAAAATAGGATTCTTTGAAAGTTTCGTTTATTATGCCCTATCTTATCGTTTTTCGCAACGACGAAAAAATCATGGAACACAAGGTGGTTCCCCATAAGCAGCTTCGCATCGGCCGGGGACGGGACAATGACATCGTTCTTTCGGATTCCGCGGTTTCGGGGCTTCACGCGGAAATCGAGTGCGATGACGGTTTTTATTATGTTACCGATTACCAGAGCAAAAACGGTACGTTCGTAAACCGGGAACTGGTAATTTCCCGGCGGCTGGCCCATGATGACGTCATTTCCATGGGCAGCCACAATCTGAAGTTCATTTTCGCCGAAGGCGAGCAGGTACCCACACTTTCCGATACATCCCACCAGGGAGCCACCATGCATATCGATACGCCGCATCATCGAAGCCGCCTGGCGCGGAGTGTGGCGAAAATCGCGGAGCGGGGGAGCCGATCCGGAACCCTTGGCATGATCAACCTGCTCAAGGCCGACTCAAAACCCGTTCTTCTGGACAAGCCCGTTTCCACGATCGGCCGGGATACGGGGTGCGACATCCAGGTGAAGGGCTGGTTCACCGCCGGCATTGCGGCCGAAATTCACAAGAAATCGGGCGGCTACTATCTCCATTCAGTAAGCGGAAAACCGCCGCTTGTCAATTCGAAGCCCGTGAACAAGGCGGTTTTGCTCAACGAATTCGACATGATCCAGGTGGGATCCACATCCATGCAGTTTGAGTTCCAGAAGGATGACAACACCGAGTCGACCAGGATTCTATGAAACGCGCGGATAAACCCCAAACAACATCCCCGGATATATATTCGGATGCTTTTTCGGGCGCATCCCCGGAGCAGGCATTCTCTGACGTATACCGGGACGCACACCCGGATACTATCCCGAAAGGCAAGCCCGCCGGCGACACCCCCCCTTCGGACGGGGGGCTTCCGTCCCTTTCGGTGCGGATGGAGCGTGTTTTCCATCTACTTTCAGGTTGCGTGTTGTTTCTGCTGGCCGCGGCTATGGTCCTGGCGTACCCCGCGGCGCCGTTTTTGATGCCCGTTCTGGGGGCGGCGTTTCTGGCGGTGCTTATGCTTGCCGCTTTCATCCATACCCGTTTTATCGCCCCTTCCAGGCTTCTTGTGGACACGATCGTTGTCGGGTACCGGCAAAAGAATCCGGATCCGGCGGTTGTGAACGAGGTCCCGTTCCACTGGCGGCCCTGGTTCAATATGGTGCTGCGGATATACGGTAAGTTAAGCGCGTTGGAGTCGGAGCTGGCGGCCGGAGGCGCGGGGGATCGCATCGAAAAAAACCTGCTGCGTCGTTTTTCATGGGTATTCGAGAGAAACGAGGTGCTCACCGAAGAGCTTCGGATCAAAAACCGCGACCTGGAAAAAGCCGTGGAGGAGCAGCAGCGGACCGCCACGGAACTCAAGAAGCACCGGGATCATCTCGATGACATGGTGCGCGAGCGGACCGCGGACTTGATGAAAACGAACCAGTGGCTGGAGGAAGCCATCGAGGAGGCCCGGATTCAGGCAAAAAAGGCCGACGAAGCCAACCAGGCCAAAAGCCAGTTTCTGGCCAACGTCAGCCACGAGGTCCGGACGCCGCTCAATGCGGTCATCGGGTTTACGGACATGCTGATCGACACGCCGCTCAGCGAATCCCAGCTCGACTTCGCAAGGACCATTCGCACCAGCAGCGAGGCGCTTTTAGCCCTCATCAACGACATTCTCGATTTTTCCAAGATTGAATCCGGGGAACTGGAGCTTGAAATTATCGATTTTTCGCCGGAGCTTCTTGCCTACGACGTGTGCGAACTGATCCGTCCCCAGATCGGTGAGAAGCCCATTGAACTGGTCTGCAAGATCGGACAGGAAGTTCCGGCCTATCTCATGGGCGATCCGATCCGATACCAGCAGGTATTGATCAACCTCATGACCAATGCCCCGAAGTTTACGGAATCCGGGGAAATCAGCCTGAATGTCAACGTGATGGAGCAGAGCGAAGACGGCGTTTTGCTGATGGCCACGGTCCACGATACCGGTATCGGGATCGAGGAGGAAAAGCGCTCGATCATATTCGATCCCTTCAGGCAGGCGGACGGGTCCACAACGAGAAAATACGGCGGAACCGGCCTTGGGCTTTCCATTTCCAGGAAGTTGGCCCGCCTGATGAACGGCGACATCTGGGTGGAAAGCGAGCCGGACATCGGCTCCACCTTTTACTTTACCGCGTGGTTGAAAGCATCTGCGCGGGAGGAGTCCTGGAAGTCGATGGCCGCCCCCATATCCGGTAAGCAGGTCCTGGTGGTTGACGACAACCAGGCAAATCTCGATATCATTTCCAGTGCGCTCAAATCCGCCAATGTGCGGGTCAGCGACCTGCGTTCCGGCATGGAGGTGGTGCCGACGCTGGAACGGGCCATCGTTGCGGGCAATCCGTTCGAATGCTGCATCATAGACATCCATATGCCCGGCATGAGCGGATACGAGGTCGCCCGGCAGGTCCGGGAATCGGAAAACCCGAAAATATCGGGTCTTCCGCTGATCGCGGCATCTTATCTCACGGAGCGGGATCCGGATCTTTTCGCCCAGTCCGGCTTTTCCCAGTCCATTATCAAGCCGGTTCGCCGGGAACGCCTGTTCGAGGTGCTGGCCCAGGTGGCTGCCGGACAGGAGGGGATTCCCGTTCCGTCGTCCCCGGCGGCTGCGCCGCCTTCGGAAACCGACAAGTTCGCCGGTTTCCACATCCTGGTCGCGGAAGACAATGCGGTAAACCAGAAGTTGATCGACATGATGCTCAAAAAGGTGGGCTGCGCCGTCACCCTGGCGGAAAACGGCCGGGAGGCGGTGGATATGTATACCGGCGCACCGGATGATTTCGACCTGGTGTTCATGGACATACAGATGCCGGAGATGGACGGTTTCGAGGCGCTGAAAATCCTGCGGCAGAAGGGGCATACCGGCGTGCCCGTTGTCGCGATGACCGCGCACGCCATGAAGGAACATCGTGATGAGTGCCTGGCCGCCGGAATGAACGGCTACCTCTCCAAACCCATCCGCAAACCGGAACTCCACGGCATCCTGGGCCAATTCCTCTTTCAAGCATAGAAAACAGAGTCTTTTGTTGCGCCATCCGGTTGGAATGCGTTTTAAGACTTTTTACGGGTGCATCAACCACCCGATGCGCCAAAACAAGTAACGGATTGCCGGGAAAAGGTAAAACCGTGCAGGGCGGCATGTGGAACGGGGTCGGCCGGCCGTGATTATCGACGGGTATTATCCGGTGTGTATTGCGACAGCAGGTCTTTTTGGAATATGCCGATGGCCAGCTTCAGGGCAAGGTGGTCGAGCTGGAGCCGGTAGTAGACGTTTGCCAGTCTGAGTTCCGCCTCGTTCAGGGCGGTCTGGGCGTCCACGACATCCACGGTGGAGGCGAGCCCCTCCTCGAACTTGGCGGCCACCTGCCCGTAATTGGCCCGGGCCGATTCGACCTGGTCGCCGATGTGCTGTACCATTGTTTTTCGGGTTTGGATATCGGCATAGGCTGATCGCACATCCAGGCGGATCTCCTGTTTGATGCGGTTGACGGATGCCTCTACCTCGGACTGCCTTGCCCTGGCCCGGGCCACTTCCGCGCTGTCCCGCATGCCGGTGAACAGGGGATAGGATGCAACCAGCGCGGCCTGCCAGTTATAGTCGTCGCCGTAATACACATCGTCGTCGTCAACGATTGAGTAGCTTCCCTCCAGCGACAGCGTGGGCAGAAAATCGCCCCGCTGGGCGTCTACCTGCTTCATGGCTGCCTGAAGCCCTTCCTTGGATGCCTTCAGGTCCCGGCGATTTTCATAGGCGCGCTCGACGTATTGCTCCACGGAGAGATCATCCGTCAGTTCAATGGGTCCTGGCTCCCGGATCGATTCGGGCGGGCGGGTTATGCCCATTTCCAGGGCGAGTTGTTCCAGTGCGATCGAATAATTGTTTTTCGCCTCTTCGATGGCTTCCACGGCGGCCGCCACCTGGACCCTTGCCCGGAGCACGGCGGTCATGTCTACCAATCCGACCTCGCGGCGGCTTTGGGCGAGTTCGAGCTGCCGGTTGGACCGGGTCAACTGGTTTTCCGCGATTTCAACGGAGCGCCGGGCGAAAAGGGCGTTGTAGTATGCGCCGGAAACCGAAAAAAGGATTTGTTCCCGGGTCCGGTAGTGCTCCAGGCGGCTGCTTTCCATGGCATACCGGCTGGCATGAAGGCTGCTCCGGAGCTTGCCGCCCTGGAACAGCACCTGGGATGCCTGGATGGAGGCTTCGTTGTAGCGGTCCGGGCCGCCCATGCCGGGAGGCGGCCCTTCGACTTCCTTTGTCCGGATGTGCCGACCCTGAAGGTTTACCTGCGGGAGCATCGGTGAACGGGCGATGCGGACGTCTTCTTCCGCCTGTGTGACCCGGTGGCGGGATGCGGCAATTTGTTCATTGTGCCGAAGCGCGCTCCGGAGAGCCTCTTCCAGGGCCACTTCCCGTTCGCCTTCCACGAACCCGGATGCCGGCGATACGAAAAAAAAACTAAAAAAAGCCGCGGCAAGCAGCAGGGTTGAAAGCGTTTTCCGGAAAAAATCGGTACGGATTGTTTTCATACGAAGTCCTTGGGCGGTTTTATCTGTGTGATCTTTGTGATCTGTGGGCGCGACGTTTTACGGATGCGTCAGTTCCCGGGAAGTCGTCAAATCGAGAATGTTTTCATTTAGCAGAAAACGCAGTGTGTTGCAAGCGCCCCGGCGTTTGCTTTCAGCCGCCGATGGCATACATCTTCGCCCCGCAATCGGTTTTGCGGCCGGCTTCTTCCTGCTCGCGGGGTTTCTTTTCAACCGCGCGGACGATGATTTCCGCCAGCTCCGCGTCATCCGCCCCGCTGCGCAGCGGCCCCCTGATATCGATGGTTGCGCCTGAAAGCAGGCAGCTTCTGAGCCGGCCGTCCGCAGTGAGGCGAAGCCGGTTGCACCGGCTGCAGAAATGGTGGCTGACGGGGCTGATGAAGCCGATTTCCCCGGGAGCTTTTCGGGGAGATCCCCCGGCAGCTTCCCCAAAAGCCTGCCGGATGCGGAAGCGGGAGGCCGGGCCGTTGCCAGGAATGCTCCGGTCGCAGGCAACGAGGTCGCCTATCCCGGAAATGGCCTTTCGGATGCCGGTTTCGGTCAAAGCCGGGCGGCCGGCGCATTGCGCCGCCGCGCCGAAGCAGTCCATCTGCTCGATAAAGCGCACATGAAGCGGGTATTTCAGGCTGAGAGCGGCCAAGTCCGCCAACTCGTCGTCGTTGATGCCGGCCAGCGCCACCACGTTGATCTTGATGGGCGAAAACCCTTTTTCCATGGCGGTCAGAATGCCGCGCCAGACCCGGTCGAATCCGTCTTGCCCGGTAATACGATGGTATTTTTCCGGATTGAGCGTGTCGAGGCTGATGTTCAGCCGCCTGATTCCGATGTCCATCAACCGGTCAATATGCCGGGAAAGCAGGATGCCGTTGGTGGTCAGAGACAAATCCCGGAGACCGTCAATGGCGGCCAGTTTTTCGAGAAAGGAATCGATCCCTTTCCGGACGAACGGTTCGCCGCCCGTTACCCGGATCTTGTCGATGCCCAGGGATACGCCGGTTCTGGCTATTCGGAGATTTTCCTCGTGGCTCAGGATCTCGCCGTGGGCCAGCTTTTCGATGCGCCCGGCCGGCGTGCAGTAAATGCAGCGGAGATTGCACCGGTCCGTGACGGATATCCGGAGATAGTTGATACGCCTGTTGTACGGGTCTTCCAGCAGCCTTTTCGGCGGGCGTCCATTGGGATCTTTCATAAAACGTCATCGTCCGGTATGTTGAATTTTCGACGGTATTCCGGAATATCGATCATGGGGGGGCGTTCGTGCCCCTCGATGCGGAATGTGTCTTTCTGGTATTGTCCGGGTACGTGCTGATACTGTATCAATTCATTATACACCGTTTGATTGATTTTCACCAGATCATACTTTTCGATCCGTTTTAAGAACGTTTTCATGATGACAAAGGCCATTTTGCCCAAAGCCTTGGTGTCCTGGTTGCGATGCACCCGGCTGTCGAGATCCACCTGCGCGATGACATCCAGGCCCCACTTTTCATAGATGTCCAGGATCATGCTGGTTTCCACGCCGTATCCGATGGGAAAATGGATGGTCTCCAGCAATTCCCGGCATCCGGCATACTCGCCGGACAGGGGCTGGAGAATCTGGGTCAGCTCCGGGAAAAACAGCGAAAACATCGGCCGGATCACCAGTTCCGTCACCCTGCCGCCGCCCGTGGGACGGATCCGGGCGTCCTCCCCGGCAAGCGGGCGGTCATAGAATGCCTTGACGTATTTGATATGGTCATGGGCGAGAAGCGGCCCGAGAAGGGCATAGGCAAATCGGTGATGGATGTTGGTGATGTCGGCGTCGAGATAGATGATGATGTCGCCCTTTGTCACGTATAGGGCTTTCCAGAGGTTTTCCCCCTTGCCTTTGAACACCGGAAGCTCCGGCAGGATGTCGGCCGCGGCATACACGTTCGCGCCGTATGCCGCGGCGACTTCGCAGGTGTTGTCCGTAGATCCCGAATCGATCACCACGATTTCGTCCAAAAGCGGGTAGCGCGTCATCAGCTCGGACTTCATGATGACGATCTGCTTGGCGATGGTCTTTTCCTCGTTGAGCGTGGGAAGGCACAGGGAGATCCGCACCTGCCGTTTTTTCTTTTTTTCAACCAGTGCCCTGATATCCCTGAACGTCGAATGGTGAAAGGTGTTTTCCCGCAGCCAGTCTCTATTGCTCATCGCACAGTCCCTTGTCGATTGCCAGAAGAAGCCCGATGATCTGGGCAATGCCGATGAACATGGGATTGATCCGCATGGTCGCATTTTCCAGGTGCGCGTTTTTCCCCGTTGTCATTCCCAGGGCCAACGCCGGGATGTTGCGCGAGAGAAAAACGGACAATTCCGATTCGGACGACTCGCTTACCGGTTTCAGTCCAAGTCCCCGCATGATGCCGACCGCGTTTTTGACCAGCGGGTGGCCGTATTTCAGGGCCGCGGCATTCTGGACGGTTATGGTTTCGATTTTCAGTGCCACGGAATGCTCATGGCCGATGCCCTCGACGATGTCTTCGATTTTTCCATAGACTTTTTTGACCATTTCGTCCGAGTCGCTCTGGATTTCGAACCCGAGCCGGGCGCTTACCGCGATTTCCCCGTGCTTGTGACCCCCGGAAATGGTTCCGATGATGATGCGGCACCGGGGACGCTGGGGCAGGTTGAGGCCCAGCAGTTCATTGATGACCTCATTGAGGACCAATATGGCGTTGGGTTTATATTTCTGTGTGAAAAAGGTTGCTTTCGGGGAGATATCGCAGGAAATCTCCCCCCGGATGATGCCTTCCGAATAATAGCTGAAATGTCCGAGCTTCTCCCCTTCCATGATGATGCCGCAACGAATGGGCCGGCTATAGGTGTTGAGCAGGTGCCGGATGCCCCGCAGGTTGCCGCGCCCGAGGGACTGGGTAGCTCCGGCCAGGACGATATCGGAGGAAAAGTGGATGTCGAGATGCCGGAGAATGGTCGGCAGCGTGGCCAGGACACCGATGCTGACGGTGTTGTCGAGCACGCCGGGACCCGTGATGGTGTTTTTGCGGACAATGTAGTTGTGATCCACGTCATCATCGCTGAACAGGGTGTCCAGGTGGGCGCACAGCAGTATGGGGTCGTTTGATTTCCCGTTTTTTCCCCCGCCTTTTCCTCCCCCTTTTCCCTTGATGATCCCGATGGCGTTTTTCATGCTATCCTTGCCGGCCTCGTCGACCCCTTCGCATGAAAGCCTGTCCAAAAACTGGTCTGCCCGGGCCTCCTCCCCGGACGTCGGCCCCGGCGTCTGGCCGATCAGCACGATACTCGAGATGACGGTTTCCTTGATGGCCTTTAACTGGTCCACAAAAAAAGGCAGTTTTTTTAGTATTTCGTCCATAATCTGGAACCCCTCATCCCGGATTTATACCGGAAAACGATACCTTGTCGCAGAAAATAATAATATCGAAATTTCCGGTAAGCAAGCGTGACGACATAAGCCGCTTTTATCTATGTTAATCTGTGTGATCTGTGGGAAAAAAACAAAAATTACAGCTCTCGGATCACATAGATAAAACTCTTTATAATATATTCGTTTTTAGTTGACGGGGGGTGCTTTGTGGGTTGAAAAACCCCGGGCGTCAAGCGGCGCGGACCGGATGGGGAGACGCCGGGGGTAAGGGGATGGTAAGGGATTGTCGCTGGCGTTTGCCGCGTCATCGCCAGTAATTGACGATCGCCTCGCACAGTCCGTCGATGGTATACGTGTCGGCCTCCACGTCCACGGAAAACCCTTTTTTTACGGCTGTTTCCGCGGTGATGGGGCCGATGGCCGCAACCTTGAGACCCCTTGTGAGCCAGGAAAACGAATCATCCGGGAGAGTGGCCCTGAAATTGGTCACGGTGGAGGAACTGGTAAAGGTGACCATGTCGACCTCGCCTTTTTGCAGCTGGCGGATGAGCGCATCGCTTCGCTCCATGTCCGAAACGGCCGTGTAGGCGATGATTTCTTCAACGAAAGCGCCCATTTTCGTCAGTTCCACGGGGAGTACGGGGCGAGCGCCCGCCGCGCGCGGCAGAAGGATGCGTTTTCCCTCCACGTTCTGGCCTGAAAAAGCCTCCACGACCGATTCCGCCCGGAAGCTTTCCGGGATGATGTCCGCATTGAGCCCGAAGGCCTGCATCCGGGCGGCTGTTGCCGGCCCGATGGCCGCGCTGCGGATATGACCCAGCGCGCGGGTGTCTTTCCCCAGGGACCGGATGCGCGAAAAAAACACGTCCACCCCGTTGACGCTGGTGAATACTAGCCAGTCGAAGCGCCCGATATTTTCGATCGCCTCGTCCATCAGCGTCGTATCGCCGGCCGGAATCACGCGGATCGCCGGGTATTCGAGACATTCGGCGCCCAGGTCGGACAGCCGTTTGACCAGGTCGCTGGCCTGCTTTCTGGCCCGGGTTACGATAATACGTTTGCCGAAAAGGGGACGGTCCTCGAACCATTTCATTTTTTCCCGAAGCGCCGCCACGTGTCCGATCACGATGATGCACGGCGGCTTCAGGCCGGCTTTCTCCACGTTGTCGGTGATGGTGGAAAGCGTTCCGGCGACGCATTCCTGCGACGGCGTGGTTCCCCAGCGGATGAGCGCTGCGGGGGTGTCCTCGTCCATTCCGCAGGAAAAAAGCCGTGCGGTGATCCGGGGGAGGTTTTTTACGCCCATCAGGAAAACCAGCGTGCCGCCGGTCTGCGCAAGGGCCTCCCAGCGGATGGCCGACTCGGTTTTTTCCGGGTCCTCGTGTCCGGTGATAAAGGTAACCGACGAGGTGTAGCGCCGGTGCGTAAGCGGAATGCCGGCATAGGCTGGAGCGGCGATGGCCGAGGTGACACCGGGAACGATCTCGAAGGGAAGGCCGCGATCCGTGATGGCCTCGATTTCCTCGCCCCCCCGGCCGAATATGAACGGATCGCCGCCCTTGAGCCGAACCACCATGTTGCCGGCAGCGGCCTTTTCAACAATGAGCGCATTGATCTGGTCCTGGCTCAGGGTGTGATCCCCGCCCTGTTTTCCGGCGTAGATCATCTCCGCCTTTTCCGGTGCCAATGCCAGGAGCTGCCGGGATGCCAGGTAGTCGTACACGATGACGTCCGCGGCCGCGATGCAGTCGATTCCTTTTTGCGTGATCAGGCCGGGATCGCCCGGTCCTGCGCCGACAAGGTATACTTTTCCGTTCATGTTGGCCTTATGGTTATGCTTGGTTAGGATTGTATGGGTTCGTCCGGGCTTCCGGCCTGGGCGATCAGGCGTTCGACGATTTCCGCCGCCCCGCGTTCGATGAGCCGGCGGGCAAGGGTTTCGCCGATGGCTTCCCCTTCGGCGGCATCCCCGGTGATTGCGTCTTTGAGTACTATCGATCCGTCGGTTTCGGCCACCAGGCCAGTCAGATGGATTTTGCCCGGGGAATCGAACGATCCGTATGCCGCGATGGGCACCTGGCAGCCGCCCTGGAGCAACTTCAGAAATGCCCGCTCGGCCGTTACGGCAACGGCCGAGGGCTCATCGTGGATGGTGCGCACCAGTTCATTGACGCCTTCGTCATCGGCGCGGGTCTCGATGCAGAGTGCTCCCTGACCCACCGCCGGCAGAACAATCCCGGGATCGATTTCCGCCGCCCTGCCGGCTTCGGCCATGCCGAGCCG
>SL_3KL_010_SEDDRAFT_10004141_pt1 | contig 13107 bp, 14 predicted proteins | sample SodLakKL_010_SED_2_FD_10381 | JGI IMG/M metagenome (IMG submission 10381)
TCGGCGATGCTCTCCTCGCCCTCGGACCAGGAGAGCCCGCCTCGCCCGTTGATGCGCACCGGGAACTTCCAGCCACGACCCAGGAACTCGCTCATGGCGCGCTATCCTCCCACCAAAACGGATGGATTGGCCGACAGGACGGTTCCCACGGCGTTCCCGTCGTTCTGGGAGGTGGGGTCGCCGAAGCGGACGATTCCCCGCCCGTCCGGTCCGTAGAGGACGCTCCCGCTCCCCTGGGTCATCTCGCACTCCCCGCCGTTGGAGCCGCTGGTGACCCCGCCGTCGGTTCCGGCCTCGTCACCGCTGGAGCTCGCCACCGTGCTCTCCACCAGGAGGACGGGTGTCCCACCCACCAGGAGTTCACGGCCGCTCTCGTCCGACACGTCCTGGGCGTCGGAGAGCTGGGCGATGTTGGGATAGGGGATGGGGACCGGAGAGGACGACGGGATCGGCGTGAGACAGACGTTGGGGAAGGCGAAGGCCATGCCGTCGGCGGGGGCGATGGGGAGTCCCATGTCAGGCCTCCTCCACCCGGAGCGTCAGGCGGCGAACCGCATCGGCGGGGGGATCTCCTGTGGCGCCCAGGGGCCACACGCCGCGCCAGATCCGGTAGGCGCGGTCCAGCTCAGGCTCCACCACCAGGGTGTCGCAGGCGAAGTCCGGGAGGGGGTGCTCACACCAGTAGGTCGGGCGGTCGGGGCCCCGGGCGCACCACCAGTGGATCGTACCGGACAGCCGCTCCGGCCCCAGTGTGAACTCACGGGTCGTGGCTCCGTCTCCGCCAGTGATGCGGATCTGGGCACCCGGGGTGAACCATGAAAGGGCCGCCGGGACCCGGAACCCCCGCCGGTAGGCGTTGAAGAAGCGGTTCCGGAACGCCGGAAGCTCGGGGAGGGACGGCGGCGGATCCACGTTCCCGGGGTAGTCGGGTAGATCCTCGGGGGAGGGCGCGCCCTCGCTCCGACGGACCGGGCCATCGCGAGGCTCCCACCCGAAGAGGTTGTCCAAAGTATCCGGATCGTCCGGGAGGTCGCTGGCGGCGCCTCGCCACATCCACAGGGCTCCTCCGACCCGGGCCTCCCCTCCGGCACCGGGCGCGTGGAACCCCAGGACGACCAGGTCCCCCTCGGGCTTGAAGGGGGCCAGGTCCGCCTCCCGGGTCACCCGGCGGAGCTCAACCACCTTCGGCACCTCCACCCCGCCTACCTCCTCGGTGAGGCGCTCGCTCTCCTGGGTCCCGGTCACCTGGAACTCATCGGCCAGGCGGATCCCCTCCCCTTCGGGATCCGGGACCAGCGCCCCTCCCTGGATCCGGTACCCCCGCTTCACCAGGGCACACCCCACCCGCTGAACCGGGTCGTCGGGGAGGCCCGGAGGTGCCCGGCGGTGACCCACCAGGTAGAGGGCGTCGAGGCCGGGAAGCGGGGGGACAACGAGTTCCACGGGAGTCAGGGGTTCAGGTGGATGGGGTCGCCCTTCCCGGTGAACTGGCCCGAGGCCTCCACGTCCACCGTCTGCCCCTTCAGGGTCAGGGCGCTGCTGGTCTCGATGGTGATGCCGCTCTCGTCCATGACGATGCGGTTCCCATGGCTGTCTTCCAGGGTGATGGCCTCGGCGCCGTCTCCGTCGTCCAGGGTGATGACATGCCCCTTCCCCGTGCGGATCACCCGGCGGAGGGGTTCGTCGGAGGGTGGGTCGTCCGCACCGCTCCATAGAAAGCCCACCACGTAGGGGCGATTGATGTTGCCGTGTTCGAAGGCCACCAGCGCCTCGTGGTCCACTTCGGGCTGGAAGAAGAAGCCGGTCCCGGGCCCCGCCATGGGCGCGGCGACGCGGGCCCACGCGCTCTCCGGTTCGCCGGCCATCCAGGGGAAGCGCAGCTTGACGCGCCCCAGCCCCTCCGGGTCGTCCACGCTCGTCACCAGGGCGATGACCACCCCCGCCATGCGCTCAGCCACGGAGAATCTCCATTTCGGCGGTGAACTGGGTGGTGTAGCCGGAGGGGCCGAGGGTGTGGGTGGTCTCCCGCACCAGCCATCCTCCGCTGAAACGGGTCCCCAGCCCCTTCAACCGGATCCGGCGCCCGGCACGGAGCTCCGGGAACCCCACCGTGGTGCCGCGCCCGGTGATGAGCCCCCGGGCGATTCCCCGGAGAATGCCCAGCGCCCGCTCCCGGGCCTCCTCCTCGCTGGCCACCACCTCGTCCACCACCTCCTCGTGGGACTGGGCCAGCGCCGAGTCGATCTGCGCCAGGAGCTGGGGGTCGGGGAGGTCCGGATCCAGGTCCTGCCAGGTGGCCTCACCCACCACCGAACGATCGTCTCCACCCCGGGTCGGGTCCCACCCCCGGACCGTCACCTTCGCCACCTGACCCTTGGTCTTCAGGGTGGGGGTGAACGAGACCAGCGAACGACCCCATTCCAGTTCGTAGACCGTCCCCGAGGTGGGGCGCGGACCGAAGAAGAGGCGGGGAGTGTCGCTGTCGTCGTCCAGCGTCACGAAGACGTCGTAGCCCAGCCGCCGGGCACGCCGGAGGAGAAAGAGGATGGGGTACTCGTTGTTCACCAGGAGGTATTCGTGGGTCTGCTCGTCGGATCCGCCCGGGATCTCCGGCTCCACCTCCAGGCGTCGAGCGATGTCCTCGGCCACCTCCGAATCGGTCTTTCCCTCGTAGACGATGGTCTCCTGGGCCCGCTGCAGGGTGTAGAGGAGGTTCAGGGCCCGAACCCGGAGTGTGGGGTTCCCGGAGGCCGGGAAGCTGGGCGAGAGGGAGACGATCTGCCCCACCATGAGGAGGGCCGCGTCCCGGCCCTGGTATCCCACCCGGAGCTCCACCCGGGCGCCGGGCTCGAAGTTGGGGACCGCCTCTCCGCCGCTCCGGGAGAGGGGTTCGCCCCGCTCGTCGAAGGGGCTCGAGTACTTGGGCACCCGACGAACCGGGTCCCAGTCGTTGAGGGTGAACTCGAACGAGTCCAGGCTCTCCATGTCGTCCTTGTAGCTGACCTCCAGCACGTCGCGGATCACCTCCCNCCCGAGGTTCTGGCCCTTGAGCCGGATCTCGAAGGTGGGGGCGAAGAAGGTCTCCCCGGCGAAGATGGGTTGGCTGGACATGGCTTACGGCACCGGCGGAATCTGGAGGACGGTGCCCGGCTCCAGGTCACGGACACCGGGGAGGTCATTGTGCTCGGCGATGAGGGGCCAGCGAGCCGGGTCCCCGTAGGCGTCCCACGCAATGAGGGGCAGGTTCTCTCCCCGCCGCACCACGTGGACGCGGGTGTGGTCCGCTGACTGGAGGTTCAGCTCCCGGAGCTGCTCCTCCATGGTCCGGTACTCCCGGAGCTGCAACGACACCATGGCCCGGAGAGGAACGCCGTCGGGGTTGAAGAGGGTGAACCGGCGGTCCACACTCAGCACCACGCAGTCGAAGGCGGGGGCGGGACGCAGGTCCTCCCCCAGGGTGGGGCCGGGGAAGTGGTTTCCCCAGGTGACCCGCACCAGTGGCGGGGTGTGCAGATCGCCCTCGATCTTCACCAGTCGGTAAAGCCGGTCGGCCACCAGCATGGGGTCGTCGTCGGGCGCCAGCTCCGGAGCCCCGGCGCCTGTGCCCCGCTGATCGGTGGAGTCGAAGAAGAGCTCCAGGGCCAGCGTCTCCGCATCGCCCCGGATGAACTGGAGGACCGGTGCGTCCAAACCCGGGATGGCGATCTCGGCGAACTGGGCCGCCTTGCTGAAGGCGTATTCGGTGGGGTTGTAGGGCACCTCCAGGGGCGATCCCAGGGGGTTCTTGCTCAGGTCGAGTCGCTGGAAGGTGAGCTTGGCCATCAGAGCCTCGCCGCGCGGCCGCGCACCGACTGGTCGTCATCCCGCTCCCGGCGTTCCGCTTCCCGCTCCTCGAGGCGGGCCATGACCACCTGGACGATCCGCTCCAGCACCTCCGGGGTGAGGAGGGCATCGGGGTCCGCCACCCGGACCCGGCTCACCACCGATTCGACCCGCACATCAATGGGCATGGCGCCACCTCCTCATAGGATTGCTCCCAGCGCCGAGTCCAGCGTCTTTCCGGGCGACAACACCAGCTCCAGACGCTCGTGTGCGATCTCCAGCGACTCGATGGCCACCGACGAGGTGCCGGCGTCGAGGCCGGGACCGCTCCAACGCACGGGAAGCCCACGGTGGAAGCTCCATGTCTTCACCGGGACCCGAAACTCGTTGGCCAGGACGATGAGGCCGTTTCGGCGGGTTCCCCGTCCGGCGAGGAACTCCTCGTGCCAGAGCCACAGGCTCTCGCCGAAGCCCACGCCCCTGGAGAGGGTGATGTTCCCGAAGGTGAACCGGCTGGGAAAGCGGTGGACCCGGTCGTTGACGCCCCCCTCCCGGTACTCTTCCACCTCCAGGGTGGACTCGAGGCCGGCGCACGATGAGAACCCGCCCAGGAGGAAGCCGCTGAGGCCGCTGACCAGGGTGCTCTTGACATCGCTGGCATCGATGAGCGCCACGTAGAAGTTGAAGGCCGGAAGCGGGTCCAGCCGGGGCAGTTGAGCCATCTATTCCGTCACCTCCAGGGCATCACCCGAGCGGCCGAGTCGGAAGACCACGAACTCGTAGGGGATGGACGGGGCCACGGCGATCTCGGCCACCAGCCGTCCCACGTCCCGCCGTCCAGGGGGGTTGTTGTCTTCGTCGCACTTGACCCGGTAGGCCGCGTCCGGGGTGGCGCCCGCCAGGGCTTCCCCTCGACGAAGGCGCTCCAGAAGGGCCGAGATGCTCAGCGTGAGCGCCTGCCGCCGGAGGGCGTCGTTGGGCTCGAATACGGCCCACTGGAAGGCCTTCTCCACCGTCTCGGCCAGGGCCAGGATGAGGCGGCGGACGGTGGTGTAGCGCCACTGCGGGTCAGAAGAGAGGGTCCGGGAGCCGTATATGCGGATCCCGCGTCCCGGGAAGGCCCGGATGCAGTTCACCCCGGCGGGATTCAGGAGTCCCTGGGCCTCCTCACCCACCTGAACGGCCAGGTCCTCGGCCAGCGCCAGGGGTTGGTTGGCTGGACTCCGGTGGGGGCCGTCCCGGCGGTCGGTGGCGGCGGTGACCCCGGCCACATGACCCGATGGGGGGATCCAGGTGGGGCCCGGGCCACCTCCGCCCGGCGTGGCCGGGCCGAGAATCCCTGCCGGGGCCGGGCGCGATCCCACCCATGGGTAGTAGAGGGCACCGGTGGAAGCATCGCCGAGGCGGGCTCGCCAGCTCAGGATCTCCTGGGCATCCATTCGGGACGCAGGTGGATCGAGAAGGGCGAACCGGTAGAGGCGGGCACCCCCCTGGGTCGGATGCAGCATGGCCTGCTGCACCTCCAGGATCTCCTCCGCTTCCAGGGCCCGCGGGTGCAGGAGGGGAGCCAGGAAGAGGGATATGGGAGTGGCGGGTCGCGACGGCTCGGCCTGGACCGGCACTTCCAGAGTCTCGAAGCCCTCCCTTTCCAGGCGAAGCGTCACCAGCTCAGGGTCCACACCCTCCAGGAGGAATTCCCCCATGGCGTCGGTGCGGGCCCGGCGGCCGGAGGCGACCTCCACCACCTCCACTCCCAGCACGGCCCTTTCGTCTCCACTCCCCTCGAACCGGGTCACCACACGTGCCAGAACGACGCCCCGTCGGGGCGGCTCCAGCGATTCGCAGGGCGGAGGGGGGGCGGGTGCCGGGGGGCGGGATGAAGGCGCCTCGGTACGGAGCACGAGGTCCGGGGCCGCCACCAGGGCGATCTCGTCCACGGTCCGGGACGATTCCAGGCCCTGGAGGAAGTCCCGAGCGGCCACGTGGGTGAGGCCGTCGGCCCCGCCCGCCAGGGGACCCGCCGCGCCCAGCGGCCAGAGGGTGGAGTCGGTCCACGCGAGCTGGTGGGGTCGGACGCCGTCGGGAAGCTCCAGCGCCACATCCACCCAGCGGCTCTCCCTGGGGACGACCCGGAGGAGCGAGCGGGGATGCTGCGGATGCACGGCCAGGCGCCGGAACTCCTCCACCACCCGCCCGCCGAGAGTGACACGCAGGAGGAGGTCCGAGCTCTCGATGCGGATGGGGCGGTCCGGATCGAGTCCCAGCGCCGGGAGGGGTTCGGCCCATGTCACCCGGTTCCGGGCCCGGTCCACCTCCTGGACCCGGGCCACCTGCTCCTCGGTTCCCTCCTGCCTGAGCCGCACCACGGTGTGCGGAGCCAGACCACCGAGTCCCCGGACCCGGGAGGCCCAGCCCTCGTCCAGCAGCCCGGGCTCGTGGAGGGTGCGGAAGCCCACATCCGGGGTCACGGTGAGGGCCAACTGGTTCCCCCACGCTCCTGGGTTCGGGAGGCGGCGTACAGCGCTCCCGTCAGGCGCGTCGTCCAACCCCGTCCCCTGGGGCTCGTCCAGGATCGTCTCGTTGAACGACGCGGAGAAGCGCCAGCGGAGTTGACCCCCGGACAGGGAGACCGGCTCGGTGAGGAGGTGGGCGGTGGCCGCCGTCCCGTCCTCCCCGGCCCCTTCCTCCCGAAGCACCCGCACGATCCAGCAGGTGGTTCCGCCATTCTCGAAGAAGGCGCGCACCGCAGGGGCCAGATGCCCCACCGGCATCGGTTCCCCGAAGTGGGCCAGGAACTCGCGCCACGCTTCTACCCGAACCGGCCGGAAGGCGGGGCCGCGGCGGGTGTAGCCCAGGAAGAGGGCCACGTCGGTGCGCACGAGAGCCCCCACCGGCCGGATGCGCTCCGCAGGCCGGAGGTAGACGCCGGGGGTGAGGAAGGTGGTCACGGTCGGACCCGGGGCGAAGCCGTCATGCCAATCGGAGATCCTCCACCGCCACCTCCATCGACTCGATGGCCGCTTCGTTGGCGGTGGCGTTGAGGGTGGGTCCCTCCCACTTGGCGATCCACCCCTCGGCAAACTGCCAGCGAAGAGCCTCGTTTCGCGCCTCGTCCAGGAGGACGATGGCGCCGGACTTCCGCTCGGTGACTCCGTCGATGGTGCTCTTCCGCCACTCCCAGAGCTCGCGGTTCTGGGTGAATCCCCGCTTCAGGGTGATGTTGCCGTACTTCCGGAGGCCGGGAATCTTGCGCACGGTCTGGGTGTCGCTCCCTTCCCGGTATTCGATGATGTCCTGTTCGGTGGTCAGGCCGCTCACTTCGGAGAAGCCGGCCACGGAAAGGCCGTCGATCTCCACCAGGAAATTGAACTGCGCGTACGGGTTGTCCACGATCGGCTCCTACGGGTTCGGGGGAGAGGAGGGGAGGTGCGGCGGGAAGGGTTCCGCGCCGCCCTCCGCCCGTGCGGACCGGCTCAGTCGGCGGCCTCCCGGGTCTTCTGGCTGATGCGGATGATCACGAATTCGGCGGGCTTCACCGGGGCCACGCCCACCTCCACGATGAGCCGCCCGTTGTCGATATCCGCCTGGGTCATGGTGAGGCCGTAGCCCACATTCACGAAGAAGGCCTCTTCCTGCAGGACGCCCTCGAGTCCACCGGCGCGCCAGACGGTGACGAGGAAGTTGGAAATGGACCGCTTCACCGTGGCCCAGAGCGATTCGGTATTGGGCTCGAAGACGGCGAACTGCATCCCGTTCTCGATGGACTTCTCCAGGAAGAGGAAGAGCCGCCGCACATTCACGTACTTCCACTCCGGGTCGCTGGAGAGGGTGCGGGCGCCCCAGAGGCGGAGGCCCCGGTTCGCGGTGCGGAAGTCCCGGAAGCAGTTGACGTGGACCGGGTTCAGGATGTCCTGCTCGCCCTTGGTGAGGGTGGTCTCGAACTGGAGGACCCCACGGACCACCTCGTTGGCCGGCGCCTTCCAGACCCCTCGCTCCGTATCGGTGCGGGCGTAGATGCCCATGACGTGCCCGCTGGGCGGGACCTTGAGAAGGTCGCCCCGCTCTCCGAACTCGTCGGCCACCACCAGCCAGGGGTAGTAGATGGCACCGCGGGTGGTGTCGAAGTTCTGCCGGTGGGTGCGGGCGTCACGGATCCCGCTCCCGGCCGGGGGCTCGATGACCGCAAAGCGGTAGCGCATGAGCTCGCAGTGATCGAGGAGGGCATTCTGGACGGTGACGCTGGTGCGTCCAGGGACCGCCACGATGCTGAGGCCTTCTTCGTTGCGGAGGGAATGGATGCCGGTTCGGGCATCGGGGTCGTCGGCGTCGACACCCACGAAGGTGGAGTCGTCGATGGAACCCAGGTCGTCCCGTCCTCCGGCCATGAACATGGATACGCCCTGGAAGGGCCGTACCGTGCGTCGTACAGGCGCGTCGGCCTCGGCCTCACCGTCGTCGCCCATGGTGAGGTCGGAAAGCCGGATCAGCTCCGCCTCACCGGAGTTGGAGCCCCGCCCCCTTGCCCGGTCGAACGAGCCCACGATCCGAGGAGCGTAGCGGGTGTGATGGGGATCCACACCCAGGAACTCGAACGATTCGGTGTCCGCCGCCCGGTCCCCCTCCATGCGGTCCACCACCAGATCGAATTCCAGGGACCGAACCATATCTCCCTCATCCACCTCGGCATCGAGTCCGGTGATGGCGGCCTGGTTCGACGCGCGGTCCACCCCACTGACCCTTGCCCGGGTCACCACACTACCGCCCCGCCAGAACTCCAGGACGCTCCCCGGACCCAGCCCGAAGATGGCCCCGAGCCCCACCAGGGGCGCGCCGGCGGGGTAGGGGCCACCCACCACCGACGTCTCCAGCAGGCTGCTCTGGCGGGTGCGGGCGCGCAGGGAATTCCCCCACAGACCCTCGTACCGGGCGTGGATCCGGAAGAGGGGAACCTGCCGGAGGATGCGGGTGCCGGCGGCATGGTTGGCGGTGAGGGGGGTCTCGGTGGTGAGGGTCACCTGCGAAACCACCGACGCCACGGCGTAGACGCCGCTTCCGTCGACCCCTGCCGCACCCCCGGCGTCGAATTCGGCGGTGGAGGTGAGTCCCAGGAGGGCCGACCCCGCAGGCGCTTCCACATCCGCCGTGACGGGGGTGCCCGGGGTGAGGGTGACCCGATGCACCTCCGTGGAAGCCTGGAGGTGCGAGAAGAGCAGACCTCCTTCCGAGATGGCGTCCGATGCGTCGGAGGCGACCTCCACGAACTCCACCTGCTCCGGGTCCGACGTGCTCCGGATCCGGAGAATCTGACCGGCGGAGAAGCCGGCCACGGCGGTGGCGGACAGGGCCAGGCTGCCACCTGCGGTCATGTCGTCGGTGATCTCGGCGGTCAGGTCTGCGTCTACGGTCACGGTAAGGGGGGTGACGGTGGTGCCGTCGGCCACCACGCTCCGCAGCCGCCCGCCCAGGCGCAGACCGGAGTTCACCGGACCGCTCTCCACCGTGACGTACTCGGAGCGCTGCTCGTCCAGGACCAGGAGGATGTCGCCCACCCCGATGTTGGTGCCGTCATCCAGCGAGAGGAGGGTGTCCCCTTCGCTCCCTCGGGCTGCCAGCGACGTATCAGCTCCGTCGGTGGCCGGGATCGCCAGAAGGTCTACCGAGGCCCGCTGCGCGTCTCCGCCCACAATGCGGGAGACGTAGAGGCGCTGACCCCCGTTTCCGAAGAATCCGCGAGCCGCGTAGGGGAGGGCGTCGAGTCCGTCGGTGAAGACCCGGTGATCCAGAAGTCCGCCGAACACCCGATTGAACTCTCCGAAGCTGGTGACCAGGATCGGAGACCCCACCGGCCCCCGCTGGGTCACGCCCACCATCCCGGCCGTGCTGGTGCTGACACCCTCGATGGGCTTGTTCCCGGAGGGTACTTCTTCAACGTATACGCCGGGGGCGAGGTATTCGGGCATGGTCGTGCTCCTTTAGGCGGGGAGGCTGAAGGTCCGGGTGTTCATGGGGTCCGAGGGGCGGATGGATACCTCCTGGACCATGGATCGGGGGCCCTGCCGGATCTCCACGGTGACGGCAAGGGCCACCGGAAGGTCCTCGATGCGGAAGTAGCCCCGGGCGTCGGTGGCAACCGGTCCGCGCGGTTCCGGGGCGGTGATGCGAGCGGTGGCACCGGTCACCGGAGTCTCCGGGTCGTGGTCATCGATGACCCACCCCGCCAGCGCCACCGGGAGGGGCTCCAGCGCCACCTCCACCACCCGGGGCAGGTGGGGGAAGCCGTCCACGGCCACCTCCCGGTTTCCCACCTGAACCACTTCGTCCACCGGGATCAGGTGCTCGGCGGGGACGGAGAACTCCACGACCCCCGGTCGGTAGCCCGGCGCCTCCACCTCCACCCGGATGTCGAGGCCACCCGGGGGAGGGCCGGAGGCGAAGAGGCGCTCGGGGGAGCCCCAGGTGGTGAAGTGCATTCCGTCCAAAAGGCGAACGGTTCCGGGAAGGGGGGTGAAGGCGCTCCCGCCGGAGGGGCGGGCGGTCAGGGTCACCTGGGAGACCCGGGGCGGGGCGGCTCCGGTGAGGGCGTCGCGGATCCGTCCGGCCACCAGCGCCCGTGTACTCACCACGCCACTCACCGCCCGGAGGGTCATGGGGTCTCTCCCGTTCCCACCAGGGTGTGGAACGAGCCCACCCGCGGCGTGGCCCGGGGAGGCAGACCGGAATCGATGGCCACCACCTCCACCAGAAGGATCACAGAGAGCCTGAAGGGCTCGTTCAGGGCGTTCCAGAGCTGGGTGAGGTGCTCCAGGGAGGGGGTCTCGGGGACGACCCGGATCTCGGTGCTGGCGCCTCCGTGACTGTCCCGGGGCTCGTCGCCGGGAACGGGTAGGAGCGGGGTGGTCGTGAAAGTGCTGGAGGATGCGACCCAGGAGGAGTTGGTTGTTGGTCTCCAGTGAATCCGCCGGCGTGAGGAGATAGCGAAGCTGGAGGGTGAGGGGCGGACGCCGGGACCGGGACGGATCTTCGCGGCTGGGGAGGTGCCGCTGGTTCCGGAGGTGCCGGTCCAGCTCCACATGGTGGAGGTAGAGGGTGGCGTGTGTGCCCTCCCCCTCGTCTCCCGGAGGTCCCAGCGCCACGCTGGTGGCCGGGTCCGAGAGGCTGAAGGCGACGCCGGGAGCGGTGGAGAGGGCGTCGTAGATCTCCCGCCGGAGTAGGAGGGAGATGTCTTGAATGACGGTAAAGGCACTCATGAGAGAGCCGGGGGGGAGGTGGGCCGACCGAATTATTTCAAGAGTCTTACTCGAACGTAATGGTCCACGGCCCCGGGATGCAACCGATTTCTCCGGGCTTCCCGGGGCCTGTGGATTTCCTCAGCGCCGAAAGTCGAAGGTGGCCGTGATCTGACTCGAATCCCGGAACCGGACGATCAACTCCCGGCACGAGCCGCCCCACCCGGACTCGGTGGACCAGTTGAGGCGGTATGTGGCGTTCCCCGCCGAATAGGTGAGTCCGCTACCTCCCGGCTGGAGAATGGGCGCAGGGACTCCGACGGCTTCTCCGGTGGTGCACGACACCTCCCGCGATACCGGGAAGCCCGGGGCGAAAAGATCCAGCCCCAGGTCGCCGCCCAGGGTGAAGCGGAGGGGAAGGGTCCGCCCGGCCCGAATCCGGTAGGGCTCCCCTCGATGGGAAAGCGGTGGGACAAACCCGCCAAACCCGGCGGAGACGGCCGGGACCAGGTCCAGCCCCACCAGGACGGGGTCATGGTCCGAGGCCCGGTACGGGTCCGGGCTGTACAGGGTGGTGAGCTGGCTGGGGCTCTTGAAGGCCGTCGAGTAGCCCAGGACGTTCGGTTCGTCGGTGTTGATGTGCCAGATGGCGGTCCCGGTCACCTGGGGCAGGAGGCTGGGAGAGGCCAGGGCGTGGTCCAGGTATCCCCACTCCCCGTCAAAGGCGAAGGAGTAGGCGGTGGCGCCCAGTTGTGTTGTCACCAGATTCGTGTAACCGGCGCCTTCCAATGCCCGCATGGGATCTTCCATGGCGTAGCTGTTGAAATCGCCGATGAGGAGGATGTCGGCCTCACCGGTGTCCGTCGGATTGGTGTCCAGCCACGCTAGCAACTCGTTCACCGCGTTCGTGCGCATGACGTTGCAGTTGCCCTGTCCGTCTCCCTGATCTCCGATGTCGCAGGGAGAACCCCCCTTGGACCGAAGGTGGACCACCCCGGTCAGGAAACGACCGCCGTGACCATCCTCGAAGGCCCAGGGATGTCCCGTGGCCGCTTGCATCCTCGCCACCACATCGGCCACGGCGCTCCCGGGTCCGAACCCGTTGTTCTGCAGCTCAATGAGTCCAATCACATCCAGGTCCAGTCCTGCCAGAGCCGGAACGGTCTTGGCCACCTGCCGGTTGAACTCCTCCTGGTTGGCGGCTCCCCGGCAGCCCACCGGCTCGCCCATGGTCCCGCGGGTACAGCCTGAGAAGTCGGTGAAATAGTTCTCAAGGTTGAAGGCGCCAACCTGGAGCGAGCCTCCCACCGCAGGCGAAGCCACGGGCCGCCCGTTGTTCGGGACGAACTGGGGTAGACCGCCTCCAGGGCGGTGAAACTCCACCTGACATCCGCCACCAGACCGAGGCTGGGGTCGTCGGGATTGGTGACCTGCGACGCCAGGATCGTGACCGTGCAGGTCTCGCCGAACTCGAACTCTCCCTCCACCTCCAGCGTCCAGCTTACCGGTCCACCTGTTTCACCGGCGGTTCGGTTTCCGCTTGCGGTGCAGACGATGGTGAACCATTCGCCGCTCACCGCCACGGGCGAGGTGAAGGTCACCACCACTGCGGCGTCCAGGGAGACGTTCTCGGCGCCGTCCGCCGGCGAGAACGAGGCTACGGCGGGCACCCCGCACTCGGCGGTGGCGGTGGAGGTGTTCCGGGGGCTGGGAGTGCCGGAACGGAAGTCCGCCGCGTTGTCGTCGGTGTCGACGCAGCCGCCTTCCAGGCGGAGGGCGGCGGTGGAGTTGCTCAGGGTCGGGGCCGCTGCGCTCCCTTCAAAGAAATTCGCGCTTCCGTAGCCCACCAGATCGATGATCCGGCCCACCTGGTCCTCGTCGCAGGGGGTGCTGCCCCCGTTGCACCCCAGCGACTCCGTGCCCGAGACCAGAACCACCTTCCCGCTGGCGCCGGCCATGTTGATGGTACCGTTGGCGTCGGCCGGAGGAAGGGGATCGCCTTGACCATCTGTGACCGAATCGGAACCGAATGACGCGAATCCATCCATCCCATCGAACC